>Ga0078972_1000584_pt1 | contig 150215 bp, 155 predicted proteins | sample YelNatPaOPGAMG01_FD_67568 | JGI IMG/M metagenome (GOLD analysis project Ga0078972, IMG submission 67568) | Hot spring thermophilic microbial communities from Obsidian Pool, Yellowstone National Park, USA - OP-RAMG-01 (SPADES assembly) (version 2) | ecosystem: Environmental > Aquatic > Thermal... | reverse complement strand
TTATTTCCAAATTGTTTCTGAAAAGTTCAAACCCTTAGAACACCATAACACTTATATGTTTTCGTGAGGAAAGTAAACAGCGCAAGGTGTTTAGAGAAATGAGGGTTGAAACCCCGGATAATAATTACAGAGGAAGAATGATTTTAACACTCCTGCTCATAAGCACCATCGCTTCCTTAAGCATAATATGCGTCATAGCGGCGGATAAGTACCTACGTGAACGTGATGAGAAAACTAGTTCCCGTGGAGTATGGCGCTTTGCAGAGGTAAGTGCGTACCAAAGACCAGACGGAACATTATACAATTTTTACCACGGGTATGGTTACGTTCCGCCCTGCACACCCATGCCTGTTAGCCACTTTCCAAGCTATGGTCATACATCTACGTATGCATGGACAAGGGAGAGTATTAAAGTATATATTAATGGTCAGTGGGTGCCTGATCCTCCTGACGCGTTCGCTGACGTACCTTGAGGAAACAGTATCTTCTCCCTCTTCTTTTTTTCTCGTTGCTCCTAGTTCTGCCTGAACGTTCTAGTGCTCAGGTCGTGTTTGACTGGGTTAAGCCAGGCTCCTACGCTGTCTACGCGTTGAGCACCTCCTTCCTTGTTAGGCTTAATGAAACCCGTTATCTATATTATATTTTTTTCGAGGATCTGTTTAAGCTTCACTTTGGAGGCACTGTTGCTTACTACGGCTTCAAAATCCTTGAGGTTGACGACGGTTATGCTCTCCTAAGGGTTTGGCTTAACGACAGCATCGTTCTACCACGGATATTCGGCAACTCCAGCCTAAGCTGCTTGGTCTGGGTCGATATTCAAACTAGGAACCTAGTGGACAGGGAGACGGGCGAGGTCTGGGGCAAGTGCCCGTTCTGGATCTACCCCTCTGAGGCTGGGAGAAAGGATTTGGTGGCTTTAACAGACTTCTTGGGGAGGAGGATAGTGTGGGATAACATAACGATATGGAGCGAGTGGGCGAAGAGCCATGGGGTGAAAGAAGAAATTGTCGACCGTACTCCCATAGGAGAATTCGGTTGGTCCGAATACATTACTGCTAATTACCATGCTGGAGAAGAAACACTCTTCACAGCAAGTAGCTTATATTTCGGCTTCGGCTTAACTTGTGAGTATCATGTTGAGAAGGGCCTGCTTCTTTACACTTACAGCTATGCGGACGATATCCTTATCAAGAAGTTTGGAATAATTATGTCTGATGGATACTTATATGAATATTACCCAATCGAGGAAGGCTATCCTGGTGCAACAATGATGATATACGATACGAATATTGTCAGGGGTAGGGAGAAGCCGCATGATGAATGGTCTCCAATACCTTTAGCAATAGCAACCGTGGCAATCATACCCATTGTCTACTACATCAGCCTAAGGAGGAGGCTGAAACGGTCTTGAGGAGGCTTCTCAGGGTTCTCACATGGGAGTTCAAGGATAGGAGTAGGATGCTGCTGATCGTGGCAATGTATCTGACGCTTCTCTTCGCCCTACAGCTTAACGCGTGGGGACTCTGGCTCAGCACTACAACCTTAAGCATAGTGGATGATGTTCTTTTCTGCATGACTAGGACGCTGGTCGACCCTGTCGTCATGGTTTACAGGCTTGTCTCGCCCGTGGTGGCTGTTTTAACCTGCGTCTGCTTCTCGCACGAGTATGAGACAAGGGTTCTCAGAAGCCTCGTGCTTAAGCCTGTTGAGAAGACAACGATATTTCTGGCGAAACTACTATACCTGGTTCTCGCGTCGTGCCTAGTATTCGCCGCAGCCTCAGTCGTTTACCTCGCCTTAATGGATCCTCGATCTTTAATGAGCATCCTGTCCTCCAGCGTTCTGCCAATAGCCATCCTGGTTGTGGGTGCACACTACTTGGCTATTTTCCTCCTAGTGATATCTGTTGCAACATTATTCTCGGTTGTTCTTCGAAACACAGCCCTGTCAGCAGGCCTATCCCTACTCGTGATCTACATACTTGACTATATTGGCTCAATAGCCGTAAGCCTGCGCATGCTTCCCCCATGGAGCATATACCAATCCTTCTACGAGAACCTTTTCAATATTCATATTCTTGTTTCCTCTCCCCCTGTTGTCTTTAACTTGGAGCCTTTGAAAGCGGTCTCCTTCTCCATAATGCTTCTCGCCTTCTCCTGGATAATATTCACAAGGGTGACTGAATATGGTTAGGGGTTTAAGGGCTCTATCATTGTTCAGGTACCTGACGCTCATCATTGCTCTAACTTTTCTAATGATAGCCTCCGCCACCTATCTCAGGAATGCTTCTAACACTGGTTTAAGCGAGCCTTTACATGCCAGCATGGATCCTTATGGAACTTTTTCTCAAGTCCGTTTTCTCGCAAGCCAACCGTATCACGTGTCCTTCACAGCAAGCGACGAGGATTTTGAAGGCGTGTTAACGATAAAATCCATAAATGGAGACTTCGGTTTGGAGAAGGAGTTTAAGCATTCGGTCTCTGTTGACCTCAGACCCCTAAGAGGATTCTACCTGATGAACATAACGAGCCTGTATGCAAACGGTGTTGGATTCGTCTTAAACATAGGATGGGACGGTATGGTGCTTGAAGAGGATGTGATAGTGCCAAGCATCTGGGTGAGCCTCGGGTTCATGCTTGCCTTCGTGACGCTGGATATTGTGGTGAAGACTGTTGAGGGAACTGGGACGCGTTGAAAAGCTTTGGAAGAAGTATGGTTTAACCGTTGCCCTTAGAGACATCTCGTTTTCCTTGAACACTGGTTTAAGCCTTTTCCTGGGTCCCAACGGCTCAGGCAAATCCACCTGCATAAAGATTCTGAGCGGGCTGGTCAAACCCTCAAATGGCAAAGTGGAACTGCTCGGGTTAAACCCTTGGGTGGATAGGGTGAGACTCATGAAGAGGGTTGGGGTGGCTTTAGAGAACCATGCTTTACCAAGGTGGGCCAGGGGCATAGATGTTCTGAAATACTACGCGAGGCTCCAGGGTTTAACCGATGCGGATGTTGAGAAAAGCCTGAAACTATTCGACATAGGTGAGTACGCGCATAGGACTGTAGACGGCTACTCAGCAGGCATGCGTCAGAAACTTGTTTTAACAATCGCTCTCCTCGGTGAGCCTGAGCTGGTGGTGCTTGACGAGCCTACGAACGCTCTCGACTCAGCTGGGAAGCAGAGGCTGTTCGAGCTGGTGACGGAGAAGGTTAGGGACGGTTGCTCAGTAATACTCTCCACACACTTCTTCGCGGAAATGCCTTTGAAAGCGGACTACGCCTACTTCTTCCAGGGTGGAGAGGCCTCTAAATGGGGTAGCTTGGAAAAAATATCTGAGGAACTTGGGCTGGTAAGGATCGTCTTCAATCTTAAAGACTTGGATCTGGCGAAAACCCTGAACACTCTGAGGTCCACGCCAGAGATCAGGGAGGTGGCGATCAGGGGAGAGGTGGTGGAGGTTCTCACAGGCAACAGGATCAAGGCCATGGAGACGCTGGAAAACCTGGGAGTAAAAGAAGCATCCCAAACATACGACTACCTAAGAATATACCGCGAAGCCTTCAAACAACAATCCTAGAAGCACAAGTCTAGTAGCCTTTAACAATCTGAAGAACAAACTATTTTTTAATGGTTCTCGACCTTGTCTCCCTCAGTATAAGGAAAGTCTCAAGCCAGAGTATTATTAGTGTTGTGATGCTTAACAGTAGTGCAAAAAGATTATGTGGGCCAAGTGTCTGGGGGTAAACCAGCAGGTATGTCGCAACCATGCTTGTTATGAAGCAGGCGTAAAGCAGGAACCGGGGTAGCCTGAGTTCACCTATCTTAATGTAGAGCTTCAGCAATCCTACGCCGACTTCTTTAGCAACACGATAATCCCCATTTTCGTCTCTTGCAAGCAGACCCAGCTCCCTCAGCTTCTCAAGATGGTATGAGGCTATGCTTGGACTCTTAAAGCCTAGTGCTCTCTGAACCTCTCTCACACCATAGCTCTCGTTCACGCCTGACTTTATCAGATGAAGGTAGACTTGGAGAGTCTTACCGTGCAGCCTGTATTCAAGCTCCTCCTCGCCGCTCAACCGGGCAACACACTGATTGACTTTGGAACCAGTGTCTTAAACGTTTTTACCTAAATTCATATACTGTTGAAACGCTTACGGTTACGCTGACCTCCTCCGGGGAAAGTATCGGGGTTGTAACGCTCCCCGCAAAGGATTCGGACGCATAACTTCTCACATAGGGAGAATAGCTTGAAAGGCTTATTGAAACAGGGCCGATCAGCGTTACTCCTGCAGCATCAGCTATTGTCCTAGCCTTGGAGTCTGCGTCTCTAACAGCAAGGCTGAGAGCATTCAACCCGAGTTGCGACATTGCTTCATCAGATATTGTGAACTGCAGGGAGGAAACATAGTTTGCGCCAGCCGACACTGCTACATCTATTATTTCCCCAACCTTGTCAAGATTCTTAACCGTAACCTTGATCGTGTTGGAGCATGTGTAGCTAACTATCCTTGGTGAGCCCCGTTCAGGATACTCCCAGTTCGGGCTTAAGCTGTATGCCGATGTCTCCGTCTGGTTCTCCAGTATTCCTGCAGCCCTAACCGCTTTAACAACACTATCCATCTTAGCAGCGTTTTCGGAGAGTGCTTCCCATGCTGTATCTGCCTGTGTTACCACGCTGAAGCTTATCAACGCTCTGTCAGGCTTAGCCTTAACCACCCCTGTGCCTGTTACGCTTATTGTTTTACCCTGCTCAGCCTGTCCAGTATCCTGTTGAATATAAGGGGTTGATGTTTTTCCCAAGCCCTCAGCTATTGAGTACGAGTATCCTTCGGAACGAGTTGACTGGCTGTATAGTGTAGGGTATATTCCTGCGAGCAGAGTCAGGTTCACACCTATTGCTGCGACTGCTATTACGCCCAGCAGGAGCACCCAGTTTCTACTTGACTCTTTTTCCATACTGATCACAATTCTTTGAAGACTGTGGCTGTTTTTAACAATATTGTTGCGTACAAGGTGTCCAGAAATACGAACACCCGGATTTGCTTACCGGATGCCTGTTAAAAGCCTCTGCCTCCGTAACTATTGTTTATGGTTATTGGCCTTTGAAAACCAGCATCGATCCGCCGTAGTCTTCACTTGTCTCCTTAGTAACTAGGTATTGCAGGTCTTTCTCAGGGTCTTCAACTGGAATTATTCTTATTCCGCTGACTCTGCTTACCCTCCTCATGTTCTCCGGATACTTGCCCCCGTGCAGGTAGAATATTTTGACTTTATGACCGTTTTTAACAGCCTGCTCAAGAAAGGGTAGTGCTTCTTCAATGTTCTGCCACCCGCAGTCAGTTATGATGTTGATTAAAACCTTGTTCTCGCTTTCAGCGGTAAGCCTCATAATCTCGTTTAAAGGAAGAATAGTCATGTCTCCGAAGTAGAGTGATAAGGCCATTTCCTTCTCAAGAGTTGAGCTCTGCCAGTCTATGGAACAATAGTTTGTCGAGAAGCTTATTGAAGCAGTCTTGCCCCCCATTCTTTCAGCGGACAGCAGGTTGATGAAGGCTGAGGTTGCAGCATCGTCGAACACGTTTCTCATGCTTCTGCTTCCATCTAGGACTATTAGGCTTGAAGGAACATTTGTTATTGTTAGGCTGCTACCCTTACCCTTAACTTCACTCTCCCATTTCAACGTGTTTATTTCAACCCTGAGCTTACCTTCATCGAGGCTGGCTTCAAGGTCAAGGTCTTCAACCTCGTCTTCGATATTCCAGTCAGTCGGGTAACGGGATATTGAAAGATTGGGCTCAGGCCTCTTACCCTCCTCCAGATATATCAGCATTGTTCTCTTCGCCCTCGCCCTATACCAAAAAACTCGCCAGAGCATTTCTTCAAGAATCTTTTTAGATAACTTGGAATACGGTTTACTCATGCTGGTTGGTAATGATGGTTCTCTTCCCGCTCCAGCCTGCACAGAGTAATCTGCTTTTGCCGGGGTAGATGTTTTAAACGCCTCCTTAACTATTCTTCTCCTTCCTTTTCTCTTTGCTAATGTCTTCTTCATCTCATCCAGCTTAGAGCGCCCTAGCCTAGGCTTAATCCAGTACTCGAAGAACATTCTTGCCTCACTATTCTCCTTTACTCCCCCAAGCGCCTCGCTAATCTTCTCAACAGTGTTCTTGCTCAAATCCTCTCTTAACGGGATGGTGGCATTGCAGCCGGCAATATGGTGGGGTATGTTTGCTTTCACCCTGTTTTTAGCTAATATGATTGCGATAAGCCTTATTTTACTGAACCAGTTTCTCTCAGACCTCATCACCATGCTTATCTGTCTAGCGACATTCTCAACGCTGTAACTGTATTTAACATGAACGTTCTTCAACAGATACTCGTAGGCGGCTTGAATATTTTTACTGACTCCTCTTTGAGAAGAGTTGAGAAAATGGTTCACATGGTAGGGTGTTTCGCCAAACCTGTTTAAAAGGTAGAGGCAGTCAACATTTAAGTCGGAAAAAAGCAGTAGTGAGAAATAAGCAGTATCCCAGTTCTTGCACGAGTGATACGCTTCCTTAATCAGCTCGTAAGCCGTGTGTATATCATATGGGCAATAATGCAGGTGAGAGACCTCATGCCTTATGACGGACCTGAGATATTTTATTTCATCAACCCCGCTTGGAATCGCCCTAGGAGAAATATGAATCTTCGAATCCGTTACGAAGAAAGGAAGATTGTCCTTGCCTTTATCCTTCTCTATTTCTAATTCGCATGGGGGAAAATAGAGTTCGCCTCTAACCTGTATGAAAACCTTCCTTATCTCATCCTCATCCATCTTTATTCAATTCCTAGTCCCACCTTCAAAGTCTCCTCCCTAGTGATTTTTCCTTCCTTAACCCATTTCTCCTCTAGGGAGAAGAGTTCCTCCGCGAACACATTGTCCTCGGCAGCTATCTCCTTGGCCGTCCTATATAGTCCTGGGCTGAAATTAGTGTAAAGCTCGTTCAGAATAAACCATTGCTTTCTCGACTCGCGTTCAAACATTCTCTCTCTTTCTCTTTCAAGAAGCTCATTCATCTCTTTCAAAGGTTTTTCAGGGTTTAGGAAACCGATCCTGTGAATAAGTGCCCATCTGGCCATCCCGATTACATCATCTTCACTAATCTTTCCCTCTAACCATTTCATGGCTTTAGCAAGCTGGAGGAGGACGATCGTAGCTCTCTCGCTGGGCGGTTCCTTCACCCTGCTGCATACAAACCTTGTGAAGTGGCAGCCTTCGCATAAAACTGGCAGAGGTAAAGTACTGTGCTCCTTGCCCCTTATGCATGCCTGAAAATCTCTTACAAGAGTGTTTATTAAGCCGATGATGCTTGGTTCAACCTCGGTTTCTTCAACCTCTCTCCTTATCTCGGAAAGATCCTCAGGGTCCATCACGTGTGGCATGGATCTTATCAAATCGTATCCATAGTTGTTGTTTAACTCTTGGAGAGTGAATTTTTGACTAACCGTAAGAGAGTTTAGGTAAAGAGCTATGTCAAACCTGTCGTAGAACGGTGGGGGCTGGATGAAGGTCGTCAAATCATTCGGGTTCTCATTAGCTACGAGAGTATAGTCATCGACACTGTACTTCTGCCCGTATGCCCATACTTCTCCAAACTGCATCAAGTGGTGGATGTTTGCAGTAGTATACGGGTTAAGCCTGTTAACCTCATCTATCCCCTTACCCTGAGCCCGAACGAACCTAGCCCACAGAACCTTCTCCCTGCCCCTCTTCTCTAGAGAAGGAATGTGGAGTCTTCCAACAACCTCTCCCCTCTTCACCTCAGAGGCTCCTGAAATAACGACGAAATCGTCTCCGAATAATCCTTTCAAAACAAGCAGCATGAGCGTAGACTTGCCTGTCCCCCTCGGTGCCCTTACCAGCATCGTAGACTTCCTGTGAAGGAGGTTGAGCACCAGTATCGGAATAATATCCTCATTCCCGACGAATCTTTTCACCAACTCATCTCTAAACCTTGCTACGAGAGCCTTCTTGCCACTCATGTTAACCAGCCCCATGCTGCAACTAGGGAGATAACTACCAGAAGCATAAACAGGATTTTCATTCTCCTGCTCAGGCTTTTTATCTTCTTATCCATCCAGTTAATCCTGTCTAAAACATCGAAGGCAGTACCCCTATCCAGATATATGTAGTCCCCAGACGGCTTATCAGAATAGGCGAATTCAATGAAGCTCGAGAAGGACTGTCTCCCCTTTATTGCTTCTTCCTCCCATGCGATTCTTCCTTTCTGCCTCTCAACCTTCGTACTTGCAGATTTTACCTCTAAAAACTTTCTGAAACTTTTATTTTCCAACTCTGAATAGCTTTTTCAACAGCTCTTTTAAACATTTGCGGTTCTACAAGGCTCTATTACAAGTCATAAGCACTAAGAATTTTCAGCGTCTAAGTATTCTGGAGGAACCGGGGCTACTTCTCAATAGGGGAGTGAAGCATCTTCAGTAATCAATAGGGTTGCAAAATTATTTGCAAATGGGTTGAGTATCCAGTAGCGTTCTTATAAACTCGTTTTTAGGAGCTTGCAAGAGCGTCAAACCAAGGTTTTTCATGATCACATTCAGGCTTCCAGACGCATCTCATCTGAGGCGCCTTTCTAAAAGGACATACTATCGCGCCTTCTGCAGCCTTTCTCAGGTCGCCCCCCCTCTCTAGAGCGTCTATTAAAGCCTTCAAAATATTCGTCGCAATAGTTAAGTCAGAGAAGAATGATGAGAAAAGAGTTACAGCATCCTTATTATGTGAAAAACTATTCGCATGGATGTAGTGTGCTGGAGGCTGGTTCGGAGCAAGACGCTGACTGAAAATGGTCTGTGAAAAATCGTCGCTCAGGAGCTGGAGGTCTTGGGGTGTTTTAGCCCTATCGATTTTTTGCCTCACATATCTCAGCCTTTCATAAGGCCTGCCCTTCCTGCATATTTCTAAAGCATCGTCAACTGTCTTTAACAGGTTCTCCTTATGTTTAACCAGCTCCTCGTAATCGAAAATATTGTATTCGAACACCAGCTCCAAACGGTTTCCCCCTACTTCCGCCTCCCTTTCAACCATAGCTAAGACTTTAACCTTATTCTCCTCTTTAGCAATCCTCTGGGCCATGGAAAGAAGATCCTTGGCTCCAAGACCTGTTAAATAGCTGGCGTAGAACATAAGGTTCAAATATGATTCTGGAAGTATTTCACTGAGGCTGGAGGCGAGTCCAAGAGCTTCCAAGTAGAGCGGTTTCTTAACATCCTCTGTAAGGATTTTCATAACCCTTGCGTTAACATCTTTACGGATGCCTTCTTTCACCAAGTCTTTAAGATTTTTAACCGCTGGCCTCTCAAATGCTAATAATTGCTCCAGAAGCGAGGTTGACTCAAGCAAAACAAGCTTATCCATATCGATTTTAAGAGGCAGGTAGGGGACGGATTCCTTAATGTTACCGATTAAGTTTTTAAATTCAGCGCTTTCAACACTCAAGCCCCCCGCTCTTTGCCCCATATCTAACTTCAATACCGAGTCTAAAGTTCGACCTATGCTTGCTTTAAGAATAGAAGTTAAGGAGTATATTGCTAACTCTGCGTCAACATATCTACGCATAACTTCCAAATGACTCAGTTGATAAATATGTGCTAGCCCATGTATACTGCATGAATATGATGATAAGAGAACTAGAGGATGGCCAGTCAGCGTTACACTAATGTCGTCGGCAGGCACTATTTTGATTTCTCTCCATGCTTCAGTATCTAAGGGTTTTTTGGAGATATCTAGAGCAAATAAAGGTGGCATTAATAGTCTTTCATGTTCAGCTTTTAAGAATTCTTTAAATATATCTTCAAACATATTAATATTTCGCTCTGAAACGCTAGTCTCCTCGCTAATTTCGATCTCCGGCGTTCTATACCTTGAAGTGGCAGAGGTTCCTAGGGGGGATGCCATTCGAATACTTCTGATATCTTCTCCGTAAAGAGTATTTAAGATTTTTAGACAAGGGTCGAGTTAAAAAGCTCTTTACTTATAAATAGCTTTGCCCGGTGCGTGTAAACTTTGCAAGATTCACCATGAGCGCGTCTTTAAAAGACGAAATGTCTTTTAAAGACAATAGTTAGAATGTGTTAAAAGAGAAACTTATTCTCCTAGAGTTCCTCTCGTCCTCGATCTTGAGCATCTGTTGACTTTAAACTCGAGGATTTCTATCAGCATTAAATAATCGGCATTATCCGATTATTATTGTACTTTCCAGAAAAACATTTTTAATATCTTGCTGTAAACAATGGCCATGGCTAAAACATCGAGAATAGCTGGTTTTTACAACCTTACTATAGATGAGAGGCTCAGGAAGATGGCTGAGTTAGCTGAACTGAATGAGGAAGAGGTTAAACTGCTTTCTAAAGAGGGAAACCTGAGCCTAGAGATAGCTAACAGGATGGTTGAGAACGTTATCGGAACCATGGCATACCCCTTCTCAGTTGCCTTAAACTTCCTAATAAACGGTAAAGAATACTTGGTTCCGATGGTGATCGAAGAGACTTCCGTGGTGGCTGCTGCGAGTAACGCTGCTAAAATGACGCGAACTAAAGGAGGAATATTCACTGAGTCAACTGACCCCGTAATGATAGGCCAGGTGCAGCTGATGAGGGTGAGCGACCCTTTTTCAGCTAAGATGAAGATCCTTGAGCATAAGGAGGAAATAATTAGGCTTGCTAACGATCAGGATCCTGTACTGGTGAAGTTTGGAGGAGGAGCAAAAGACCTTGAAGTAAGAGTTTTGGAAAGCCCTGTGGGCCCCATGGTTGTGACCCACCTCCTCGTCGACGTGAGGGATGCGATGGGTGCTAACGCCGTCAACACGATGTGTGAGGCAGTAGCCCCCCTCATAGAGAAAATAACTGGGGGGAAAGTCTATTTAAGAATAATATCTAACCTTGCCGACAGAAGGATTGTAAGGGCAAGAACCACGGTAGCCAAGGAGGAGCTGGGTGGAGAGGAGGCTGTTGACGCAATAGTAAGAGCCTGGGCTTTTGCTGCGTGCGACCCTTACCGGGCGGCAACCCATAACAAGGGTATAATGAATGGTGTTATTGCAGTAGCTCTAGCCACAGGACAGGACCATAGAGCTATAGAAGCGGGGGCACATGCCTACGCGGCCAAGACTGGAAAATATCTTCCTTTAAGCGTTTGGGAGAAGGATGTGAATGGTGACTTGGTTGGAACCTTGGAGATGCCTATGGCAGTGGGTTTAATAGGCGGGGCGACGAAAACTCATCCAGTAGCTGGAGTAGCAATCAAGATACTTGGCGTCAAGACTGCCCTTGAACTGGCTAGGATAATGGGTGCTGTCGGGCTTGCTCAGAACCTTGCAGCACTTAGGGCGTTGGCGCTAGAAGGTATTCAGCTTGGGCATATGAGGCTTCACGCGAGGAATATAGCGATAATGGCTGGAGCTACGGGAGACCTCATCGACAGGGTTGCCGAGAAAATGGTTGAGGAGAAAAGAATAAGGTTCGACAGAGCTCAAGAAATCATCAAAGAACTCACTGAGAAGAAATAGTTAGTTACTCTATCTTTAACTGATATTTCTATTTGCTTCATAATATTCATAGACTGCTGATACCTGCGAATCAACCTCCAACGCCAGCGGAATCCTTCTTCTAACTTCCCGTATTGCTTGCACCGCATCGTAGCCGTGCTTAACCAAGTAGGCAGCTATTACGGTGCCTGTTCTACCTATTCCAGCATGACAGTGAACAAGGACCGGCTTGTCTGAAGAAACCTTTGCGTCAATCCATTCAACTAATTCATTCAGCTGGTTTAACTTTGGCGCATGAAAATCTTTGATAGGGCTATGTAAGAATTCTAGACCGTTATTGTTTAAAGCATTAAAGTAAGTATCTGCATCTCTCCAATATCTTGCAATCTCATGTGATTCAGCTAGCACTACAACCGCCTTAACCCCCATCCTTCTCCACGATTCGATATCCTCTAGGCTCGTCGCTATTGGAGAGGCGGCAATCATCTTCTCCAATACCCAGGTGAGAGGCATGCCCGTAGCACGAGTTAGTGTTTTAAAAGCTTCCTAGAGATCTAGGAACTGTTTCTCGTATTCGCGAAGGTATTCAACCGATTTCTTAACATCAACGAATAATCTCTCAACATAGCTTACATGGTCCTTCTCTATTCTGTCAGACTTTCTCTCCTTAGCTAGTTCAAACGCTGGAGCAACAAGCTGAACTGCATACCTTAGGCTCGTGTTAACACCGATTTCAGTCAAATACTCCATGGCTTCTTTGCTTATTGGAATCTTCTCGGCCTCTGCCCTTATTTCCAGAATCTTTCTGATCTCGTCTCTACTATAGGGCTTCGTGTTTATTATTAAAAGCCTGTCAAGAAGGTCCAGCGGCATTCCGTGTGGAGCCCTCATATCTGTTCCTCTTACTGTGGAGAATCCTCTGTTCGTTGCGAATATTATTATTGGAGCAAGCTCCTGCTCCAGCGCCCTGTTGAGGAAAGCGAAGGTCTCTATGTCAAGCATGCTGCACTCGTCTATGAACACCACTCCTGGAAGAAGCTCACATCTGCCTTCTTGAACCAGCGTCTTTACGTATTCGTCAACCTCCCTCCTAGTCTCAGGCTCTATCTCTTTTGATTCTCTTCCGCCGAAGAATATGCTGAATATGTCTCCTCCCCGTCTGGCTGCAGCCATGTCGAGAGCATAGAGCGTGACAGGGTAGACGAACTCCTTCTCCTTAAGGACGTTGCCATTCGGCACATCCAGAACCTGGGATGTAGAGAGGTCGACCTTCTTCTCCTCAACGCTCTTCCTGCTCTTCCCAAGTTTAACAATCCTGCCTCCTTCTGGATCTATCTGAACGATGTCGCCTGTTTCTATGCCCTGCTGTATGAGTTGGGTTGCGAAGCTCTGGTCCATCGTAAGCCTCTTGGACTCATCAGTAGTCGCAATCTTTATCGTTGCCCCTGCAGGTATCTGTTGATAAGGGTTATATGGGTGTGGAGCCTTCTCTATAGAGACTTCCTTAACTTCCCCCTCGTAAATCTTTCTGACCTCATGTATCCTTGCTCCTATCGCCTTCCTAAGGGTTTGCATTAGGAACTCCGTCTTCTTAATATCTGCAGAGAATATTTCGCTTGCTGCTAATGGTACAAATGGAACATCTCTACCGAGTTCTCTTGCTATGGCGGTAGCAATTGCTGTCTTTCCTGTTCCCGGAGGTCCTGCGAGCAATACAGCTCTTCCTGCAAACTTTCCTTCTTTTATTAACCGTACCACAATGCCCGCAGCCTCTCTGGCCTCGACTTGGCCGACCATACCGCTTGCAACAGGCTTAGCTTTTAATCCCTCTAAGCCTAGGCCTGTTATATGAGAGTGTGCTGCAATTCTTTCCCATTCTCGCAGAGACTCAGAGATCTCCTTGACTCCACTCAAGGAAGGCACCTCCTTACGGACAGGATTTTTTAAACCTGTTTTTTTAAATTTTTTGACGAGTTTCCTCAAGCTGGTTGCTCAGGTTAATGGGGTTTTTGAAACCTTTTTCCTCTATGAATTGGAGCTTGTAGAAAGAGCTGTATAACCCTCCTTTCTGCATCAACTCCTCATGGGTGCCTTTTTCCACAATAACCCCATTGTTAATCACTAGTATTTCATCACAGAGCCTTATTGTTGAAAGCCTGTGAGCTATTATGATCGCCATCCTGCCTGTTAAAAGCTTCTTTAAAGCCCTCTGTATAACCAGCTCAGTATAGGGGTCGACGGATGAGGTTGCCTCATCTAGAACAAGTATCTCAGGGTTAGCCAGCAGGGTTCTCGCGAAGCTTATCATCTGCCTCTGCCCGATGGAGATATTTGAAGACCCCTCCTGTATCATGTAGTCATACCCGTTAGGAAGCTTTATTATGAACTCATGGGCTCCAACGGTTTTCGCGGCAGAAACAACCTCTTCGTCTGAAGCATCAGGTTTTCCAAACCTTATGTTCTCCTTCACGCTCATTGGGAAAAGGAAGGAGTCTTGGAGAACTATGCTCAGCCTTGCTCTCCAAGATAGGATTGGAACGTTCTTTAAATCAATATTGTTTACAAGGATCCTGCCATTGTCAGGATCGTAAAATCTTGAGAGCAGGTTGATTATCGTCGATTTCCCAGCGCCAGTAGGCCCAACTATAGCTAGTTTTTTCCCACGTGTAAGCGTGAAACTAATATTCCTTATAACAGGGATATCCGGGTCATACCCGAAAGTCACGTTTTCAAACCTGACTTCCTCTATCATTTCAATTCAACCGCTATTTCAGGGGGAGGTTCCGCAACCTCAACCTTAGTATCTATAAGATCGAAAAGCCTTTCGACTGCAGCCATTGCAGAGTTATACTGGTCTGAAATATTCACCAGGTCTACAAGAGGCATGAAGTATGAGAACTGGTATTCGATGAAAGCTACTAAAGTGCCTATTGTTATAGCTCCGCTTTCAACAAAAATCGTCCCATACCAAAGTATTATCAATGTCCCGATTATCCTTGTTATAATAATCACTGGCTGATAGACTGAGGATATTTTTAACGCATTCTTATTCGCCTTAAGATTCTCCTCCTGAGTTTCCTCAAACCTCCTCCTCGCCTTATCCTCCTGCACGAACGCCTGAATAATTTTTATTCCAGACAGGTCCTCCTGCATCCTCGCCGTTAACCCAGCTAGGGTTGAAAGGGTTTTTCTATAAACTTTCCTAGAGTATTTTCCAAGTAGCCAGATTATAACGATGGCTAAAGGAATAAAGGATAGGGCTATGGCGGACAGCTCGAAATCCAGTATAAACATGATGATGAACGTGCCCAGTATGGAGGAGGTGTCGAGAAGTATGCTGGTAAAACCCATTCTAAGAAATATCCTGAGATTATTCGCATCGTTTATGGGTCTGGAGATTATTCTGCCTATCTCGCCCTCTGAAAAATATCTTAAGGAAATAATTTGAAGCCTCTCCATAATCTCATCCCTTATGAGTGAAACAACGTTTTCACCAATTATCCTCATTTGAAATATCTGCACGTATTGGAAGAAGAAATTGCATAGGACAACCAGTATGAACAGCGGGATCCACCATATAAAGTTGGAAAGGTTTCCAGTCTGTATTATCTGGTCTATCGCCACTTTATGCATGTAGGGTGAGGCTAATCCAGTTATGGAAGTTAGAACTATTGCTAGGGTTGCTATCGCGAGATTCCTCCTAAACGGCCCAACGTATTTATAAAGCCTTCTAATCAATATTCTGTCCGGGATGGTTCTCTTTCTCTCCTCCTCTTGGGTTGATGAGAACGTGCGCCATGGGCCTGACATATTATTTACCCCACCTCCGCAGAAAGGATTTCCAAACCTTTACCTAGGAACTGAGTTTCATAGATCCTCTTGTAAGCCCCGTCTCTAGCCATAAGTTCTTCATGAGTTCCGAACTCGATAATCTCGCCATCCTCCAGAATCATTATTCTATCCGCGTTTCTTATGGTTGATAGCCTCTGTGCGATTATGAAGGTTGTCCTCCCTTTCATCACCTCCTCGATGGCAGACTGTATCTCTTGCTCAGTCTTAGAATCTACAAAGGATAGTGAATCATCCATTATAAGTATCTTGGGGTCTGTTAATATTGCTCTAGCAATAGTCGTCCTCTGCCTCTGGCCTCCCGAAAGCGTAACCCCCCTCTCGCCGACGAAAGTATCATAGCTGTCTGGCAGTGATTCTATGAAGTCGTGTATCTTAGCCAGCTCCGCAGCCTTCGCAATCTCCTCCATGGGGGCATCAGGCTTGCCGAAAGCGATATTGTCTTTGATTGTTCCGGAGAAGAGGAAGACATCTTGGGGAACAATGCCTATCTGCCTTCTTAAAGACGATAGTTTGAACCTTCTAATGTCCACGCCGTCTATAAATATGCTTCCTGAAGTAGGGTCGTAGAACCTTGGAATAAGGTAGACCAGGGTTGATTTACCCGAGCCTGTGGCCCCTAGGATCGCGATCTTCTCCCCGGGGTTAACCTTGAAACTAACGTTTTTTAAAACAGGCTTCCCATTAGCATACTGGAAAGTAACGTTCCTGAATTCAACCATCCCCTCCCTTATGGTTATTTCTTCAGCGTCAGGCAGGTCCTCAACACCCTTCGGCACATCCATCATTTCGAAGACTCTCTCGAGCCCAGCTGAAGCGTTGATCCAGTTTCCGAGCAGCATACTTAAATCCCTCAATGGGAAGCTTAGACGCATCATGTATCTCGCGAAGAGAATTATGCTCCCAACCGTCAGCATCGCTCCGGTGCTGAAAATCGAGTATGTTGCGTAAACGTAAACCATCGCTATTGAAAGAGTTAGTATCGCAGTAGGAAGAGGCATGTAGATTGACTGGATTCTTCCAGCGGTTATGGCTGTTCTAACGAATACTTGCTCCGCCTTCTTAAAACCGTCAACAACATCCTTCTCTCTCCTGAATATCCTTACCGTCTTCATTCCTATAATGTTCTGCTGAATGTATGCGCTAAGCCTGCCAAGTATAAGTTGCATAATTCTGAAAAGCGGCATCGTTTCAACCCAGAGCTTGGTTGTAAAATAGAAGATCAGGGGCATCGGTATTAGGGAGATAAGAGTCATTGAAGGGCTGATCGAATACATGACTGAGAAGAAGATGATTACCGAGAATATTGCGTTAAATAAAGTGCTGACCCAGCTGCGTAGAAAAGCATCGACGGGCTGTAGATCCATGGTGGCTCTTGAAACTAGGTCGCCGACCGCTACCGAATCATAGAAGCTGAATGATTTTGTTTGCAGAGAAGCGTAATAGTCTGATCTTACGTCGCGTATGATGAGTAATGCTACTAAACCGTTCAAGTAACTTATGAAGAAGTTTACTGCTGCAAACCCTATGCCTGCCAGCAGGATTATGGTAACATAGCTTACCAGCATCTCGTGTCTTCCGTTGATAATCACATCATCTATTATCAGAGAAGTGTAGAGGGGTTCAAGCGTAAACAAGAAGGTCCTTAGGAAGGAGAGAACTACCACAACTATTATGAGTGGAAGATACTTCCTATGGTATTTAATCAGCCTTTTAAAGGCATCGATAGACTCAGTGAAACTCTTCTTCGGCTTAAGCGAATTAACGTAGTCCAGCAGTGGCTTTTCTACACTCATTTTTCTTTTAGTTGAACATCGGCAGGTGAAAAAGCCCGATATAAGGGTTGGTTAGGAAAAACGTTTATTGACCAGTTTTTTCCCATCGCTTTTTCAGAATCACGAGAACGCTACGGACAATTCCTTGGCTCTCTTAGCAGCAGCCTCCACAGCGTTCATTATGGATGCCCTGACTCCCCCTTTCTCAAGCTCATAAAGACCCATTATAGTTGTGCCTCCTGGGGTGGTAACCATGTCTCTAAGCTCCATCGGCCTGCCTTTTCCCTCCAGCACCATTTTAGCAGAGCCAAGCATCATCTTAGCCGCTATTTTGAGTGAAAGCTCCTTAGGTAGGCCGATCTTTACGCCAGCATCTGCCAACGCATCCATAATATCGAAAACGTAGGCGGGGCCGCTTCCCGAGAAGCCTGTAACCGCATCCATCAGACTCTCCTCAACCCTGGCTACCTCACCCATCCTGCTGAAGATTCTCGTAGCCGTTTCAAAATCCTCTTCTGTTGCTCTGGAGCCGGGGCATATCGCGATGAACGCCTCGCCGACTTCAATAAGGATGTTCGGCATTACTCTGATGAACCTAGCTTCCGGAGCAATACTCTCCATACGGTTTAGAGGCACTGCTGCAGCAATCGATATTATAAGTTTCCCGCTTACCAAATCTTTAACATCAGCCACCACAACCAGTATATCCTTTGGCTTAACCGCCAGAATAATCACGTCAGAACTCTCCACAGCATCCCTGTTGCTTTCAAAAACCTCTGCCCCGTATGATTCGGCAAGCATACGTCTACCTGGGTCAACGTCCGTGGCAACCACCCTGTAATCACCTGTTTTAACAATGCTTCTGACTATTATGCTGCCCATTTTCCCGGCTCCGATGACGCATACTTTCCGCAAGGCTCAAGTAGGAAGTCTTCGGAAGTATTTAATAGTTATTCTTTGTTCTTAAGAGGGTGGGACGTTAAGATACTGTTTAAGGCTCTTAGGAATCGTCGTAAAATCCTAAATACCTGCTCCCCTGCTCATCCCGAGATGTTTAGGCCCGCCAGGATGAAGAAAGTCAAGTTGCTGCTGCCCCTTGAGCAGGAAGACAGGTTTCTGGAGGAAGTGGGCAGGCTTGGAATACTGCAGGTGAAAACTGCTGAGAAAAAGCCTCTGGAATACGGTTATGATGGGAAAATAGTTGAGGAGAGGAACAACGTGTTAAGCCTTGTCAGAAGGTGTGACACCGTATTAAACAGGCTGCCGAAGGAAGGGTTAATCTCTCAACTGATCAGTAAGAGCGGCGAGGCCCCCATACCCTTAACACGGGAGTCCGAAATATATGAGAACGCTCAGAAGATCTTAAACGATGCTGAAGACAGGCTGAATAAATGGGAGAAGCTTAAGGAGCTGAGGCTTTCTACAAGGAAGCAGTTATCCTCGAAAATATCGTCTCTTCTGAGAGACAACCTGATTGTTATAAAGAGGCTTGAAAGGACAGATTATCTAGTCGTCCTAGAGGGCTGGGTTAGAAATAGGGATGTAGACAGGCTGGTGAAAGCATTATCGGATGCTGTTAAGGATAACTGTCTGCTCTCGCTAGAGGAATCTGGGCTTGATAAGAATATTCTCTCAATGAGGCTTGCAACCCTTGCCTTACACTACCCTGTTTTGGAGACGGCCTTGGATACTTATGGTGTTGCAAGGCTTACTGGCATGGAGGGTGGAGGAGAGCTGAACATTGAGGATGTGGAGGAGGTTGTCGACACGGGCCGGGTGAAGCGGGAGGTAAGCCTGCTTAGGAAAGTTCTTTCAACCAGGCTTGAGTTTTTAAAGGCGAAGGAGAATATTGCTAGGTCGAAATCCTCCGCGTATTTAGAAGGATGGGTGAAGGAGAAGGATGCTGTGAAACTCTCTTCTCTGCTTGAAAAAGGCGGCTACAGCTACAAACTGTCGGTTGAAGCACCCGAGCCGGGGGAGGAGGCTCCCGTCGCGCTTGATAACCCACGGTTTATTCGAAGCTTTGAAATCATAACCCTGATGTTCGGCACCCCTGCTTATAGACAGATCGATCCAACCCCGTTTTTAGCAATAACCTACACGATCTTCTTCGGATTAATGTTCGCAGATGTTTTCGACGGTCTATTGCTCCTAGCTTTTTCACTACTGCTCTACAGGGGGCTCGGCAGCAGGAGTGAGAATGGGAGACGATTGAGCGAAATCCTGATCGCAATAAGCCTTTCCTCAATGTTTTTCGGATTTCTCTCCGGGGAGTTTATGGGCGGGGTGGTTAAAATACCTGTCTTATGGTTTAACGGTTTTGAAGACCCGATGTATTTCCTTCAACTGGCAGTAGTAATCGGCATAATCCAGATTACAATAGGCTTCATACTGGGTTTCGTCAACGAGCTTCTCTCGAGAAGAATTAAAAACGCTCTGGGGGAAAAACTCTCTTGGCTTATTCTGATCTACGGCTCTATAATGGTTCTGCTGAATTTCTATTATTCTAGCGGCGAATTCTTCCTATATCTAGGCTCAATCCTCGCCGCTTCAGGGCTTATTCTAATCATTATCACTAGTCCGCGGGACCTCATAGAAATAACGAGAATAATCAGCAATATTGTTTCATACACCAGGATCGTCGCTATAAGCATATCTCACACAGGGATCTCCAGGGCTTTCGCGCTTCTCGCTACTCCACTAATATATTCTGGAAACATTATAATCGGGCTTCTGACAGGGGGAGCAATACTCTTCATAACTCACGTCTTCATAGTTTTTATAGAGAGCTTCATCGCTTTCGCGCATTCCCTGCGGCTTCACTTCGTAGAGTTTTTCAGCAAGTTCTTCGAGCCTAGGGGAAACGTTTTTAAGCCGTTATATGTGGACCCCCGAATATAGAAGGACTGAAAGATGGATGTGTTTACGCTGGCCTCCGTACTCTCTGCCATAGGCTTCTCTGGAGTAGGTTCAATACTGGGTATAGCCATGACTGCCTCAGTCAGCGCGAGGCTGGTTGCTGAGAAGCCTGAAAGATTCGGGATGGCGTTGGTTTTCACAGTCCTCGCGGAGACACCGGTCATCTACGGTTTACTCGTCGCCCTCTTCATAATAACGAGCGGGTGGAGCGTTAATGATTTCCACGCTTCACTCCCCCTACTGGGCTCAGGAGTATCCGTGGGATTAACCGGGCTCTTCTCCGGCATCGGCATCGGAATCGCAGGCTCCGCAGCGATCGGCGCGATAAGCGAGAGGGAGGGCTTGTTCGGGAAATCGCTGATTTTCGCAGTCCTGCCTGAAAGCATAGTTATATACGGCCTACTGATCTCTATAGTGATAATAAGGGGTGTTGGCCTCCTCGGCGGGGTGGGCACGCCGTATCAGGTGAGTAACGAAGCAGCATATGCCTCTATAATATCTTCAGCAGTAGTCTGTGTAACCGGTGGATCCGGGTATTATTTGGGCAAAACCGGCGCGAAGGCTATTTCATCGCTTTTAAAAGATGAGGACTCGTTCGGGAAAAGCATAGTGTTCGTCGTTCTTATTGAAAGCATCGCGATATACGGCTTGCTAATCGCAATCCTGCTTCTGAGAGGGGTGAGGATGCTTTAAGCTTGGTGTCCATCACCAAGCCTAGGGAAAAGTTCAGCCTTGAAATCGAGTATTTGATGGAGGCTGAGAAAAAGGCTAAGAGCATTATTGAGGAAGCTAGGAAAGAAGCTGAAAAAATAGTTTTGAAAGCCGAGGAGGAGGCGGTGCTGGAGGAGGCTAGGGCTGACCGAGAGGCGGATGCGGAGATTAAAAGATTAGAAAGGGAGGTGGAGAGTGAGATTGAGAAATGGAGGAAAACGCTTGAGGAAAGGCTTCAAGAATCCTTGAGTGAGTTTGAGAGAATCATCAGGGATAAGAAGGTTGATGCGGTAAGACTGATTCTCAAAGAAGTGTTAGAGTCATGAATGCTCCAAAATGCCTGAGGGTTTCAGAAACTACTGAAAGCATGGCGGGGGAAATACTGCGTGACGCGAAGGAGCAGGTGGATGAAATAATACGCGAGGCCGAGAAGAAGGCTGAGGAGATTATGATTAAAGCGAGAAAGGAGGCTGAGGAGAGAAAAAGAAAGCTGGTCAAGCAAGGGAAGAGGGATTTGGAACGGTTTAAAGAACAGGAAATTATAAAAATGAGAATAGAGTTTAGGAAGAAACTCTATGAGTATGCTTGGAGCATGATCTCTTCCCTAATGTCTGACGCTGCCGCCGCCCTTGAAAAAGTTAGGGTGGAGCAGAAGGAAGCGTACAAAAGTTTTCTCTCAAGAAGCTTGGCTGAAATATCTAGCTTAATAAACGGGGGCGAGATGGTTATTCATGTTGATAAGAGGGATGAAAGGATTGTTAAAGAGTTGTTAAAAAGCCTAAGGGGGGATGGGAAGGTCAGGGTTGTGCCGGACTTGACGACAGTCGGAGGACTAGTTGCAATTTCTAAAAAAGGTTTTCAAGAAGTCGATGACAGGATTGAAACAAGGCTTAGGTTGAAAAGCAAGGTCATAAGGGAGAAACTGTATAGTTTTCTTTTCGGTGATTTGAATGTTGGAGACTGGTAACTATGCTTACGTTGAAGCAAGGCTAACCTTCTTGGAGGCAGAGCTTTCAGCTAAAGAAGGAAAGGAAGCCAGTTTTACATTGTACTCAGGGTTGTCAAGCCTGATTGATTTTCTTCCGGCCAAGGTGAAGGCTTTTGTGGAATGGTGGATTATGAGGAATGACTTTGAAAACGTGAAGGATGCGGTGGCTCAGATACTCGGAGGCTTTAAATACGAGTTTTCAAGGCCCTTCATAAAGGTCAGGAGAGAGGCTTTGCTGAACCTTGTGGGAAACAGGAATATGCATGGTCTATTCGAACTCCTATCCAGCATTTCTGAAGATTTTGCGAGCCGGGCTTTTGAAGGCTCGGCAACTTACAGCGATTTCGCCTTTAACTTGGACAGGCTTTATTTTGAAGGTTTTAACAATCGTTTTCCAAAGGGGCCTGACGGTGAACTTGCAAGGAGGCTCGTAGCGCTGAGAATAGACTTGTTAAACCTAAACCTGTTTAAAAGAGTCAGGAATCTTGGAAGATTCTTCTTGCCATATGGGTTCCTATCGGTCAATGACATGAGGGATGAGAATACGTTATCTGAAAAACTGTTTGAACTTTACGGTGTGAAGAACATGGATGAGCTTAAATCCTATTATTGTGGAATCTGCATGAGCCATGGTTCCGGCTTCTCAAATCTAATGGGTTTCATCATATTGCACGAGTGCTCTATGGAAGGGGTTTGGTGAATGAAAATAGAAGTGCTGGGAAATGAGAAAACCGTGGTTTCCTTCTCGTTGGCTGGAATAGGGGGAAGGGTGGTGACGAGCAGGGAGGAGACGTTGAAGATAGTTGAGAACAGTAAGGAAGTGGGAGTCTTCCTGGTGATGGATGAGTATTACCCTTATGGTTACGATGAGGATTTTCCGATTCTAATCAGAATCCCAGGGAGGAAGTAGAAGAATGAGGGAGGGCAGAGTAGTCAGGGTTTCTGGATTCGTAGTGGTTGCGGAAAACATTCCATTCCCCGTGATGAACGAGGTTGTTCTAGTGGGTGAGAAGAGCCTCATAGGAGAAGTGAATAAGATAAGTGGCAACAGGGTTTTCATCCAAGTCTATGAGGATACTAGTGGTCTTAAATATGGTGATAGGGTCGTAGCCATAGGCCGGTTGCTGTCGGCTGAACTCGGGCCGGGGCTCATGGGTCAGGTCTACGACGGGCTGCAGAGGCCTCTTGAGGAAGTCGCGGAGCAATCACTTTCTTTCGTTAAGCCAGGAGTCCGGACGAAAAGGCTTGACCATGAGAAAAAGTGGCGTTTCACTCCTGCGGACAATCCTCCGAGCAAGGTGCGTGGGGGTGAGATAATTGGGACTGTCATGGAGAACCCGCTGATTGCACACCGGATTCTCATTCCCCCTAACGTTAAGGGAAGTCTCGTCTTCCTGGCTGATGAAGACGATTACACTATTATTGACACGATTGCAAGGGTTAAAGGCTCCCAGGGCGAGGTTTTCGAAGTTAAGATGGCGCATGAATGGCCCGTTAAGATTCCTAGGCCGTTCGTTGAGAAACTGGATCCTGATGAACCCCTTGTAACTGGTATAAGAATAATAGACTTCATGTTTCCGATCGTTAAGGGGGGGACGGCCGCAATACCCGGTCCATTCGGCTCTGGGAAAACAATGACTCTCCAGCAGATTTCAAAGCAGACTGATGCGGATATAGTGATTTACGTTGGCTGTGGAGAAAGGGGAAATGAGATGGCTGATCTTCTGGATAAGTATAGGAGTTTAGCTGATTTGAGAAGCGGTAGGCCATTAATGGAAAAATCGATAATAATAGCTAATACGAGCAACATGCCGGTTGCTGCTAGGGAGTCAAGCATATTCTTAGGCGTGACTTTCGCAGAATACTTCAGGGACATGGGTTATAATGTGGCGTTAATAGCGGACTCAACCTCAAGGTGGGCGGAGGCTCTTAGAGAGCTAAGCTCAAGGATGGAGGAGCTTCCGGGTGAAGAAGGCTTCCCGGCTTACCTGGCTTCAAGGCTTCAGGGTTTTTACAGTAGGGCTGGGAAAGTCGTTACTTTAAGCGGTAAGACTGGTTCCCTAACATTAATTGGCGCGGTTTCGCCTCCGGGAGGGGACTTCAGTGAACCAGTTACTCAGAAGACTCTTCAAACAGTAAAGGTTTTCTGGGGCCTGGACTCGGACTTAGCCTACAAGCGTCACTTCCCCGCGATAAACTGGCTTCAAAGCTATTCGCTTTACGTTGAAAGCGTCGCGTTCTGGTGGGAGCTGAATGTAAGCGAAAGATGGAGGATCCTTAGGGAAAACATGCTCAGCATTCTGAAGGAGGAGGATGAGCTGATGCAGATAGTAAGACTCATCGGAATAGGTGCCTTAAGTGAAAGCGAAAAAGCAATACTTGAAGTCTCGAGAATCATTAGAGAGGCGTTTCTGAAGCAGAGTGCTCTCGACATCAGAGACATGTATTCTGATCCGAGGAAGACGCTGGCGGTTGCGGAGATGATTGACTACTATAGAGAGCGGCTGCTTGAGGCTGTTTCGAGCAATATTCCTCTCGAAAAAATACTGGGTCTGAACATAGGCGGGGAAATACTGAAGTTGAAGTATCTACAGCCTGGCGAGTGCGCCAAGAAAACTCTAGAGCTTAGAGAGAGGATTCTTACTGAAGTATCCGGGCTACAGAGGTTAATGGAGGCTTAACATGGCTGGATCCTTAAGATATAGAAGTATTGCTTCGGTTAACGGGCCATTGATAATAGTTGACAATGTTCAAGGCATTAAGTTAAACGAGTTGGCTGAGATCGAGGTTGACGGTGAGACGAGGATCGGGCAAGTAATAGGTCTTGAAGGAAGAGCTGCGGTAATACAGGTTTTTCAGGGCACGGCTGGAATCTCGATCGGAAGGTCTTATGTCAGGTTTACGGGAGACGTTTTAAAGATTCCTGTTAGCGAAGACCTTCTCGGAAGAATTCTGAACAGCATGGGGAACGCGATCGACGGTGGGCCTGATGTTGCTGGGGAAAGGTTTGATGTTAACGGTGCTCCGATAAATCCTGTCGTGCGGCTTCCTCCGAAGGATTTCATTCAAACTGGTGTTTCCATAATAGACGGCTTAATGTCCTTAATCAGGGGGCAGAAGCTGCCGGTTTTCAGTGCTCACGGCCTGCCGCACAACCTGCTGGTGTCTCAAATACTTAGACAGGCGAAGCTACTTCGGGAACAGGAGCCTTTCGCGGTTGTTTTCTCGGCGCTCGGAATATCGAACGAGGAAGCTGATTTCTTTAGAATGGAGCTTGAGAGGGCACGCATGCTGGATAGGACTGTGTTCATACTGAATCTTCAGAGCGACTCGACTGTTGAAAGAATTATTGCGCCGAGGGTTGCGCTGACCATAGCTGAATATCTCGCGTTTGAAAAAGAATATCATGTTCTTGTTGTAATGAGCGATATGAGTAACTATTGTGAAGCACTGAGAGAGATAAGCTTGGCTAGAGGTGAAATACCTGGGAGGAGGGGGTATCCGGGATACATGTACACGGATCTGGCAAACATCTATGAGCGTGCTGGTTTGATTTCTGGGAAAAAGGGTTCGTTAACGCAGATGCCTGTTCTAACCATGCCGGACGATGATATCACTCACCCTATCCCAGATTTAACGGGATATATCACCGAGGGCCAAATAGTGTTAAGCAGAAGCCTCCATCTGTCAAGCATCTATCCGCCAGTAAATACTCTAGCCTCCTTGTCTAGGCTTATGAAAGACGGGGTTGGTGAAGGATATACGAGGGCGGATCATTTCGAGATCTACACAAGCCTTTTCTCGGCTTACGCTGATGGCGTGAGAAACAAGGAGCTCTCAGTAATACTTGGGGAGGAGACTCTAACTCCTGAGGAAAGGCGCTACGTTAGGTTTGCGGAAAGCTTTGAGAGAAAATTCATCAACCAGGGGGCATACGAGGAGAGAAGTATAGATGAGACTTTAAACTTGGGCTTGGAGGTCCTCTCGTTATTAAAATGAGTTTAAAGTTTAAGCCGACAAGATATGAGCTGCTAAAACTGAACAGGTTGCTTGAAGTTGCCTTCAGGAGTTCGAAAATCTTGCAGCAGAGATACCGAGTGTTGAACCAGGAGCTTATTGAGGCGAGAGACGAGATTAAAAGGCTCGGGTTGAACATTAATCGGGACTTGCTTAAAATATACGGTTTTTTGAACGAGGTTGAGAAAGAACTTGGTGAAGACAGGGTTAAGAGGGCTGCAGCAGCAACAATAGGGTTGAACGTTGTGGATTTTAAATGGGAGAATATTCAGGGGGTTCTAATACCTGAAATATCCTATAGGGAGGGTCTTCCAAGCGTTGAGGAAAGAGGTTATTCCCCCTTGGAGACAAATGAGAAGCTTGACAGAGCGTCAGAGGAAATGCACAGGTTTTTAACAACGCTAGTTGCCTACATTAATCTTGTAACTCGACAGAGGATTCTAGCGAAAGAGCTTAAGAAGATAGAGAGAAGGTCTAAGGCGTTAGATCGCGTCCTTATTCCAAGCCTCATTTCTCAAAAGAAGAAAATATTGTCTAAACTCGACGAGATAGAACGAGAGGAGCTGGCGAGGAAGAAGAGGGTGAAAGAACTCTTAGAGTCAAGAAGCTAGAACACGGTGCCTGTAGTTGAATTCTTTGCATCTAATGGTTAAACGACGAGGGGTATTCTAGCCCCGCATTTTGGACACCTGTCTCCCCTAAGCCTGTTTCGGCTCATCATTAATCCAAACCTCTCGATTAAAAGCTCTCCGCAGCTCGGACAGTAAGTGTTCTCACCTTGACCCGGAACATTCCCTAGATAAACGAATTTCATTCCTTCTTTCCTAGCAATTTCATATGTTTTTCTAAGACTTTCCAGTGGAGTTTCTGGAATGTCCGAGAGCCTGTATGTCGGGAAGAACCTGAGTATATGTATGGGGATTTCGTCACCAAGGTTGTCTCTAATCCATTTGACTAGGTTCCTAAAACTAGACATTTCGTCGTCAAATCCTGGAATCACTAGATTTGTGATTTCAATGAAAATATTCTGCTTCTTCATCTCGATTAGACACTCGTATATTGGCGCTACATCTGGTACGCCTATTATCTTCCTATAGCAGTCAGGGTCTCCTGAACATTTGAAGTCCACGGTAGCAGCATCCAGGTAGGGTGCAATCATTTTAACGGCTTCAGGCGTCATGTAACCATTAGTAACAAAAGTATTCTTAATACCCTTCTCATGAGCGAGCTTGGCAGTATCGTAGGCGAACTCGAAGAATATTGTTGGCTCGGTGTAAGTGTAGCTTATTATCCTGCAGCCTTCTGACATAGCCTGGTTAACAACATCCTCCGGAGCATATTCGTCACCAAGAACCTGCTCCAGCTTCCTGTCGCGATAAACCTGGCTTATATCATAGTTATCGCAAAACCTGCATGCAAAGTTGCATCCGGCGCTGGCTATGGAGAAAGTAAAGTTTCCGGGCTGAAAATGGAACAACGGCTTCTTCTCAATCGGGTCCACGTGTAGAGCTACGAGCCTGCCATAGTTCAGACTGTAAAGCTTCCCATCGATATTCTTCCTCACGAGGCATATGCCTAAAGCTTTGTCAGCTATTAAACAGCGTCTTCCACAAAGGTTGCATCTAACCTTGTCTCCTTCTTTATGCCAGAGAACAGCCTCCTTCACGTTAAAGCATGATGAAAGTTTAAGCTTAAACTTTTCCCTCTGCCAGTCTTAAGCAGTCTTCAATATTTTTCTCAAGGCTTTAAGCGAAACTAAGGCGTTTTCAAAAGGTCTAACCTCTATAGTGTACTCTAAGTCGTAGTTTGAGAGAGTTTTCAAGTAACGTTTGAAATCTACGAATCCTCTGCCGATTATTTGGTGTCCCCCTTTTATAGCCTTATCATGCAAATGGCATTCTCTCACTTTATCCAAGTTTCTGAAGAAAAAATCTTCAGCATTGCGATGAGTAGTGCCATCCGCCTTGTAAAGCTTGGCTAAGTCTAGAGTGAGAAAAACCTTGCTGCTCTTAAGCATGCTTGAGAGAACATTCATAACTGTGGGGGTGAACGGACTGTTTTCAACGCAGAACAAGGTTTTACCTCTAGAATAATCAGAGAGCTCGAGTAAAGCCGTTTTAAGAGCTTGAGCATGGAGTTGAGGATACTGCAAATCTATAGGAATATCCCCCTTCCTAGGAAGAGTGAAAACGAGGACAATGCCAGGATGTACTGTAACTATCTTCGCCTCTAAATCCGATGCGAAATCAATAATCTCCTTAAGTCTTTCAACAATTGTCCGCTGAATAGGAGAATGTAGAGTTTGCAGGCTGAAGTCTTATCCAGGCGCGTGGATTTTGAGCACTATGTTTCTGTCAGCAGCATACTTGGCGATTCTCCTTCTGGCTTCAAAAGTGTATTTTTCAGGGAAAAATATCGGCATAGCGGTTTCTACCTGTACTGAAGAGAAGCCATGCTTGTAGGCAAGGTCCACCGCTTCTCTAATATTTTTCTCGTAAACCGCGTGGAAACCGATTCTGGACAGAACATTATGGATTTTCATAAAGGGAACCAACCTATTTAATATGGTGCTCTAGGTATTTTATTGCATCAAGTGCGGCCTGACATCCTTCGCCAGCCGCAGTAATAGCCTGGCGGTAACGGTAATCCTTAGCCTCGCCCGCCACGAAAACACCCTCTACACTGGTTCTAGTAGAGTCTCTGGCAACTATGTACCCCTTCTCATCCATTTCCACCCATCCTTTGAAAAGCTCAGTGTTAGGCCTGTACCCTATTGAAACGAAAACCCCGTCGCACGGGATTATGGAGATTTCTCCAGTATCAATCCGCTTAACCCTCACTCCTTCAACACGCTCTTTCCCAAGAATCTCCTCCACTACGCTATTCCAAGTAAACTCTATCTTAGGGTTCTGGAATGCTCTCTCCTGAAGTATCCTAGTTGCCCTAAGCTTGTCTCTCCTGTGAATAACCTTAACGTTCCTTGCGAACCTTGTTAGGAAAAGTGCCTCCTCCATGGCTGAGTCACCTCCTCCTACAACAACTACATTCTTATCTTTGAAGAAAGCCCCGTCACACACAGCGCAGTTCGAAACCCCTTTTCCCTTTAACCTTCTCTCGCTTTCTAAGCCGAGTTCGCTCGGAGAGGCTCCGGTGGCAATTATTACTGCATGGCTTTTGTAAACAGCTCCGCCAGCTACCGTTTTGAAAGGTCTCGTTGAGAAATCCACGCTCTCCGCATCCTCAAAAACCACTTCTGCACCGAAGCGCTGGACCTGCTTCAACATGTTGTTCATAAGGTCTGGTCCCAGTATTCCCTCATGAAATCCAGGATAATTCTCAACCTCAGACGTTAACATTAACTGTCCTCCCCACGATGAACCTGCTATTACAAGGGTTTTCAACCTAGCTCTCCCAGTGTATATGGCGGCGGTTAAACCAGCCGGGCCGGATCCGATTATTACAACATCATATTGATCGCCTGTAGCAGGTAAACCTATTTTTAACGGTAAACTGCTCATAACACATTAATTCCACTTTTGAAATAAAAACGTTTCCCTAAGAATCAAAGTTTTTCAACCGCCTTCTTCAAAGAGTCTACCTTGCTTCTCATGCTCCTCTCCGCATCACGCCTGTCGTCCAGCTTGACAGTTGTTACTGTACGTTTCACACCCTGTTTGAAAACAGCCTCATGCGCCGCCTTTACGATATTTAATGCTTCCTCAACACTATCTGTCTCGAAAACTGTGCACATAGGGGTCAACTCATATTTTACACCCTTTTTCTCAAGCTCCTTTATCGCGTAGGCAAGAATATTTGAAACGCTTGTCCCCTCGCCCAGCGGAACTATGCTGAGCTCCACTATGATTCTCATCTCAGGTGTTAAGGCGTACTCAGTGGGATAAATGCTTTTCATAATGAAAAACAATAAATACCTATTTAAAAACAATATGCGGCGAAGAGATGCCTTTCATACCATTTCATCTAGGGCCTGCAATGTTCTTCGGGATGCTTTTAAGAAAGCGTATGCACATGCCTACCTTCATCATAGCCAACGTGATTCTTGATGTTGAGCCGCTCCTCACAGTCATATTCGGTTTAAAATATCCTTTACATGGTTATTTTCACACATTCATAATGGGCTTTTTCACAGGGGCTGTTTCGGCTTAACCATGTTCATGCTTGAAAAATTTCTATCTGCTTTTTACAGGATTCTTCTTCTGGAGCCTGATGCGAAGCAAGGTTTAAGCCAATTCATGTTTGCAGGTTCCTCAGGAGCGCTGCTCCATGTTCTGCTCGACGCTCCTTTATACCGTGATATCCAGCCATATACCCTTTAACTGTAAACCCTTTTACAACCCCGCATTAACAGGAGAAATATACTTTTTCTGCATGGTTAGGGGAGGCATAGGTGTTTTCCTCTACGCTTGTATACTTATCATACCGATGTTTGTGAAAAGCCTGAAAAAGTTGAAATAGTGCCCTTAGAAGGGGAGAGGGATAAATTGGATTCGAAGCTACAGGTGGCGAAGAGAGCGCTAGAGCTGGAGGGAGAAAGCTCCTTCATGGTTCTAGGCAAGGCGAAGATGCTTGAAGCCCAGGGGAAGAAGATAATACACTTAGAGATAGGGGAGCCGGACTTCGTCACGCCTAGCAACGTAAGGGAGGCTGCAATAAGAGCCTTGAAAGATGGAGAGACACATTACACTCCGACCCCGGGAACATTGGAGCTGAGGAAAGCAATATCGGAGAAAACGGCTCAGGACTTTGGTGTTGAAGTGGACTTCAAGAATGTTTCTGTGACAACGGGTTCTAAGGAGGCTGTTTTCGCAACACTAGCCTCCATAGTGGAGGAGGGTGACGAGGTAATCTATCCCAACCCCGGATACACCGCCTATGGGGAGGGGGTAAGGTTCTTCAAAGGAAAACCGGTTCCAGTCCGACTTAAGGAGGAGAGCGAGTTCAGAATGGTTCCGGATGACGTTAACCAGCTGGTTTCAAACAGGACTAGGGCGATTGTCTTAAACTCTCCGGAGAACCCGACGGGCTCAGTATTAACCAGGGAGGATGTTAAAGGGATTGTTGAGATAGCTAAGGATGCTGGAGCATACGTCATCAGCGACGAGGTCTACCGCTACATAATATACGACGGCTTGAAACACTACTCGCCGATACAGTTTGACGAGAATCTGGAGAACACTATTCTGATCGACGGCTTCTCGAAATATTATGCTATGACTGGATGGAGGCTAGGATACGTAATTACTCCCAAGCATTTAACCGAGCAGTTGCAACTGGTTTTAAACCTGATAACTGCATGCCCTTCCTCCTTCATCCAAGTGGGAGGCATAGAGGCTTTGAGAAACGGCATGGATGCTGTAAGGAAGATGGTGGATCAATACGCGATGAGAAGAGAGGTCGTTATTGAAGAGGTTTCCAAGATCGATAATGTTCACATGGTTAGACCGCGAGGCGCCTTCTACGGGTTCATCAATGTCAAGAATATAACAAGTAGAGCCGGAATAGACAGTTTGAAACTAGCGTCAATTCTACTGGAGAAATACGGGGTTGCAGTCCTGCATGGAACGGCCATGGGCTCTTTCGGAGAGGGCTACGTAAGAATAAGCTACGCTAACTCGGTTGAAAACATAAGGGAAGGACTTAGAATAATGAGTAGGGCCTTTAAAGAAATAGCGTGATAAAAGTGAAACTTATTCTATTCAAACCTCGGAATGCTTTTCAGCATTCTCTCCAAGTATATCCTAGCTAGCCTAGTGTAGCTCTTATCGTTTAACAGAGCCATAAGCCTTAGCCCGCTACCAGATTTCATCAGAACAACACTCTGCCTCCCAGTATACTCTATCTCTTCTATCTCTCCTATTTGAAGAATACCGCTGTAGCTTTCGAATAGTCCAAACTGTTCTCCTATGAAGGCTGCCAGAATATCTTCATCCAGGTCGATGCGTGAACCGAAGCTTAGGCAAGTTATCTCGTCAGGCAGTAGAACATATATTGAGTTTATGGCTCCCTTAGACTGGGAAAGACAGTTCTGGATCGCACTCTCAACAACTTTAACCCATTCAAAGTATTTCTCAGCATCCTCGCTCGTCACGATTTCTCGCGACTCAGGTTTTTGAGCCACAGGTATGGTCTCTTTCTTTAAAGCCGGCTTCTCCACCATAGGGGTTATCGAGGTTTTATCAATTATTACTGGCCGCTTCTCCTCAGTTTTCGTAGCATCTTGTCTTGCTGCAGCCATCCTGTAGCGTGCTATGATCTTGTCAAAGTCAGTCCTATCCTCTTCAGACTCCTTATCCTTCTCGCTTTCCATATTAAGCTACACAGGTATGATTTTAGCCGATAATCCAATATTTCTTTGTCAGTTACAAATGTTACATACTGCTTTCATAAGTTTCTTAAACATTTTAAACATGGCCTAAAACTCTTTTTTTATAATGAATAAAGGCTGTTCTTAAGGAAACAAGTCTTCCAGCTGAAAAACGCGTTTTTCAATTCTAAAACTCTTATTCTGGTTCTGGAAGCTTTAATAGCGGTAAGCTCTCAACCATGATTCAGATGTATTTTAGGAGTATAAAAGGGGTTTTCGAATTGTTTTCGGAATTCAGTTTCGCTCCCATTAAGTTTCAAAGGTTAATGGGGGTCGGTTAAGCGGTGTTGGGGAAAAGTATTGCCTATGTCTTGTAGTGTAAAAACACCATTAGCATTAGTACCGGTTTGTCGTTAGCCGATTCGGAGCAAAATGTTGGTTTAATTTTTAACCTTCTTTAGGCGGAAACGTTTATAATGATGATTTTTTAAAAAGCTGAGTAATGAAGGTTTCCCTAATCTCGCACACTCCAAACCCGGAGCTTATAGTTGCAGTTGCTGCCAGAACTTCTTTCAAAAGCGATACGCCGACAGAGATACTTGCGAAACTATCTAAGCCTGAGAACGCAGAGAAGGTTAAGAAAGATATTTCAGACCTCTTAAGGCATAATCATCTTTCGCCTATTGAACATGCTTCATTCACATTCTCGCTGGAAGGTGTTTCCAGAGCCTGTACACATCAGCTGGTGAGACACAGAATAGCATCCTACACGCAGCAGAGCCAAAGATTTGTGAAGGTGAATACTTCGGGCGATGATTGGTTTATTATCCCAAAGACGCTTGGAAAAAATGAAGAAGGACGATTTAAGGAAAGAATGAAGGCAATCGCCCAATGGTACGAGGAGCTTGTTAAAGAAGGATTGTCGAACGAGGATGCTAGGTTCATACTTCCTAACGCTACAAGAACAAACATAGTTGTAACGATGAACGCTAGGGAACTGCTACATTTTTTCAACCTTAGGCTTTGCGCAAGGGCTCAATGGGAGTTGAGAGAAGTTGCGATGGAAATGTTGAAACTGGTTAAGAAGGTTGCTCCAACTATTTTTCAAAATGCCGGCCCATCTTGCATGAAGGGGTTCTGTCCGGAAGGAGATTTAATGCCGGAGGAGTGCAGGAGGATGGGAATACCTAATATCCAGAAGATGTTTAGGGAGATGACTTAGATGAAAAGCTTTTTAAAGCTTAATATTTTTCCCGTAGTTGGTTCCTAATTAAGGAGGCTGGATGTTTGAAAATCGGTGACAGGAAACTGAAAGTCGTATTGTTGCTCCCTAAGATCCTATTTTCAGTGTTGTTTGCAGCTCTCTTCATGGTTCTGACCAAGATAAAATTCTGGCCGATATTCGGGACGGAATCCAGCTTCTCTTTCGGAGTAATGTTCGGCCCTGTTATCTCAAGGTTTCTCAATGCTTACTGGGGAACCTCTGTTATAATGCTTTCACGCGTGATAGGGTTTGCAACAGGCTACTATAAGATGGGGGATATTAGTAATTTACCAAAGTTCGTAATGAGCTGGCTCACGTTTCTACCTATAATGATGGGCGGAATCTATTTTTCAAAGATGTTTAAAGGAGACCGGCGGTTAATCGTGATTCCTACTTTAAGCATTCTGCTTTTCCTGCTTCACCCAATAGGTAGAGAAGTCTGGTTCTGCTCGTTTTTCTGGACAATACCGCTTTTAATAGCTTTCTTAAAACCAAGTATCGACAGGCTTCTCAAGAACCATTTGGCTCAAGTATACGCTTACTCACTCGGTTCAGCCTTCACTGATCACGCAGTCGGATCTATAACATATCTTTACTTTATGAACATACCTGCAGAATTCTGGATTCAGGCAATCCCGTTCACCATCGTGGAGAGGCTCATAATAGCTGCCGGCATATCCTTCTTCTACTTTGCGATAAAGCTCTCCATTATGGTTATGCAACGAGTCTCCGCCTTAACAGTTTTAATGGAAACCTCAAAACAAACTGCCGAAAAAGAGAAAACCATGGAAGTGAAAGTTAAGGAGAAAGGTGAGAGGAAGAGGTCTGAAGATGCCTAAGATAGAGGATGTTTTAAGAATAGTGGAAAACCAAAATAGGTGGAGAAGACAAGAGTGTTTAAACCTGATAGCCTCCGAGAGCATTATGTCCCCGCTCGCGGAGAAGTACTATGTTTCCGACTTCAACGGGCGATACAATGAGCATAGTGGTGTAGAGAGGCATTACTGTGGGACAGAATATGCGTATGAGGTTGAGGAGCTTTGCAACCAGATATTTAGAGAGCGGTTTGAAACGTCTTTCGCCGACGTGCGGCCTATCTCGGGGGCTATTGCAAACATGGTTGTCTACTCTGCATTCACAAAGCCTGGTGACGTAATAATCTCTCTCGGAATACCGAATGGGGCGCATGTCTCGTCCACGCAGTGGGGGATAGCTGGCGTGAGAGGTTTGAAGAGCATAGACATGTTCTTCGACGCGGGAAGGATGAACATAGATGTTGAAAATACTGTGAAATTAATAGAGAAGGTTAGGCCGAAGCTAATAATGTTCGGGGCATCTATGCTTCTCTTCCCAGAGCCCGTTAAGGAGATCAGGGAGAGGATAGACCCTAAGATTAAAACTATATATGATGCGTCACATGTTTTCGGCCTAATATACGGAGGGGTTTTTCAAGATCCTTTGAAAGAGGGCGCTGACCTCATAACTTCTTCAACCCACAAGACGTTTCAAGGGCCTCAAGGAGGAGTTGTAATAGGAAACAGAAACCTGAATGAGGAAGAGTGGCAGAAGGTTGAGACAGCTATATTTCCAGGCATAACGTCGAATACTCATATTCACCGTTTCCCAGCGCTTGCAATCACGGCGCTCGAGATGAATGCTTTCGGAAAGGGTTATGCGAAGCAGGTTGTCCGAAACGCTAAGACACTCGCTGAAAGCCTATATGAGAAAGGCTTTAATGTTCTATGCCCCAACCTAGGTTTCACAGAGTCTCATCAGGTGATGGTTGACGTTAGCAAGTTCGGAGGTGGTAAAACTGCTTCAGAACTTCTTGAAGCATCTAACATTATCTGCAACAAGATGGCTCTGCCGATGGATAAGCCGCAAGACGCTACGAGAAACCCATCGGGCATAAGGCTGGGTGTCCAAGAGCTTACGAGATGGGGGATGAAGGAGGTGGAGATGCAGATAGTAGCTGAGCTGTTCAAGAAAGTTTTAGTGGAGGGCAAGACGGTGAAGCAGGAAGTAATAGAGTTCAAGAAAAAGTTTAACGAGGTTCACTATTGTTTTAAAACAGTTTAGGTTCTGATTACTGGCCCATCTCCCTTAATCTCTTCTCTGATCTTCCTAACAGCCTCAACCATGACCCTCATCTTCTCCTTTGCGGTTCCTCTAGGCAGAAGTTTCAAACCGCAATCTGGATTTATATAAAGTCTGTGAGCGGGAAGCAGTTCAAGCATCCTCCTTATTCCTGAGGCAACTTCCTCCACTGTTTCAATCCTCCTATTATGAACATCTATAACTCCGAAGCCAAGCTCCTTATCCTCAGGCATCTTCTTAACAACCTCTATATTCTTAAAGCCTCTGTTCGCGAACTCAAAGGCAAACTGGCTCACCTTAAGGTTCTCCAAGTACGGGATGATCCGGGAGTAGTCTCCATAGCACACATGCATGCCTATTTTAATCCGCGTTTTACTCACAGCCTCGTTAATTGCTTCAACAGCCCACTCAACCTCCTCTAAATGTGTCGACAACGCGGGCTCGTCTATCTGAACATAGATGGCTCCAGCCTCCTCTAGAGCCTTTAACTCCTTGTTGACTATTTTCGCAATTTCGAAGGCAAGCTCATCTTTAGCGGAGTAATACTCGTTGAAACTCCAGTCAGCTATAGTATACGGCCCGGTTATAGTTATCTTCACAACCGGCCTCGTTGAAACCGATCTAAGGAACTTGAATTCCTCGACAACCATGTTGCCCTTATACTGGAGAGGAGCGTGGACAGCCGGCTTCCTGTAGTAGGCGTTACCCCATATTCTTATAGGATCGTAGAACCTGAAACCTCCTATCCTCTCAGCAAAGTACTCCACCATCTCATCTCTCCTCTGCTCCCCGTCGCTTGGAATATCTATACCCGCCGCCTCCTGATCTCTTAAAACGCTTACAACAGCATCGTTGAAGGCCTCCTTCATATGCTCATCCTCAAGCCTGCCGGATTTCCAGAGCTTAATAGTTCTCCTAAGCCATGTTGGCCTTGGGTAGCTTCCGATGACGGTCGTTGGTAGGACTGGTAGCTTAACCTCAACCATTTCTAAAACCTCCTACAGCCACACCCATCCTCCTGATCTTAGCATATGCTATTGAAACCGGTATGAAATCCATCATCGCGTTAGGCGTTAAATAGACCCTGCTAAAGTTTTCACTAGCCCTCTTAACAAGCATCCTCAGGCTTCTAACGGTTTCAACTCTAGTGCTCCTAGAATCTACAGCGCCAAGACCGACCCCCCGTTTTCCTCTTAAACCTAGGATTGCTTCAAACTGATTAGGTGCTTCAACTAAGTCTACTCCAAACACATCAATTTTCAGCTCTACCAATTCTTCAAGAAACTGGTTAACTGGGCCAAAGTATGTTTGAAGCCATGTTTCTGAAGAAACCTTAGAAGTTAATGTTTCAAAACCTTTCTTGAAAAGCTCTAGGCTAGCGTTTCCAGAAGCCAGTAGAGGCTCATGGATTTCGATGAACCTTGCACCAAGTTTCTCGAGTATCCGCGCCTCCTCACCCAGAGCCTCAGCAACATCAGTTACAAGCGTATCTTCAGAAGAGTAATACTTATTCTCACACATTTTTACGAAGGTGTATGGGCCTGGGATAACTGCCTTAATCTTTAGACGTAGCTTGCTTTCTCTAATAATGTTTTTAACCATCTTAAACTGGGTTACTGTCGCTTCTCTATGCTTTATCCTTCCTTTCACCACAGGAACCCTATAGTAGAAGTTGTTGTCTAGAAACCGGTAGAGTCCTCCTCTCTCAACTCCTTCGAAAGCACTTGCGAAAGGCTCAAAAATGTCATCCCAGAGAAACATGTTGAAAGGGATTATTGAAACTTTTGAATCAGCAATTCTCCTAAGCGTCTTAAATAGCTCTACCCTAATCTTTTTCTCATAGGTTTCTGAGGTAAGCTTACCGTCTCTGTATCTACTCATTAGCCTACCAATGTTGAAAGGCCTAGGGAACCCTCCTATTAACGCGGCTTGAACAACCATTTCCTGAAGCTCACCGCCTTATACAACTTCACGATGCTTAAGACCTCCTTAGAGCCTCTGCCAGCTCTATCGCATGCTCATAGCCTCCTGGCGAAGAGATCATGAATCCGTTGAAAAAACTTTCCAGTTCCCTGAGAAAGCTTACATTAGCCTCAACGCCGACTTTAAAACCGGGAGCTTCAAAACCCATTAACCTAGCCACTTCTTTAAGAGTCGCTAGGTTCTCTTCGCAATGAACAAGATGCGTACAGTACACGGGGGGCCTCCATCCTGTTTCTTCAGCAGCCTCATCAAACATTTCGCGGAACCTCTCCGCATCCTTAATGGTCAGAAAGATTTGCGTGAAAACGTAGTCCGGCTTAGCTGAAAGCTTTAAAGCTATTTTTTCAACTGAAATAGGCCATCCCAATGCTAATCCTGCTTCAACGCTAAGCTCCTTCCGCGCCCATGCTGAAAGGTCTTCAGGCGAAACATCTGATATTAATGAGCCCTCAGCAGGTTTATCCCCCGTCATGAATAGGAATCTTTTAACTCCTGCTGCAACACACCCGTAAAGCACGCTTTTCAAACCCGTTAAATTCATATTGGCAGTCTTATAGTGTACTATTGGCTCAACGCCAAGCCTCTCCTTAATCATTAGGGCGAAGATAAACCCTGGTATGCGGGGCTGACCGAGAGGAGTATCAGTCACGTTTATAGCGTCAACTAGGCCCTTCGCCCGAAGGACAGTGTTCAATACTTTTTCAACGCCTTTTTTCGGAGGAGTTACCTCTAGACTAATGAACATTGGAGCCGTTGGCGGAGAATGGTGTTATTAAGCTTTCCCATCCTTATGGGTTCAACAATACGTTTCGGTAATCGTTAAAAATACTTCTTCTTAAAGTTTTAACAGTGCTTTAAGTTACCTAGTGAAAAAGGTTTCGGAGGATAATCTGTATTGAAACCTGCGGTTGAGACAGAAAACCTGACTAAGTACTTCAGGAAGGATAGTGGGAAGGAGAATATTATTGCAGTGGATCACGTGAACCTATCGGTTAGAACAGGAGAGTTCTTCGGCCTCCTAGGCCCAAATGGTGCTGGCAAAACCACATTGATAAAAATACTGTGTACACTGATAATTCCGGACGAGGGTACTGCAAGGATCGCTGGCTTCGACGTGGTGAAAGAGGCTGAGAGGGTTAGGGAGTGCATAGGCTGGCTGCATGGTGAGACTGGTGGGAGAGCCTTATACTGGAGGCTTTCGGCAAGAGACAACCTGAGGTTCTACGCTTACCTGCAGAACCTTCCGCCAAACATCTCTAGAAAGAGAATAGATGCTCTACTAGAGTTCTTCGAATTAAACAAGGATGCTGACAGACTTGTGAAGGATTTTTCAACAGGCATGAAGATGAGGGTGATGCTTGCGAGAACCTTGCTCTCCAACGCGCCCATCCTACTCATGGATGAACCTACTGTTGGGCTGGATGCTACTGGAGCAATAGAAACACGCAAGCTACTTCAATCTCTTTGCAGGGATCTTAACAAGACAATAATTTTCACCACGCATAACATAGTTGAGGCTGAAAGACTGTGCGACAGGATAGCTGTCATGAACAGGGGTAGAGTTATCGCTTTAGATACTCCTCTACGGCTGAGTGAAGTAACTCGAAAGTATAGAGGTGTTGAAGTGAGTTTCCGCGGGTTCTCCGAGGAAGCTGAAAACCTGTTGAGAAAAATGAAGGGGGTTAAGAGGGTTATAAGTGTCCAGTCTGAGGAGGACTATACGGTTATTCGGGTGGAGGTTGAAGATGAGGAGCAGGCATTATCGGAGATTCCTCCGGCTTTCAACTCGAGAGGATTGAAAATAATAGGGGTTCAGGTCGCTCTCCCAAGTCTAGAGGAGGTTTTTCTAAGCCTTACAGGTGAGGAGCATGAATAGTTCTGAAATCCTCCAGATGTTTAAAGGCGAGGAGCTGCGTTACAAGTCTAACCTGAGGCAGCTTATGGCAGTCGTATGGGCCCAGCTGAAGATGATGCTGGCCTACAAATCTTGGCTTATAATGGACCTGTTAAGCACTTTCGCATCTGTAGTCATGTATTACTTCGTCGGTCTGCAGGTTGATCCAGCTAAGCTTTCGCAGAGCGGTTGGGGAACCAGCTACCTCGCCTTCTCGCTAGTCGGAATAGCTACTTCAAACTATCTCTGGGCATGTATAACGAGGCTAAGCCATTCAATACAGCATGAGATAAGAGGGGGCACCCTTGAAACGATTGCAGTAACCCCCGTCAACATGCTTGTGTTCTTCATAGGTCTTACGGTGCGCGGATACTTGGTCAGCCTCATTTACCTGATAGGTGTATTCCTAGTAGGAATATACGGGCTTGGAGCAAATCTCTCATTAAGTCCTCAATCGTTATCTGCATTCCTAGTCCTATTCATCCTGATGCTCGTTTCAAACCAAGCTATAGGTCTTATAGCCACAGGCGTCATAATGGTTTACAAGAAGGGAGACCCTCTTGTATTCATACTTGCAGCCCTTAACGAGTTTCTCGCCGGCGTCCTGTATCCTTTGGAGATGCTTGAGAGGTTCCCAGTGATAAAAGCCTTATCAATGCTCTTCCCCTACACATATGCTTTGGACGGAATGAGGAGAACCCTAATATTGGGAGCCTCAATATTCGACATCAACGTTTTAGCCGATATAGCAATCTTAATTGTTTTCAGCATGATTCTCGTTCCAACTGGCTTGAAGGTTTTAGGCTGGGGCTACAGGAGAATAAGGAGGGAGGGTACAACCTCCTCATACTAGGTGGTTAAACTTGAAGGTTGAGGAGATTGTGAAATACATGGCTGAAATCATTCCGCAGAGGAAGGTTAGCGTTACTGAGAAAGTCCTCGCCTTCATAGTGCGAGACTTTAAAATCTGGTGGACTTACAAGCTTTGGATAACTTTGGATATAATAAGCTCACTAACATTCGTAGCAACATACTACTTCGTATCTATGATAACGACTCCGCAAGCACTGATCGAATCAGGCTATGCTGCAGACTTCCTAACGTTCTCAATCATAGGCGTATCCTTCCAGCAGTATGTTTTCTCATCTGTTTCAAGCCTGTCGGACGCTATAAGAGAGGAGCAGTGGAACGGAACAATGGAGACCATACTCTCCTCGACAACGAGCTTCAGGGTTTTCCTACTGGGAGAATCCATGTTCAGATTCATAATAGGCTCTTATTTCTTGGCTGCATCACTCGGCATGGGTGCTCTACTAGGTATGAGATTTATTCTAAACCTTGAGTCGATGCTGGCTACACTGGTTTTAACAATACTGCTTGTAATGAGCCACATGGTCATCGGGGTTCTTGGAGCGGCCATGATACTTAAGCTTAAGCAAGGTGACCCGATAGTCTGGGCTTTCTCTTGGCTTACTCAACTGTTCTCAGGAGTACTCTACCCCTTAGGTTTACTGCCGGATTGGCTTAAATGGGTTGGCAACGTGTTTCCACTCACGTATTCTCTAGACGGGTTGAGGAGGTGTCTGATGAACGGTGAAAGCCTAAGTAGCCCCATGATAATGGATAACATTGTAAAACTGGTGGTCTTCATAGTGGTAATATTACCTTTTTCACTATGGTTCTTCAAAAAGTCTTATGATTCAACCAGAAAAGAAGGTGCCTTAGGCCAATATTAAAAGGCTAGTCCGAAATATCTTTTCCCACGCCAACAGCCACCGACTTGTAGTTTGGAGTAAACGTGTTAAACGTGTAGTTTAATGGGACAAGCTTGTTTACAGGCGTTTTCTCAGAATGGATATACATTTTGATCGTCCTACTCGGGATGGACGGGTCGGGCTTAACCCTGATCCTTAGCCTGCCACATGAGCTGAATAGGATTATTGTTTCCCCATCTGAGAATCCTTCCCTCCTTAAATCCTCCGGATTCATGTAGCAGGCTTCAATATCTTTCTTATTCACCTTCCGCAGAGTTTCAGAGAGATCTGTTAGTTCATTGTGCAGGAAAAGAAAAGGTGTTCTAACACCAACCAGAATATAGGGATATTTTTTGCTAACCGGATAGTCGACACCTGTAAAATGCACCGGAAAATACCTTATGAATGCAGGTTTCTTAATACCCCAATCGTCTCCGCCATCATACACCTTCTCCGGGTCGACACTCCTGTATGCCGGGACAAGCCTAACAATCTCTTTGAAAATCTCCTTCTCACTACTATAGTTGAAGAGGTGTTCACAGCTGAAATAGCTGGCGAGTTCTTTAAAAATAAGCCACGCCTGCTTGGCTTCAGCAGGAGGATCCGCAACCTTCCTGACGAGACGTATACGTCTCTCCCAGTTTGTTATTGTTCCGTCTCCCTCGATAAGCATCGCTATAGGCAGGACAACGTTGGCAAAGTGCATGGTATAGTTGAAATGGTGGTGGAGAAGAACTAGGAACATTTCTCTCAGCTTTCTATGAAGAGCTTCAAGATCAGGAAGTGAAAGCGCCATGTTAACGTCGCATGCGAAAACTGCCTTCACAGGATTAAGGTAGAGTGCTTGAATCATGTTTAAACCAGATTCCTCGCTAAGCCTTGATCCCCAAGTCTTTTCCAACTCATCTTTAGAAACAAGAGAAGGTAGGAACCCGGGTGGAACACCTCCCACATCACCCATGCCCTGCACATTTATCTCTCCTCTTCCTGAGAGAAGCTTACCATCCTTCAGAATCATTAGGTTCAGGAGCGAGACTATGTTTAGAAAACCATTCCTACTTTGAGTAAGCCCCATTCCATGCATTATTCCAAAGGCTTTAGAGGAATACACTAGGTCCACAACCTTTTCGAAAAGACTCTTTTCAATTTCACATGTTTCTAAGACTCTTTCCAGGGTATATTCCGAGGCTGTTTCAGCAAGTATTTCAAAACCCTGTATTCTCCTCCTGTCCTCGGGAACTCCTCTTCTAATAATCTCGTTGATTAAACCGTTAAGAAAAACAAGCTGCGTATCCGGCTTAACCTGAACATTAATGTCTGAAAACCTTGATGTCTCATTCGGAGGAGAATTCACATCTATCAGCCTCGTGCCTTTTGATTTAGCTTTAACAACCCTACTGAAAATAACAGGATAATTCGAAGCAGGGTTTGAACCTATGATTAGAATAAGATCTCTGTTAGCAATATCTTCAACCCTTCCGGGGGAGCCGTTTATTCCAAAGACCTCGCTTAATGCACTTATGGTGTTGACGTGGCAAAGCCTGGAGCAACACCCATCCACATTGTTACTCTTTAAAACAGCCCGTGCGAACTTCTGCATAATGTAAGCGTTTTCATTGCTTGCTTTACCAGATGGTATGAACAAAACCTCATTACCCTCGAGTCCCTTCAGGTGGTCGAAGATAAATCTGTATGCTTCATTCCAAGAAGCTTCTCTAAAATCCTCATCCTTGTTTTCTCTTATCAATGGCTTTGTGATCCTGTTTTCATGGACGACTTCATGAATAGTTAAGCCTCTAAGACAGGGGAACCCCTCGCTTACTTCATCCTTCTTATCAGGCTCTATTCTAATAATCTTATTGTTCTCCAAAACATAGTTTAGCCTGCAGCCAACTCCGCAGTATATGCATGACGAGTTTATTGTTCTCAACGACTCGAGGAGAATAATAGGCGAATATAAGCGTTAATAAACCGATTTAAAAAATATGATGAGGAGTAAGTAGCATCAGGACTTAGGCTCTTCCTCAACCGCTCTTAAGAAGTTCTCCCTTCCCTTCTTCTTTTTTTCAACCAGCCCGTAGACTTCGAGAAAGCCTAGAATCTGACTCACCTTAGTTGTCGAGAAACCTGTTTTCTCTGGAAGCTCTGACTGGAAGATCCCGCTGTTATTCTTTATTATCTCGTAGACTTTAAGCTCATCCGGTTTAAGAAGTCTTAACAGCTCTGAAATTCTAAACTGCTTCAGGAATGGGGGCTTCTCCTCGATGACTATCGCTTTAAACAATGCATAGCTGAAGGTTATTGAGAGAAGACAGACCACTATAATATCGCTGAACGTGTAGACGTTTGGAATCGGGTAGACCCTTGGGTTATCTCCCCCCTCTATAATGATATGGTAAACGCTGGGAGTCAATATTCTGATTAGTAGGAGTAGGCTTGAGATAATGGCTAGGATAGCCCAAGCCAAGTTAAGCCTCATCGAGGTTCCAATGAATTCCTTCTGAGGGCTTATAACTATTACGTTATATGTCGCTTCGAGACTTTTCCACACCCTTCTTTTTAAGAACGGTTTGGCTTCGATTAAAGCCACATTATTTTCCTTGTATATTTCCGGTTCAAAGGAAAGGTGTTTTTAACATAAATTTTTTAAAACGTTTCAGAATAAGTTTAGAAAAAATATTTTTAACGCCAGAAGCGTTAAAAAACCAGTTATTAACATGGGCTGGTTGTCCACTAATTATTTTTCTGGAACCCGAGATGGCTGGTTACAATTTTGGAAAGCTGCTAAGCCGACATAAGGCTTGCTGTCTCATGCACGCAGAAAATGTGAATCCATAGTTCAGATGGTTGCAATTTTAAATATTGGAGGTCATGTCGGGTAGTCTTAGAACCAACAGAAACCGAAAAGCCTTCTTTGATTTTTTTGGATTTTGAAGCTTGGTTTAATAAAAACAAGTGTTCTTTCTCTCTGCGACATTTTGTCTAACGCCGCCACGTTTCAGAATAATTGCGAATTGTTTCGTAAAAAATGTTTAATAATGAATTTACCGTTTAATACTCGCCGATAAATGGAAAGAATAATAAAGATATTCAATGGAAACTCAGTACTACTAATATCTTTCTCGATGCTGATAGTGGTTTCCATGGTTCTAATGCTACTTAAAGCATCCGAGTTCAGAATTATTCCAGGAGATTTAGGGTCTGCTGACTTTAAAGTAAAATTAACATCGGATTACGTCATTATAGAAAATCCATATGGCAATATAATTGCTTCCTACAGTATTTCAACTTCAAGCAGCACAGTCTCGCCAAAAGAGGCTTCCATAGAGGTATTCCCATTGAGGCTTCCTCGAGTGATTGAAGCATACAATAAAACCGTATATATTAGCTCATGGGATTTTCACGTTTATAATGTTCTCCGCGTAAACTATACTGAGGTTAAAGGAGGATATTTTTTGCAAAAGACTTACGCGGTCGATTTAAGGCTTCGTCTTGAGGATTTATCGTATGCTGATTCAAGCTTTAAAACAGTTTTTGAAATAATTGAAACACCTCACGAGCCTAGGGCAAACGAAACCCTGTCCGGATCCCTTGAGCCCTTAACCGGCCAACTCTACGGCGGTTTTTACCTTCCCTCCAGTGAAAACATGAAGATAGTTATAAATTGGGAGCCTGCTGACAAGCCTATTGTCGCAACTGTTTACCATGAGGAAGGGAAAATTGAGAACTATTTGTTGAAAGACGGTGAATGGTCAGGTTTCATTAAGGCTGTTGATACTGGGTTGAACTGCCTAATTATTTGGAACCCCGACCAGAACGGGAACATAACTTATTACGGCATGATTCTCAACCCCTGAGCTTAGCATTTCCGTGTTAAAGATTTATTAACAGACTTCCTTTAAGTGAGAGTAATGTTCAGGAGGATTCTAGTTGCAACCGATGGTTCCCCCGCCTCTGAGAAGGCTTTTGAAACAGTTTTAAAGCTAAAGCTCCAGACTCAGGAGATTGAGATTGCAGTGTTACATGTTTCCGAAGCACCTTCGAAAACCATTGTGGAGTCGGGTGTGGAGCAATCCTCAAAACTAATAGTTCTTCCTGATTCAACTAGGATGAGCATGATTAGGGAGAAAGATGAAATACTGGAGAAAGCGAGGATAATGGCTGAGGAAATTGGCGTTAAAGTAAAGCTGCTCAACAGGATAGGCGACCCTGCATCAATCATTGTTGAAGAGGCTGAGAAAGGAGGCTACGACCTTATAGTTATTGGAGGGGAGGGGTTTGGAAGATCAGGGCGAATTCTTGGAAGCGTTGCGAATAGAGTTGTAAATCAGTTTAAGGGATCTGTGCTTGTCGTTAAGTAGAGAACTGTGTTTTTAAGATGAGCATAATCGAGTAAAAGTTTACCCTTATCCTGAAATCGCTTCAAGCCAATTTTTCTCATGTTCGCACTCTGCGCTTGAGATGCATCTCATCTGCGGCGCCCTTTTAAGTGGGCAACGTATAGAGCTTTTTATAGTGTTTCTTACATCCTGTCCTTTTTCCAATGCTTCGATCAGATTTTTGAGAGTGTTGACTGTAATCGCTAAGTCTGCAAAGAAAGAGTTAAAGAGCATTACCTCCTCCTTATTGTATGAAACACCGTTAGCGTGAAGATAGTATGTCGGGGGCTGATTAAGAGCCAAACGCTGACTGAACACGTTTTGTGAAAAGCCTGCTGCCAGATAACGAAGTTCTGATGGTGTTTTGATACCTTCGATCTTTTGCTTAATATAGTTGAGCCTGCTAAATGGTTTACCTGTGTTACATATTTTTAGACCATCATTAATTATCTCTAAAAGATTTTCTTTATGCTTAACAAAATCCTCATAGTTGAAAACATCATGATCAAATGCTAAAGTTAAAGGGTCGCCTCCGCTCTCAACCTCATTCTCAACTCCCACTAGGATTCTCACCTTATTTTCGTCATGAACAAGTTTCTGTGCCATATCGAGAAGACCTTGAGCTCCTAGTCCAGTTAAGTAATTCGAGTAGACTAATAGGGTTACGTATGACTTAGGTAGTAGCTCGTGAAGACTGTATACAAGTCCCATTGCCTCTGAATAAAGCGATTTACTGGGGTCCTCGCCGAGTATTTTAATCACCCTCGTGTTGATGTCGCTTCTAAGAGGGTCTTCTACAGATGTTCTAAGAACCTCGACTTCAGGAAATTCCATTGACCTCATTTGAACTAGGAGGGGATAGGATTCTAAAAGAACTAGCCTATCTCTGTCAATTCTAAGAGGCAAGTATGGGAATACGTCCTTTATATCGCTAACCAGTTTTCTGAATTCTATGCTGCCGAATGATAAGCCTCGGATCGTCTTGCTCCCACTCACCTCTAAGGCGCCCGCTGTTCGGCCCGAAGCCGCTTTAAGTAAAGAGTGGAAAGTGTAAATTAATACTTCCGTGCTAACATACTTGTTCATAACCTCTAGATGGCTCATCTGATACATGTGTGTAGTTTCATGAACTTCGCACGAGTAGATGGTTAAAAGATCTGCAGGCTTACCGCTCAGCGTTACAGTAACATCATCCACCGGCACCACTTGAACCATTGCTCCTGGAGGTAGTCCTGCAGATTTCTGTGATTCCAGAGTCGTAGCCCCGCCGAAAACGTTTAAGATGCATAAAGGAGGTATTAGTAATTTATTATGTTCAAGCTCTAAAAAGCTTCTGAAAACACTTTCAGAATAAGCTATATCTTGTTCTGAAGCCGTGATAGCTCCCCCACTCATCTCGAACCTTGGCAATCTGTATCCGAGGCGGGATTCGTAGGGGAGAGTCATTCAAGATTACCTTGAATATATTTTATCGCTGAGAATATTTAAGATTTTTTAGGCAGCGTTCAGCTCTTAAAAAACACCTGCCTAGGATGGTAAAAAAACCGGAAACAAGGCTTTTTAGGCCTTTTAAATAAAGAGTACTATTGAAAAATCATTGAAAGACTACCACCTCCATTATATGCTTACTTAATCAATGGAACCGGGAGCCCCCTCGGTTAACAGGGTGTAAACTTTGGCAGGCAGACTTGGGCTGTGGATGGTTCAAAGCTGTCTAAGCTCCTCTACGCTGACGCCTCTCTGCTTCCCTATTAGGATTACGTTAAGTATGCTAAGCAAAACAATCCATGAAAACAGTGAGGCCCAAAAGTATGATGGGTCTATTGTTGCAGAGGCTTGACTACCAGTAACCAGGGGTCCATTAGGTACTTCTATTCCAGAGTAGTAACGGTAGAGGAGACTGTTGACCGCGTTAAAGGGAGAGAAAACTGGTGCATACCCTATGTCAAGGTATAGCTGGAGGAACAGGAGCGGGTAGGAGATGACCAAGGGTAAAAAGGATGCGAAGGTGACGAGCCTCGGCTTCTTCAAAACTATGACTAAATAGGCTATTGAGCTTGAAAGCACGTATATGAATAATGCTGATAAGACTGATGCTAAGGCTAGTTCAACAGGGTTCCTAGGAGCCAGCGAGACCCCGAATCTAAAACTGTATATTAAAAATGTCTCTACTTCTAGGAGAATCGAGAAAACCATGAAGAACATGGCTGTCGAAATCAGGCTCACCGCGTAATAACGCTTACCGTTAAGAGTGGAGTATTTCGTTAAATATCTTAAGGAGAAAGATGAGTAATATGAAGAATTAACAATGCCTACTGCAAGAGCTGAGAAACTGTAAACCAGGGACATTGAGAACCAGCTACCCGTGTAAGAGAAATATGCTTCAGCAGGAAGGCCTGTAGGTATTTCAATGCTGAATATGTAGGCTCCCATAATAAGCCAGAAGGAGACGAAGAAGAATCCCCATCCCCAAGCATAGGGGTTCCTGAACATTTCCTTCGAAAGCATTTTGAATAACAAGATGCTCATCACAACCCCACCTCGAAGAGACGGTCTAAACTCTCCATTTCAGTAAGGCGGATGCCTTGTTTCCCAGATACCAGTGAGAAAGATCTCTCTCTAATTTTGAAATTAAGTGCATTCTCTCTTTGTCCCTCAACTATTCTCGCGTCCAAAAGGTCATTAACCTTCATAGGACCGTATGCTTTCCCATGAAACATTAGATGAGCCTGCCAGTCTGAAAACTTGTCGAGAAGCCATGTCGCATGAGTATTCATTACAATACCGCCATTCCAATCCATGATGATCCTAGCCATCTTAACCCTTCTAGCAGGATCCATGTTCTCAAAGGGCTCGTCGAGGAGAACATACTTTGTATTCATAGCCAGTGCAATAAGATTACATACGATTCTCCTCTGCCCAGCCGATAACTCGTCGAGCCTCTTGTTCAAGGCATTGAATGCTTCAAATTCTTCAACCATACTTAGAAACCTTGAGAAATCCCCCTTGCCGAGTTCAAGGTAAAGCTTAGCCACATCCCTTATTGGAATCCTAAGCAGATCATAAACCTCATCGAGGTTTGTCGCCAATATTCCTGCAGTACCTTTTATCTTCTTAACGTCAACCCCATCTATCTCTATGCGTCCCTCGGAATGTACATTTACTCCGAGTATGGTGCGGAAAAGCGTTGTTTTACCAGACCCATTTGGACCTAGGATTATGTCCCTCCCGTTTAAATTCAAATCAACATTATGAAGAATAGTTGTCCCCGAGTATCTGGCAAATACTTTTTCCAACCTTATGCTCATGCTGTAGGCTTCTTCTTGAAGGTTTATAATGCTTCGTTTACTTTGGTTTCCAAAATTTAGAAACATTTATATTATCTGCTCGAACTATAAGCAGCATGAATAAGAACCTTTTTAAAATAGTTGAAGCGTATGCAGTAGTTCTCTCAGAGGTTTCGGGAGCAATTATTTACCTGCTATATCTTTCAGCAGCACTCTTCTCAGGAATGATGACGCAACTCCTAATGGTTGTTTTCGAACCATCAATCACAGTAATCCTCTTAGTTATACTTATCTTCGGCACGTCTTTCACAGCAGCCAGTTTATCTGTGGCGATAATCTCTAGAATGAGTGTAACATTAGAGTTGTTTAAGGCTACGGAAAGAAAGACAAGGCTGAAAAGTGAATATGTTGAGTTCCCATTATGGGTTTTCGCATTCCTTTTCGCTTCACTCGTATCTAGCCTGTTAATACCTGCTGAGCCCTATGCCTTAAGGATTGCAGTCATGGTGGGTCTAGGGGTTTCTCTTGGAAACATGATTACCTTCCTGTGGGGACTACTGGCAACTCGCAGGGTTGATCCAAGACCGCTCTTCGTATCCTTCTACCTCCTCCTGACTCTTCCCTCGTACACATTGCTTCCAGGAGAATACTATCCTTACATTCTTAACTCCATTCACTTAACCTTCTCATATTTTGTAGCTGCTGTCTGGTATATCTTTTCAGCCAGAAGAAAAGCACTAGGGATTCTTCATGCAGCCAGAGAAGAAAATTAGACGCATAATTGAAGAAGGAGAAGTATTAGGAGACAGTGTTAGGTTAGCCGTTATGCTCTATCTCTCAGTCAGGGGAAAGGCAAGATTCATGGAGGTTGCGGAAGGACTTGGTATTTCACCAGGTCGATTGGCACATCATCTGAAGGCTCTTGAGGAAAAAGACTACGTAAGGATTAATAGGCCTTGGGAGGACTTGAGGACAAGGATTCTAACATTAACCCCGGATGGCATTAATGCTTTGAGAATATTCTTATGTAGGCTTAGAGAGGCCCAAGAGGGTGCTGAAAAAACCGGCTGACACAGGTTTCAGAGGGTTTTTATCAGTTGAAACACCTGTTGAATCTCTTTGCTTCCATACAGATGCTAATCATCTTCCTTCTCCCTCGCGAAACGGCTCCGCGTTTTCTTTAACGTAGCCCACTACCTCGTCAACATAAGCGAAGGCTAGTGAAACATAAGTGTCTGCAGAACCATAGTACAAGGCGATTCTACCGCTTTCCGCATCCGTCAAGGTTGCGCAAGGAAACACTACGTTAGGCACAAAGCCGACTGTCTCATACTCCTTCTCCGGCGTTAACAGGTAGTCTCTACACCTGTACAGCACCCTGGAGGGAGTGTTTAAGTCTAGTATTGCTGCACCACAACTATAAACATAACCGTTGCACGTGAGAACCACACCATGGTAGAAAAGCAGCCATCCCTCTGTTGTTTCAATCGGTATTGGGCCCGCTCCGATTTTAAGCCCCTGCCACCAGCCTGAGCCTCCCCTGCCCATGACCCTCCTGTGTCTCCCCCAGTGAACCATGTCAGGGCTCTCACTCAGGAAAATGTCTCCGAAAGGAGTGTGTCCAGTGTCACTTGGTCTTGAAAGCATTAAGTATTTCCCGTTGATCTTTCTTGGGAAAAGGACGCCGTTCCTGTTGAAGGGGAGGAAAGCGTTTTCAAGCCGGGTGAACGTTTTGAAATCCTTCGTCATACCTACTCCTATTGTAGGGCCGAAGAAATCTGTGCACCAAGTTATATAATATGTGTCTTCTATTTTAACAACCCTCGGGTCGTAAGCGTAGTTAGGCTGGTATGGTTCTCCCTTCTCATCTCTCCAAGTTATCACCTCATCCTCAATATCCCAGGAAATCCCGTCCTCGCTCCATCCTACGTGAAGCCTAGCCTTCCCATCCTTATGGTCTGCCCTGAAAACTCCTGCAAACCTATTCTTAAAAGGGACCACCGCACTATTGAATATTCTTGCAGTACTCTTAGTAGGGTTCCATTTCGTCAACGGGTTTTTATCATATCTCCAGATTACTCCCTCATATCCTTCCGGCTTGTCTTGCCAAGGAATATTTCTCAAACTGTCCCCAATTATCTTTACTCCACCCATTTCCAGCTCCACCCTGAAACTTTTGTTAGACCCACATCTATATGAACCTTGCTATTAAACAAAATGTCCAGAGACTGGGAAAAACAGCTTTTTACTCTTTAAAGCTTAAATGTTTTAACTTGGCGCGTGTTTTAGGTTTGAGCACTCTCCCTCTTCTTAAAGAAGAGCCAAGCGTTTTCCCCGGCTTTCTTGAATCTCGTCAGGATGAAACGCCCCTTGAGGCGTTTCCCATGTATTTCAACTTCAATACTCTTATCTGTCTTCTTCACAATCTCGTAATCGCCGAAATCCCACCTCTCGACTTTCCCCGCACCATATTGGCCCTCAGGAATAACTCCTTCAAACTCAGCATATTCTAGAGGATGGTCCTCAACCTGTATGGCTAGCCTCCTCGTGCTAGGCGTGTTCTTAGGCTCCTTAGGGATAGCCCAGCTTTTCAGAACACCATCTATCTCGAGCCTGAGATCGTAGTGGAGGTGCGTCGCCGTATGTTTCTGAACTACGTAAATCAGTTTTCTCTTGCCCGTCATCTAGAACACTATATGGCTTGTTTTAGTATATTAAAGCATTTTTAGATAATTAACCTAACTAAGAGAAAAACGGATTGCTTTCCTTGAACATACTTCAATACATTTTCCACACCTAATGCAATCGGTTGAAGATCCGATGGCGTTAACATCTTTTATTTCCATCGGGCAAGAGTTGAGACACATCTTGCAACCACTGCATGAAGACAAATCCACCTTCATCGATAAGGCGGAAACCTTATTAAAACCTCCGAAGACTGCGCCTAACGGACACAAGTACCTGCACCATATTTTTCCGAATATAAAGACTGCAAGAATCACTAGGATGAGGGTTGCAAAATGGATCCAGACTCCTAATGGTATGGGGTTTAGACTTTGAGTAATTAGGTAGGGTAGAGTGGCGAACAGGCTTCCTGATTGGCAGAACCTGCAGAAAACGGTTTCGGCAGTCATATATGCCAAGGCAAGAACACCTGCAAGTACTGCAAACTTAATCCAAGGGACTGATGGGAGTTTACGTTTCTTTCGATTCAGGGCACTTATTATTTCTTGAAATGCTCCAAATGGGCAGAACCAGCTGCAGTACGCTCTTCCAAGAAGTGAGGAGAAAAGACCTAGGGTTCCACCAGCGTAAAGAGGTAGTGTTTTAAGAGCCACAAAGTGTTGAAGGGTTCCGATGGGACAGGCAAAAATTGCTAATGGGCAGTCATAGCAGTATAGGGCAGGACATAATATCCCTGTCTTCAGGATCGTTGTAAAACCCAGGTTTAAAGAGATGAACCCTAGGATTTGGGAGACTTTCCTTAAACTGGAGATTTTCAATGCTGATAATTACTCCAAACCTACACAAGACAGGCAAAGGAAGCGCACAAAGGTTTTCACCTTCTCATACTCGGTGTTAAAACCCAGCAGAATTGCTGCTAAGCTGCCTAAAAGAACAAGGAGCAGGAGTATCCTTAACATATGTGAAACATGAAGAATGCCTTTAAGATGTTGAGCAAGTAGATGCATTATTATGCACATCTTTTTCTGAATCTTAAGTACAAAGCTATTGCAACAGTATTCGAAACGCTTGCATATAATAGTACTATTCATGTAGTGGGGCTAGTGAAGAGGTTCCGTAGAGCAGGATCGAATGAAGGTTCCTCTGGCGGAATTATGGGCTCATTTCGAAGTGCTAATTCTATCTCTCTTTTAATGGAAGACTTGTTCATCGTGCCTATGTGGTGATAGCGAACAATACCGTCGCTACCAATTAGATAGAAGTTCGGGATAGCATTTACCCCGTATCTAGATGCAACGTCACCTGTATCTCTAAGTATCGGCTATGTGATGTTATATTCCGCCCCAAAATCTCTCAACATGTCCACATCTTCTGCTGCATCTACATCAATTGATAAGATTATAATACTGTTGAAGTCTTCTCGTAACTCTTGAAGTATGGGGATCATAGTTTTGCATGGACCCCACCATGTTGCGAAGAAATCTAGTAATACGACTTTCCCAAACTGATTACTGAGTTTAAATGTATTTCCCTCTATGTCTATTAGGGTGAAGTCAGGAGCGGGTTTACCGATAGCCGGTACTCCAAAGATACTATTAATAATAAAAGGAAAGATGATGAAAATAACTATTAGCATGATTGAGAGTAATAGTGATGATGCAAGTAAAATTTTAACATTCCGAAACGTGAGAAGTTCATTTGGATATCGCCCGTTATCTTTTCTATTTTATATATTTTTCGCTTGATGTTTATATCATAGTAAAATAAGTTCCTTAAGCCAAAACGGGTTTTATGGTATATCTAATAGATAAAGTGTAAAAGGTTTTTTTTTACATATTACTTGTTGTCCCGTTCTGGATTATTTTCCTAAGCACTTCGGCGCCCTTTCTCGGAATCCTCTTCTTAGTGTTAAGGTCAACATCATACAGTCCGAACTTCATGCTGAATCCTTCTGCCCACTCATAGTTGTCGGTTAAAGCCCAATGGAAGTATCCTTTTACATCAATATGCTTCTCCGCAATCAGGTTCTCCAAAACCTTTAGGTGTTCCGTGATATATGTTGATCTAATTCTGTCCTCTGAGTCTGCAGCACCGTTCTCAGTCACGTAAATAGGCTTACCGTATTTCGACATCTCGACAATTACTTGTGCAAGCCCCTCCGGATAAAGTTCCCAGCCGAAGTCAGATGTTGGCCTACCGTCCTTAGAAACCTCTTTGGCTTTACACGCGAAACCATATCCCTCCACAATCTCTGGGATGGCTGAGGTGCCTGAGAAAAACCTTGCTAGAAAAAACTTCTTTCCGCTTACAACCATCCGAGTATAATAGTTTAAGCCCAGCCAATCAATCTTGCCTTCAAGATCCCTCTTAACCTCGTTCTCATCTTTAATATTGTTTAGGTTCATATCAACCCAGCCAGATGATGCAGCGTCAATGAAAAAAGCATTATGCATCTTCTCAAGGAAGCGTGAAGCCTGTGCATCAGCTTCCCTAGAAGGGTCTAGCGGCATCGTTGGAATAACGTTTTGAATAATTCCTACTGAAGCAGGCTGGGAACTATCTGAGTCAGCACGCTGAACATCAAGCTTCTTAATGGCTTCGAAGGCTCTTGCATGCGCAACAATCATGTTCAGCAAGACCCTTTTAAACGCTCGGAAAGAGTTTAAGGCATTCATCTTAATGCCAGGTGGGAAGCCTCCCAGCCCCATGAAGTAACCCATCTCCGCAACGACATTCGGCTCGTTGAAAGTAGCCCACATATCTATCTTAGCCCCAAGCTTCCAAGCTAGGAAGGCAGCGTACTTAGTGAACTCGACAACAGTATCCTGATCATACCATCCTCTCGGCCCACGCTTAAGCTTAGAGTCTCTTGCGGCAATCGGGTCATGCACCCAGAGTGGGAGAGTGAAATGGTTCAGACAAATTATTACTTTAAACCCCTTCTCCCTCAGGTCGTCAATCATTGCCTCATAGTGTTTTAGAGCATTAATGTCTGCCAGAGACTCCAGTTTTTCAAGAGTCTTCTCATCCAGATCTATCCTGCTTATCCTCCCGTCTGAATCAGTCTCTACGCCAGCTTCAACCCCTGAAGTGGTTTTCGGAAATATTCTACTCCACTCAACTCCAAGCCTGTAAGCATTCATCCCGAGGCCTCTGGCTAAATCATGATCAAGCTTGTAAAGCTCCCAGTAGTTAACCCCGTTTTCAGGAAGATCCCCGCTAACAGTTTTACTACGGATATTTTCAGCATTATGAACCCATTTAAACCAGTCAGTATTAGGATCAATATTCCTTCCCTCAGGGTCTCCCATTTCAAACTGGAAACCGGCTTCTGAAACCCCCCAGAGGAAATTCTTCGGAAACATGTGGAAGAAACCAACGTCATAAATATAAGCTTTAGCAAGCGCTCCGGTCCTTTTTTCACGCCGGAATTCGCTGCCTACACAACCGGTTAATCCTTGGTTTCTACGATGAATTTACAGGCTGGATTCCCTTTAGCAACACACTCAACCTCTGTCACAGAAACACTCTTGTTGTAAAGCTGGCTGAATATTCCGGCTAAATACCCTCTGAAGAACTGGCTGACCGCGTTATCCTGCTTCCCTTTAAAAGGCATGCATTCGAACAGGTCGCTAACTATTATGGTTGCCCTCCTATTGTTGAACTCGGCTACTTCAGCCCTACACCAGCCTTTAGCAGACCTCTCCGCCATCATCAGCCTCAGGCTGCTCAGCTTATCCAAGCGATACTTCTTAGCTATGCTTTTCGCCTTGCTTTCACCCGCCGTCACACCCATCTCATAGAGTATTACAGCCGCCCCGGTTCCAAACTTCTCGTAAAGCCTCTTAAGAATGCCTCCGAATGTTTCAACCCTTAAGGTGAAGCTTCTTTCGCCTGAAACTCGCAGCGGGAAGTGAAGCCCATCGATAATCAACCCGTCGAACATTTCCTCATAAATGTTAACTTCTAAAACACCCTTAATTTTCTCCAATGCTTTTTTAATATCTTCTGCCCTAAGTTTCGATGCAGATAGATCTATGAAGCCACCCATTAGAATAGTATTTTCATTCCAATCTATGCTTTGGAAGCCGGAGAGAAAACCACATCCTTTTTCAGTCAGGGTATTCATAATAGGAGCAATTATCCCTGGTGCATTTCTGGCTTTTATAGACCATTCGATGATCTTAGCATTAGGAAGATGCTCTGAGCATAGAACATCCTTAGGATTAAGCTTTAAAACCTGTTTCTCCTCACCCGGATTCTGGGAAGATGCTCCCCCCGCCATTTCTAACCACACAGTTATATCCTGTTCAACATATATAAATCTTTGGTTTTAAGCGACACTTGGAAATAGTTTTGGAGCGTTTAAAAACGGGGAAACCGGTTTAAAACTGTTTTAAAATACTGGTTTGCTGGATAAGCGTTCGTAGAAGCTTTAATAAGCTGTACAGCATCTTTCCTCAGGTGATGCGTGTTGGAGTATGTTAAGCTGGGTGGAAGCAGTCTTAAGGTTTCAATAGTGGGTTTAGGTGCGTGGCAGGCCAGTGGGAAGGCTTGGGGGCTTGATGTTGAGGATGAGCAGATAGTTAAGGCAATTATAAGGGCGTACGAGCTTGGAGTAAACTTGGTGGATACTGCTGAAGCATACGGGGATGGGCATTCTGAGGAGGTTGTGGCGAAAGCGGTAAAGGAGATTGGAAGAGAAAACCTTGTTATTGCCACAAAGGTTCAGGGCGGACACTTAAGGTATGACGATGTTTTGAAGGCGGCTGAAAACAGTTTAAGGCGACTCGGCATAAGGGAGATTGACCTCTACCAGGTTCACTGGCCAGACCCATGGGACCAGGTTCCTTTGAAACACACTATGCGTGCTATGGAGAGGCTTTACAAGGAGGGTAAGATAAGGGCTATCGGCGTTAGCAATTTCGCAGTAAGAGACTTGGAGGAGGCTAGGAAGCATCTTTCTGAAGCCCCTATAGTTTCAAACCAGGTTAAGTACAACATGTTGCAGAGGGAGATTGAGGAGGAGGTTATGCCTTATTGTAGGAGGGAGAACATAACGATAATAGCTTACAGCCCGATTGCGCAGGGAGCTTTAACCGGAAAATATAGTTTGAGCAATAAGCCTTCCGACGACATTAGGAGGCATAACAAGCTTTTCTCCGACAAGAACCTTAGAGAAGTGAGCCGGCTTCTGGCTGTTCTCGAGAAGATTGCTAAGGCTAGGAATAAAACCGTTGCGCAGGTTGCGATGAACTGGTTGTTGAAGGATGGAAATGTTGTTCCAATACCTGGAGCGAAGAACCCTAAGCAGGCTGAGGAGAATGCGGGGGTAGCAGGCTGGAGGCTCAGCGAGCAGGAGCTTGTGGAGATAGACAGTGTTCTGAAAACGATTTCACTAGACTTCTTCTAAACAGATACGCCTTTCTTCAGTATTAGAAAAACCAAGTCGACTATTTCACCATTCTTTTAGCCGCTCCGGCCTCCCTTATCTTAAGGAACGATAGTCCTATGATAAGCCTTCCGGAGGCTGAGACGAGATACCCTACTTGAAGACTCAAAACTCTTCCAAGATACTGACTCATAATTTCAACAGCGTTCCCCCCGATCGCTGAACCCATGAAGTACGCTAAGCCCATAACCATGTTGTATATGGAGGTGAATTCTCCGACATGATTCTCAGGAAGAATATCCAAGATGTAGGGTAGGATTGTCGCATTACCCGCAGCCACTACCAGCCCAAGGAAAGTGTTTAACACAGCTATGTGGAGAAAGCTTGAAGCAAAACAGTATACTAGCGGTACAGTGGTGAGCGCAACGTAGTAAAAGACTATTAGCGGCTTCTTTCCTATTCTGATTACGAGACGCCCCATCAAGGGCTGCGCTAGGAGTGTTGCAACTGTTTGAATCACTGACAGGGCTCCAACCTCCGTCATACTTAGGTTCAGGATTATTGCCGTGGTGATCGTGAATATGGGCCATGCAAGAGACATGGAGAAACCGTATATTGCTGACAACTTCAGGAAAAGCTTGAAATCATTATTCTCATTGATTAAGCCAGGGATGTCTGTCATCTTGAAGATAGATGTAAGACTTCCAAACCTAGGCTTCTTGATTTCCTTCTCTTTTACTTTTAAAAGTATTACCGCTCCCACCAGTCCTAGGATGGTCGCTATGATTGATGGAATTAAAATTTTTCCTTCAGAGGAGTCTATGAGCCACCCGGAGAAGATTGTTGCAATCAGGCTTCCAAGCAGAGAGGCGATGTTTATGTTGGAGACAGCGATGCTTCTAAAAAAGGCTTGCGTCGACTCTCTTAAAAGAGCATTCCAAGCAGGGACCGAAACTGAGGCTAGGAGAAACTGCAGTGCTACAAGCATTAGGAAAACCCTGGGTTCAGTGATTAACGCTATGGGTATCCACAGGAGTGAGGCTAGGAGGCTTGTTGCAACTATTATAATGACTCTTTTCCCAATCCTGTCGCTGAGCCTTCCCCAAGGGACTTGAAGACTGTTCGTGAAAAAATTGTTGAATGAATACATCCAGCCTAATTCACCTGAAGAAACCCCGATTCTCGCAGCGTAAACGTATATGAAGGGGGAGATCATGCCGTTGCTAAGGGAGCTTACGAACGATCTTCCATACATCCATTTGAGCCTTTCCTTGCCAGTGTTAGACGCCAAATCCCAGTATCATCTTTAATCCGATTAATAAATCATTATTTAAACCGTGTTAAGGGAAGCTTATGGGACTGTTAGAACAATGATGCAGACTGTTTGTCAAAAAACATTGTAAAAAACCTTATTAAAAAGAAGTCTTTCGCAATGTGCTATGAGCCAGAAGATTAGAGTAGGTATAATTGGGTGCGGAGGAATAGCTAGGTTCGCCCACGCCCCGAACTACAGGAAGATAAGCGATGTTGAAATCGTTGCATGCGCAGACATAGATGCTAACGCAGCTAGAAGTATGGCGGAGGAGTTCAAAATCCCCAAGCACTATGTTGATTACAACGAGATGCTTGAGAAAGAGGAGATTGATGCGGTCAGCGTCTGTACACCCAACATGTTCCATAAGGATCCTGCTGTCGCAGCGATGAAAAAGGGAGTGCATGTCTTAACCGAGAAGCCTATGGCTGGAAGCCTTAAGGACGCTATAGAAATGTATGAGGCATCTAAGAAAACAGGCAGGATTCTGATCGTCGGCTTCCAGACCCGGTTTAGACCAGACTTAAACATTCTGAGGAGCCTCGTAGGCTCAGGGGAGCTTGGTGAAATTTATTACGCTAGAGCCCTCGCCTTAAGAAGATGGGGCATACCGCCGGGGAAAACATTCATGAGCAGGAAGCTCTCTGGAACAGGGCCATTATTCGACATAGGCTGCTACGCTGTTGATTTCGCAATGTATGTCACCAACTTCCCTAGGCCTAAGTCAGCATTCGGAGTGGAGTACAGCAAATTCGGCAGGAGGCCGGAGATGGCGGAGAAAGGCTGCTGGGGAAAAACTTGGAACCCTAAGGATTTTGAAGTGGAAGATAATGCTTTCGCACTAGTAAGGTTTGAAAAAGACTTCGCGATGCTTCTGGAGACAAGCTGGGCATCATTCATAAGCGAAGACAAATTCAGTCTTGCGCTTCTCGGGACGAATGGAGGGGCTCAACTAGATCCGTTTGAAATCTACAGGGAGATTCAGGGAGTCAGGATGATTGTTAAATCTCAGGAAAAGATTCCTGAAGTAAACATATATGAGGAGAGGATTAGGAAATTCATAGAGTCAGTTAAAGAAGGTAGACCTCTATTTTCCCCAGCTATCGAAGGACTCAGGGTTCAAGCCATTCTGGAAGCAATCCATAGGTCTGCAGTAGAGAATAAAGAGATGCCTGTCGAATGGGACTTCTAATTACACGCAGGGAATCGTTAACAGAAACCGTCTTCTAATCAGCTGGGCTGGTTTCTTTACAGTGTTTTTGCTAAGGCTATAAGATTCTTGAGAAGCTCGCCCATCAATTTTCTAGCTGCTTCATCAACCAGTCTTCCCTCTCCATCTATTTTCCTAGATGCGAATGCGAGAATTACCTCCGGCTTATTGACTATGTGCATGTCCAAGGCTTGGAGTATTTGTTTCAAGTGTATTTGAGCCCTGACTCCTCCAAGCATCCCGGGAGATGCGCTCATCACTGCAACAGGCTTACCTTCGAAAGAATTGTCTCCGTAGGGTCTTGAAGCCCAGTCAATAGCGTTCTTCAGGACACCAGGTATAGAATGATTGTATTCTGGTGTAGCTATAAGAACTGCATCCGAAGTCTTAATCCTGCTCTTGAAATCAAGCACTATGCTGGGCATCTCGGCTTCCAAATCCTGGTTGAAAAGAGGAATACCTGTTAAGTCGAATAATTCAAGCCTTGCCTCATCCGGTAAAAGTTCTGAAGCGGTTTTCAGCAGAGCCCTGTTAAAAGAGTCTTTTCTAAGGCTTCCCGTAAAACCAAGTATTGTAATACGCTTGCTCAACCCTAAGCCTCACCGTAGAATATGGACGGTGGGAAGTTGAAAAACCTTATTGATGATTGGTTTTGAATCTGGGTTTTCAAACTTTTTGAATCAAATACTCTTTTATGGATTCTGCTGCGATTAACCCGGATTTCAACGCTGGCCCTATTAGGGATGGTCCTGACTCAACATCTCCGGCTGCGAAAACACCTGTCTTACTGGTCCTCCTCTTATCGTCAACGATTATCCTACCGTCCTCCATCACACGTATCTTGTCAGAATACTTCTTGAAGGGGGGTGTTGAACAGCCTCCTGTCGCCACTATTACCGAGTCAACTTCGAAAGCCTTCTCGGAGCCTGGCACGGGTACTGGTGATGGCCTGCCACTCTTGTCAGGTGGCCCAAGCTTCATTTCCACCGTAATCATCCGCTTTAGCCTCCCATCCTCCCCTTCAAAACCTATTGGAGCCTTAAGCTCAACTATTCTGACACCCTTCTCCTCAAGCATTTGAAGCTCTTTCTCGCCGGCTGGCGCCTCCCTCCTAGTTCTTCTGTAAACAAGGGAGATGTCCTTCACGCCGATTTCAAGTGCAAGAAGAGCTGAGTCGACAGCTGTTAAACCTGCTCCGATGACAGCAACCGACTTTCCTAGGCTTGGAAGACTTGAGGCAGGGGAATACCCAAACTTAGCCAAATAGTATTTCACAATGTATGGGGCGGCGTGAAAAACACCTTGCAGGTCTTCTCCCTTGACTCTTAACCTGCGTGGTTCCCACGCCCCTGTAGCTATTAGAGTAGCATCGTATTTTTCAACAGTCTCCATGAAATCCACATCGTGAGCCTCGGAGTCATGAACCTTCTTACCGAGTTGGAAGACGACTCCCTTCTCCGAAAGCTCCTTCACGCCTTCTCTAACACCCTTCTTGGGAATCCTGAACTCCGGGATGCCGAATAAAAGTAATCCGCCTGCCTCAGGCAGCATATCGTAAACATCCACCTCCACCCCCTCGCATACTAATGATCCTGCAGCAGTCAAACCGGCTGGTCCTGCACCTATTATAGCGACTTTACCCTTTATGCGTGGCGTTATCTCCTTGCATCTGAGGAATTTCAAGCCGTCGATACGGCTATTTTCCGTCCTAAAAATACTTTTCGATACGGATATAGGGTCTGATCGAAAGAACCGTAGTGGGTGTTCTCCTGCATTTTCCACCGTTTCCTCTTATGATTTTGAGAGGGAAATGCTTATTACGGGGTTACCGGAAATGCTGTTGTGCGCACAAACTACATATTTGTGACCGGCGGAGTTATTTCTGGAATAGGTAAGGGTATTACCGCAGCCTCTGTAGGGAGAATCCTACAGGCAAGAGGCTACTGTGTCACAGCGGTTAAAATAGACCCCTACCTGAATTACGATGCTGGCACACTTAGGCCAACTGAACATGGTGAGGTCTGGGTTACGGAGGATGCTGGCGAAATAGACCAGGACCTTGGGCATTACGAGAGGTTCCTAGACATAAATATTCCTAAGAGGAACAATATTACAACTGGCCAGATATATGGTGCAGTTATCGAGAAGGAGAGAAAGGGAGAGTACCTTGGCAAGACTGTTGAGGTTATTCCACACATAACGGATGAGATAAAACGTAGGATAAGAGCGGCGGCGGAGGAGGCTAAGGCCGATTTCACCATTGTTGAGATAGGTGGAACAGTAGGTGAATACCAGAGCGAAATCTACTATATGGCTGCGAGGATGATGAAGGCTGAAGGCAACAGAGTGATATTCATTCATGTAGCTTACCTCCCCGTTCCGAAACACCTAGGGGAGATGAAGACTAAGCCTGTTCAACAGTCTGTGGAGAGGCTTGGCGAGCTGGGTATACAGCCTGACTTCATAGTCTGCAGATCTGAGGAGCCGATAGACGACGTGAGGAAGAGCAAGATATCAATATTCTGCAACGTTCCTAAGGACCATATTATCTCAAACCCGGATCTTAAAAACGTGTATGAGCTTCCTCTAATATTCGAGGAGCAGAGCCTAGGTGGAAAAATAATTGAAAAATTCGGGATGGAGCAGAGGGAGCCGAGGCTGGAAGACTGGAAGAGCTTCGTGAATTCTTTAAGCTCTGCTGTCGAAGAGGTGAGAATCGGGATAGTTGGGAAATATTTTGAAACCGGGGAGTATAGGCTTCCCGACGCATACATATCAGTTATAGAGGCTGTGAAGCATTCTTGTGCAAAGTTTTCAGTTAAACCGATTTTAAGATTTATCGACTCCACCGGCTTCGAGGAGGATTCTAACAAGTTTTCAAACTTGGAGGAGCTTGACGGAATAATAGTTCCAGGGGGATTCGGTACAAAAGGCATCGAGGGAAAGATAATGGCTATAAAATATGCTAGAGAGAGAGAAATGCCTTTCCTAGGATTATGCCTTGGGCTTCAGCTAGCCGTAGTAGAGTATGCGAGAAACGTTGCAGGCCTCAAGGAGGCAAATTCAACAGAGTTCAACCCAAATACACCGCATCCGGTTATAGATATTCTTCCAGAGCAGAAGGAGGTGTTGAAGGAATCTAGATACGGGGCTTCGATGAGGCTCGGCGCATACCCTGCGGTGTTGAAACCTGGAACAATCGTTTCGAAGCTTTACAATAATGCTGCAACAGTGTACGAGAGGCATAGGCACAGGTACGAGGTTAACCCCAAGTATCATAAGATTCTTCAAGATTCAGGAATGGTTTTCTCAGGCGTCTCCCCGGACAACAGACTTGTAGAGTTCATAGAGCTCAGCAACCACCCTTTCTTCATAGCCACGCAAGCCCACCCTGAGTTCAAGTCTAGGCCGCTTAAGCCAGCACCATTGTTCAAAGGCTTCATAGAGACCTGCGTGAAGAAGAGATAGTTTAATCGGAATCGAGGGACATTCCAGTTTTAGAAATCTAAGCCGGATATAAGCAACCTGCTTAAACTAATCATCGCGAATTTCAGTTCAAATACCATGAAACCCCGTTCCGATCGAAATCTGTATAAATTATGTTACTATTCTTGACTTTTTTGTTAAGAATAAAACACTTAAATATACGGGGTTTCTTCCCATCCCATGAGTCTGGAAAGGGTTTCGATGAGACTGAAAGAGAGTTCATTGGCAGTCTTCACCCTTACCGACCTAAGGAGGATTACTGGAGCAAGCCGAAAAACAGCGTATGTTTATCTCAACAGGATGCTGAAGAGAGGGCTAGTGAATAAAGTGGAGAAGGGGAAATTCACTGTTTACAGCGACCCCTTTCTTGTATCCACCCAGCTAGTTTATCCATCATACATCTCCTTTATTTCAGCACTTTTCTTGCATGGGAAAACTACTCAAACGATAAATGAGATCCTAGTTGCAACCTCAAAGAGAAAAAGAAGCATTCAGAGCTTCGGAATGAGGATAAGGTTCGTTAAGCTCAATCCGAGGTTCATTTTCGGCTTTAAAAAAGTGAAGAAGGGGAATAGTTTCATCTTCTTAGCTGAGTTGGAAAAGGCGATAATCGATTCTCTTTACTTGCCGAGATACTGCCCGATGAGCGAGGTATTCTCAGCGTTGAAGGATGCGGATATGGAAAAAGCTCTTGAGCTCGCCTCTAAACTTCAGATCGAAGCTGTGAACAGGAGGCTTGGATATATGCTCGACCTGCTTGGCATCAAAGCCAATTTAACGATTAAAAGTAAAACTCCTTACAAGCTTAATCCTGCGATTAAGACTCTTGGCTTTTTCAACTCAAAGTGGAGACTATATGTTAATGAGGTGTTAGAATAGAATGATCGATAAAGAAAATTTGATGAGGATAGCTAGACTCACGGGCTTGAAACCGTTTCAGCAGGAAAAACACTACATTCAAACAATGCTTTTGAGAAGCATTTATTCCAGGGTCTCGAGGGAAATGGTTTTTAAAGGCGGGACTGCACTCGCATTCTTTCATGGGTTAAACAGGTTCAGTGAAGACTTGGATTTTACTTTAAAAGAATATTTCGATTTGAGGAGTCTGGTGGCTGAGATAAGGAGGGATTTTGAAATCCTGGGCATGGGAGCAGTTTTGAAAATAATTGAAGACAACCCCTACTCGTTTTCCTTTAGAATCGGCGTAGAAGGACCGCTTTTCACGCAGGAGATCGAAAGATGCTTTGTCAGAGGTGAGGTAAGCAGGAGAGAAAAAGTCCTTAGGCAAGTGGAAATTGAGGAATTGAAAACAATATACCCAGATGTTCTACCGTTCTTCGTAACGCTAATGGGCTTGGAGGAAATCCTCGCGGAGAAAGTTAGAGCCCTAACTTGGCGTGGAAAAGCAAGGGACCTCTATGACCTTTGGTTTCTGCTGAAAAAAGGAATTAAAATTGACCTCGACCTGGTGAACGAGAAACTCTCCTATTACAAAAAAGAGTTTGATTTAAAGGAATTTATGGAGAACATTAGAAGGACCAGAGCAGTCTGGAAACAGGAGTTGAAGCCAGTAATCGTGGGAAGCTTGCCGGATTTCGAAACAGTGGAGAAAGACCTTAAACTAGTTTTTTGAGAGCATAGGCTGCTGCCTAAGAAGTAACTGGAATTTCCTGCTAGAGGAAAAAGGAATTAAGAGGCTGTTTATTACCAGGGTAGATTTATATAGCCGCTCCGTTATATTAAAGCTATGAAAACTAACATAAGAGGTTATGAAGCCAGAGTTCTCATTGCCACTATGGTTCTAACTCTGTTGACCCCGATTGTTTTGCTTGTTACCGGCCAGCCTCAAGACTATACTCTTGTCTACTCAGCGCCGCGAGCCTACACTGGTGCAGACTGGATGGATGTTAAAGCAGTCTACATGAAGACTGCTGAAAACAGGCTGTACTTCTACGTTGAGTACTACGGTGCAATACCAAGCTCCGGAGACTATTACCGTGAAATATATATCTACATGGATACTGATAGGAATCCTCAGACAGGTAGCGTTAGTAACGAGCTTGGACGGGATTACTACATCTGGTTCAACCTTTACGGGAACAACGTCTCCTCCGGGGCAACCCTGTACAAGTGGAACAGCACGAGCAATTCTTGGAAGAACATTAAGAGCTTGAAGCCGAACATGAGGCTAGCGCCTGGGTTAAACTACATGGAGATCTGGGTTGACCAGAATGACATAGGGTACACTCCGAGCGGAATAGACTTCTACATGGATACATATTCCTATGTTGTGGCTATGCCAAAGACGGAGCTGAGCTATGTCGTAGGCTCCTCGGTTAAACAGATTACGGTGGACGGGGAGCCGGGTGACTGGGGCTCTATTGCTCCATTAACCACTTTTCAATCCAGATCCATTAACCCTCCTGAGCTGGAGATTTCAAACATTTATGTTGCCAACGATGCGGAAAACCTTTACATAAGGATTGATACGAGAGGGACTCCTACGGCAAGCATCAACACCGGAACTTTATCTCGCTACTTCTATGTTTATCTTGACACTGACAACAATAATGGTACAGGATATGCCGGTTACGGTGGGGCAGAATTCTACCCATATGCGTATTTCAAAGCTCAACCATCAAAATACACGTATGTCGACTATTATCGGTATACTGGAACCGGAAGCGATTGGAGATGGCAACGGGTTACAGGAGATTCCGCATCCTCAAACTTTAACAGTGTCTTCGAGTTCAAAATACCCCTCAGCCTTTTGGAAGTGGGGCCCGGGCAGCAAATCGGCCTCTATATAAGCGACCGGTGGTGGTACCTCTATCGCTCTATTCCTAAGCCGGTTTACTCCGCAACCTATCCTCCGGCAACAACGACCGCGGCTGGGGGTATAGTGGGCTTCTTCGGCTCAGGGACAGTTTTCCTAGCTGTTGTTGCAGTAGCGATGGCTGTTGAGGCTGTCATAATAATTCTGTTTATGAGAAGAGTTAAGGCTCCGCCTCCTCCGCCTCCTCCAGCTTAAAAAGCCTGACATTTTTTAACAGTTTAATTACTGTCCTTAGGCTAGTGTTAAAGTTAATCAACATCCCTGTTTTTCCTCAAGACGGTTGGAGAAGGAGAAGGAGGAGGGTAACGTAGAGTATAAGCTTCTAGTGGCTGCTAGCGATGAGAAGAGGCTGCAGCAGCTTGCAACCCAGTTGAACTACAGGCTTAACGAGGGTAGGGGGGAGGCGTTCTACGAGCTGGGTGTGAGCGACGACGGTGAGACCATTGGCCTCACGGATGAGGAGGCTGAGGAGTCTCTAAGGGCTCTTGACAAGATAACTGGGATGATAGGTGCCTCATACATGGTGACCCGGGTTGAGAAGGGTAGGAGGGGGAAGGTTTTAGAAATCCTAGTTAGGAGGACTGTTGATTTTCCACCTGTCCAGGTTTCAGTAGCCCTGCTGGGAAACGTTGACTCCGGTAAATCCACGTTGAAAGGGGTTCTCGTATCAGGTAGGCTGGACGATGGGAACGGGGCTGCGATGAGCATGGTTGCAAGATATCTTCACGAGATCCGGCTTAGGAGATCATCCTCGGTTGCAATCCACCTGCTTGGCTTCGACTCGAGGGGGGAGTCTATTAACGACGGCTTAGGCTCCTACGACGAGTCTAAGATTTTTCTGAACGGTTCTAAAATAGTTTCCCTGATTGATCTCGCGGGGCATGAAAGGTATTTGAAGACTACGATAAGAGGAGTATTGGGGAACCTGCCTGACTACGTTTGCATAGTTGTGGGAGGTAATGCTGGCCCCATCGGGACTTTCAGGGAGCATCTTGGGCTGACGGTTGCGCTTAAAATACCTGTTTTCATGACGGTGACCAAGGTCGACATGACTCCTGAAGAAGTTTTGCTGAAGACTGTCAGCGATGTGGAGGCGGTTCTCAAGCTTCCCGGTGTTAACAAGATTCCCTTCACCATAAGGGGCAGGGGTGACGCTTCCCTGGCTGCAAGGATAATGCCTCACCTCAGGGTCTGCCCAATCTTCCTTGTTTCAAACACTACTGGGCAGGGTCTGCCTGAGCTTAAGGCTTTTCTGAACGCTCTGCCTCCTAAGACAGACTGGTCTGAGAAGACGAGTATGGAGACGCTCTGCTTCATCGACGAGAAGTTTTACGTTGAGGGTGTCGGCCTTGTTGTTGGTGGGCTGGTGGAGCAGGGGGTTGTTAAGAGGGATGAGATGCTTCTCCTAGGGCCTTTCGACGACGGCTCGTTCAGAACAGTCAGGGTTAAGTCGATTCACGTTAACAGGGTTCATGTCGAGAAGGCTAGTGCAGGCCAGATAGCTGCGCTAGCCATAACAAACGTGGATTACGATGAGGTTAGGAGCGGGATGGTTCTTCTGGATGCTGGGGCTAAGACGTATGCTGTCAGAAGGTTTACTGCTGAGGTCAGGATACTTCATCATCCTACAACCATAATGGTGGGGTATGAGCCGGTGATACAGACTAGGACCGTTAAGCAGGCTGCGAGAATAGTTAGGATGAGGAAGGAGGCGCTTAGAACAGGGGACACTGATCTTGTTGAGTTTGAATTCATAAAAAGGCCTGAATACATAAGGGTTGGAGACACTTTCATTTTTAGAGAAGGAAGAACAAGAGGGCTGGGAGTTGTGAAAAAGATTAAGATTTGATATGTCACCTTGGCTTAGTTAGCTCAACCAGTAGAACCCTGAAGTAATCTATGGAGTCCTCGCATCTGTCAGAGGTTTCTTCAATCGCCTCGAAAAACTCTGAGAGAAATATGACCATCCTGGGATCCATTGTGGAGTACTTGTCGCTTAAGAGAAGCCCCCTAGCCTCCACGTAAAGCCTGTCAACCTCCTTTTCATCATCCTCAACCTTATCGCTTAAGTTAACCGCCCTCCTATACTCTCTTGAAAGTATTGCCGATAAGGCGTCTCTAAGGTCTAAAGCACACTCCCTAGTCTTCACGCACATCTGTTCTATCTTATCCTTAATATCCTGCCCAAGGCTGCTTAGGGGCAGAAATGCCAGTATTCTGCCCGCTCCGTGAGCATAGTCTGCAACCATATCAACCTCTCTGGAAAGCTCCATGAAATACTTCTTCATATCCGGTGGAAGCTCGCTTCTAGCAATCTCATCCATCACCTTTCTTCTTAAGAAGTCGGCATCTCTCTCCATCTGCTCCTGTCTCGCGTATATGGCGTCTGCCTTAGAGCTTTGAGCGTTCATTGATGCTCTCACGAGGTTTAAAAGCTCATCGACAACCTGAAAAACCTTGTCCGCGTGAGAAACCAGCATCTCGTAGGATTTCAGCTTCTTCCTATCCTTAAGCCACTCTCCTAAATCCTTTGACGCCAATTCTAACACTGGTAAAGCGAAATCTCGCTATATAAGCCTCTCTCCGGATACTTGTAAACTAATACATGCTCCTTAGGCAGCCTTACCTTAACCGTGGAACCCTCGCCTATGTTTGAAACCGTTGAATACGGCTGTTTAACAATAATTTTGACACCGTTTAAATCTAGAGTAAACCTGTTGAAAAACCCTTCAACCAGTTTTTTCAAAACCTTTCCTTCAAACCCTTCCTCCCCAAGCTCAACAAGCTCAGGCCTAATCATGACAATGACCTTCTCCCCTGTTTGGAAACCGGTGTTTCTCGCCTTAATCGATAGTCTTCCGATGTTTACTGTTAACGAGTCTTCATCAGCCTCAGTAACATCTCCCTCTAAAATATTTGACTCTCCTAGAAAATAAGCAGTGAAAATCTTCCTAGGCTTTAGGTAAAGACTTACGGGAGTACCGTCTTCTACGATGTGGGCCCTCCTCATAATTATAATCCTGTCCGAGATGGCCATCGCCTCCTCTTGATCATGAGTCACATGGATTGCTGTCAAACCAAGGTCTTTAACAATACGTCTAAGCTCATACCTCAGCTCAGTTCTAACCTTCAGGTCTAGTAGTGAAAGAGGCTCATCTAGGAGCAAGAGTTTAGCTCCTGAAGCCAATGCTCTAGCTAAGGCAGTCTTCTGCTGCATTCCTCCGCTCAGCCTTACAGGATAATCATAATATCGTTCCGTCAGCTTCATGAGTTCAAGCATTTCAAGCGTCATTGTTCTTATCGTGACTGAGTTAAGACCTTTAGCCCTAGGGCTGTACGACACGTTTCCACCGATATTCATGTTTGGGAAAAGCGCAATGTTTTGAAAAACGTATCCAATTCCCCTCTCTTCCAGCGGCTTCTCGTCGAAAAGCTTGTCATCAACATAGACATGGCCCTCGTAGTCTCTTATTATGCCTGCGATTATCCTTAGTAGGGTTGTCTTTCCGCATCCTGATGGGCCAATTATAGAAACATATTCCCCATCATTCACGTTTATCTTAACATCTTCAAGAGCTGTGAAGTCGCCGAACTTCTTCACAATCTTCTCTACTCTAACGCTAGGCATTTCTAAACAGCCTCGATCTCCTTCGCTAAACCCATGTACGGGTATTTGAAAACATGAACCTTCTCTCTTGGTATTGCCAGTTGAAAACCCATTCCGATTCTGAAATCTGTTTTAATAAACTTTGACAGCGGGATGTTCACAGGTATTTTCAAGCCTCCGGGAAGCTCGAAAGTCAGCTTGGAGAAACCGCCGAGAAAGTTTACTTCCTTAAGTAAACCCATTAAAGGCCCTTCGCCAACGATTATGTCCTCGCATCTAACGGCGGCTACAGCCAGCTCACCTTGGCTGAAATTGTCGCTGGATAATGCTTCAACAGTCATGCCGTTTCTAAGCTCTATTGAAACAAGCCTCCCGTCAATCTTCGTGACAACGCCTTCGAAGAAAACGCTTTCACCGACGAAGTATGCTGAGAAAACGCTATTCGGGTTAAAATAGACTTCTTCAGGAGAACCAGTCTGAACAACTCTTCCATCCTTAAGGAGGATCAGCCTGTCTGCAAGAGACATGGCTTCAGCCTGATCATGCGTGACGTGAATCACAGTCAGATTAAGCTCCTTAGCTATCCTCGCCAGCTCACCCCTGACCTCCAGCCTAAGCCTAGCGTCAAGCGCACCTAAGGGCTCATCCAGCAGAAGGAGCCGTACTCCCGTGGCTAGGCACCTAGCTAATGCAACCCTCTGCTGCATTCCTCCGCTCAGTTCTCTCGGATAAGCGTCACCCCACTCACTAAGCTTAACTATTTCAAGAGCGTCTGAAACCTTCTTCTTAATAGTGTCTTTATCTAGGCCTCTGGAAGTAAGGCCGAAAGATATGTTCTGGCTTACAGTCAGATGCGGAAACAGAGCATACTGTTGATGCATGTAGACTGCGCCCCTCTTTTCAGGCGGGGCTTCAGTAACACGCTTGTCATCTATATACACATCTCCAGAATCCGGTTCCACGAGGCCAGCTATGACTTTAAGAAGAGTTGTCTTGCCGCTTCCAGTTGGGCCTAGAATGCAACTGTAATCTCCATCTTCAAAAGTCAGGCTTATGTTCTCCAGTGCCGCCACCCTTTCAAACTTTTTCGAAACCTTTTCTAAAACAACTCTAGGCAACTGTGCCGCCTCCCTTGGAGTAGAAGTATCGGAAAATCACAAGGAAGATTATTGAGAAGAACATTAGCATTAACGTGCCCACGCTTGATTCAGCCCTCATGCCGGGGGATTTAACCCATTCGACAAGCAAGACTGAGACTGTTTTAAAGGTTTTTGAAACAGCCAGTGTAGCACCTGTCTCGTTTACACTTCTGGTGAAGGTTAAGATTGCCCCAGATAGGAAAGAATACTTTGCCACTGGAAGCACTATTGTCCTGAAGACTGTGAAAGGCGTGCCCCCAAGAGTCCTTCCAGCTTCCTCAAGCTCCACCGGCAGGTCTTCGAGAGCTGAAACCATTGTCGCAACCATGTAGGGATATGTTATGCAAAGATGTGCTAGAAGCACTAGGAGGAAGTCCGGTATTCCAGAGGCTCCCCAGAATAATCCTATGGATACACCGAGAGCTACGGAAGGCATTATTATAGAGGTGTTGCTTAACGCGTCTAAAACCTTTGAAAGGCTTTTCCCCAGCCTGTTTCTAGCGATTACTATAGCCATGGGTAAGCTGAACAGAATGTTGATCAAGGTTGTTAGAAAACCTATGAGATACGAGTCCCAGACGCTGACCCAGTATGATGACCATATGCCACTGCCTAGAAGCATCTCTCCAACCATGCTTGACTCCAGCATTAGGGGCAGTCTCGCAATAACCATGTAGGATGCTGGAAGAAGGACTAGAAGCCCGAAGACGATTAACGTAGAGAAATCTCTGGCATAGGTAACCGGCTTCCTGCTTAAAAAAGTCTCGATCCTGTAGGCTTTTCTGAAGGGTATTCTCAACTTGAAGCCGAGCACCCTTAGTCCTAAGAGTATCAGTATTGAGAAAAATATTAGCATAAGGCTTACGAAAACCATTGGGGAAACCAGTCCGCTATCTATGGATCTTTTTATGAAGACAGGCCCGTTTTCAAAGCTTCCTGCAACCATTAGCGTTGCACCCGTCTCAGAAAGAGATCTTGCGAACGATAGGATTAAGGATGCAATGATGCCTGATTTAAGCATGGGCAGGCTTATTGTTCTAGTGGCGGTTAATGGGGATGCTCCAAGCGTTCTGGCAGCGATCTCATAAGTAGAATCGATTTCCATCAGCTTACCTACGAGAACTCTTACAACCACAGGGTAGGAGAAAGAGAAGTGGAGAAGGAAAACAGTGAGGAACCCTGGTGAAAGGCTTGGGAAACCAATTATCGCGAAAGGAGCATCCTCACACCAGAGTAGGAGTGTCGAGTACCCGAGTATCACTGTCGGTATTATCATCGGAAGATCTGAAAGAGAATCCACTAACATCATCCAACGGCTTCTTCTCCTAACGATGATCCAGGCAAGTGGCAACCCGGCGGCTACATCTGCCGCAGAAACTATCGTAGCCATGATGATTGATGAGAATACTGCTGAAGCTGATTTTTCAAGCATCTCAGGGTTTGACAAAACTTCTTGAACAGTTTCAATTTTAAGCAGGATCCCCAGCAGGGATGGGATGAGAATTATTCCGAAGAAAAAGATGATTGAAGCGAGATAAATTAAATATGCTACTCCTCTTTTTTCGGAGAGCCTGTCTAGCCAAACAATAATCTTCTGGCCTGTTTTCCTAAACAGGCTTGTTTTATCCAACTTGGCGGCTGACAAGCTCTGCCCCATCCGAAAGACTACTGTTTAAAACCTTTATGGTTCAGCGTGAGACAGGCTTTTTAGCAAGCGTTACACTTAAATCCCTTGTTGCCTCTCCATATACCCTTTACTGGGAAAGGAGGATAAGTGTTTCTCGCCCCGCCTGCAACCATGGGCGAAGTTCTAAACTGAGAAAAGTAGACCGTAGAACACTATCACCGGGATTCCGATGGCAAGCATTGAGCCAAGCAGGACTGTGGCGAATTCTAGATCTAGGTTCTCAGTGCTAGCATGTATCAAAGTCATGAAGGCAGGGGGAAGAGACGCTACAATCAGCGTGGCTCTCAATGCTTGCGGTTTTAAGCAGAATAGGCTGGCAAAGGTTAAGCCAACTAGCCCTCCCAGCAGGATTTTAACGACTGTTGACGCAAGTATTTCACGCATAAGGCTTTTCGCCGGAAGCTTGATGAACACGCCTAATGCTATGAGTATTGCAACAATATTGATATATGAGACGATGCTTGTGAAGATTCCGACCTGTTCAGGCAGCTCTATTTTCAGCATGTTTGCAACTAGGCCGATTATTATTGAAAGAATATACGGCTGAGTTAGGAACCGTTTAACACCTTTTTTAAACGATTCCTCTCGCTTAGACGGGTTAAACCTAGATGCGACTAGGAATGCTATGGAGAAGACGTATAGGGAATTACCTATGTCGAGTAATGAGGCTACTGCCACGCCCTCCGTGTTGAGAAACAGGTCTATGAATGGCAGGCCTATTATGCCTATGTTCAGAGTGCTGCATTCAAGCAGAAAGACGCCTCTCCTAGCATTATTCATGTCGAGGCTTTTTGAAACAAAATACGCTACTGCTAGAAGTGAAAGATTGATCATAAGCCCGATTAAAGGCAGTAGAGAATCCTCTAAAGATATTCTCACTATTGCGAAGGAACGGAAAACTATGATCGGCAGGAGTAGGTTAAGCGATAATGAGAGAAGCCTCTTCCCAATCTGCTCGTTGAGCACACGAATCTTCTTTAAAACTATGCCTATGGAAAGCAGTGCGATTATTTCGAATATGATTTCAAACAGTCCCGGCAACACTTAGAGCTTTAACAGTAGATTTATTAAAGCTTTAGAATACTCTATGAAGACCGATTTAAAACAATAGATTCAAACGCTGAGAAATTAAAGTCTTATAAAATGCTGCATTACTTTAAGAGGTAAAACCACTATGGGTGTTAAGGTAGGTATCGTAGTTAGGGAGCAGTCTGGGGAGAACACTTTAAGGGTGCTTAGGGCTAGGAGCCTTGTTGACAGAACGCTTCGAATTAAGAGGAAAAACGGTTTTCTAACTATACCTCTCAACAGGGAAGTTTCGACTGAAGAATTAAAGGATCTAAATATTGAGGGGGAGGTAGTGCTAGAGGAGTTTGAGGAAGCCACCCGAAGACCAAGCCTATCCGAAAGCCTTAGAAAAATTTTAACGGTCGAGGAGATGAGTCTTATACCGCGGTCCTACGACATAATTGGCGATGTCTGCATCCTCCAGCTTCCTGAAAAGCTTCAGGACCGTCGCAGGGCTATTGGTGAAGCTTTTCTCAAATCCATGAAGAACATAAGAATCGTACTCAACAAGACTGAGCCTCTTTCAGGAGAGTACAGGGTTGGAGAATATGAGGTTTTAGCAGGAGAGGGAGGTACCGAGACAATATATCGGGAGCATGGATGCGTTTTTAAACTCGACATTTCAAAAGTTTTCTTCACGCCGAGGCTTTCAGCTGAAAGGGCAAGAGTTGCGTCGCTGGCTAAACCTGGGGAGGTCATCTGCGACCTTTTCGCTGGCATAGGGCCCTTCAGCATAATAATTGCGAAAAAGAACCCGGGTGTAAAAGTCTATTCTTGCGACATAAACCCCAGTGCATACCGATATTTAGTTGAGAACATTAGGTTGAACAAGGTTGAGGATAGAGTTAAACCGTATTTGGGGGATGCTAGAGAATTATCTGAAAGAGATTTGAAAGGTATTGGGGACAGGATAATTATGAATCTTCCTATGAGCTCTGAATTTTATCTTGATGTCGCTTGCAAAACTGTTAAAGATAGTGGTGGAGTAGTGCACCTGCATGTTTTCTTGGAAAAAGGAGTTGGTGCTGATGAAAAGTATGCTAGTATAGAGGAATCTTTCAAGGATCTTGGTTGTGAGACAAGACTCCTGTCCTCTAGGAGGATAAGGGAGGTGGCTCCCTTCAAATATCACTGGGGGTTCGACATAGAGGTTAAGCCGAAAAAGTGATAAGCCTGCTTTTCACAGCCATGAGGGAAAAACACCTTACATCTTTTTCAGGATCTCGCTAAACTTTTTAAACATTTTTTCAGCCCTCGGCTTGATTCCGCTCGGAAGATTGGGGTCGTTGTCTAGAACGCTTTCTTTATACTGTCTTAGTCGAACCTTAATCCAGAGATAATCCTTTTTGTATAAAGCATAATCGAGTTCAGTCTCTATTGCTGTTAGATGCGCATCGTAGACTATGGTCTTCGGTAAGTCTACAATTACGCGCCTGTTAATTCTAATACCACTTTTCTTCAGCTCATTTATCTCAACCAGCTCATGAATCAGAAGATATTCGTTCTCTAAAACCTCTTTAAGGTTAATAGTGTCTCCTGAAAAAGTTTCCCCTGTCATATAGTCATAGAATTCTTGGAACGTAATTTCTTTAGCTGAATAACCAATGGATTGGAGTTCTTCCTAGCTTTTTTGATTCCTTTTTTTATCTCCTGCAACATAAAGCTAAGATGTAACTCTGCAAATATATTTAACGCTTCTAGTGTTAAAATCTCTGAGAGATGAGGTAAAGCGTACACTAGGGTCAGCCGGCCTGCATTATCAAGATCTTGCCGAGATCTATTTTAACCATGACTCTTCCTCCCACCATTTTGGATATTTCTTGGTACTGGGATAAATCGTTTCCCGCACATTCGATCAGGCCTTGACCTGTCTTAACACGTGTAACTATGTTTCTTCCTGTGAAAACACTGCTTAGAAGCTCACCCTCTAACAAACCTTTTCCATCTAGGCTAATCGAAGCATCTTCAGGTCTGAAGAGAACAATTACTTTTCCACTCAACTTAGGATTGTGCCAATTCAACCTGAACTCCCCCCATAGGGAAGAAAGCATGATCGTTTCTGAATCTATGTGTTCGGCTTTCGCCTCAAGCTTGTTAATGAATCCTAGAAATCTCGCAGTTTTTTCTGTAGGAGGCTTTGAATACATCGTCTGAGCATCTGCGTAGGAATCTATCACGCCTTCGAACATTGTGGCTATGAAATCACCCATGGTGAACGCTTCAACCTGGTTATGCGTCACGTAGATCATTGTAAGACCTAGGTTCCTCTGAACGTTTCTTATGACTTCAGATATCTCCGTTCTGAGACTGGTGTCCAGAGCAGTTAGAGGCTCATCTAGAAGCAGGAGGTTGACTTCTGAAGCTATTGCCCTTCCTATTGCTACTCGTTGCTGCTGCCCCCTGCTCAACTCGTGCGGACGCCTTTTCTCAAGCCCAGTAAGCTCCACCAGTTTCACGACTTCTTTTACTCTTCTGTCTGTTTCTTCCAAGCTCCTATTCCTAGCTTCCAAAGGGAATGCAATGTTCTCCCACACGGTTAGGTTTGGAAACAAAGCTGGGCTTTGAAAAACCATTCCCACGTTTCTCTCTCTCGGAGACAGCTGAGTCACATCCTCCCCGTCGAAAAGAATCTTTCCTCCATCAGGCTTCAAGAGGCCTGCAATTATTCTGAGCGTGGTTGTCTTACCGCATCCGCTCGGCCCTAGGAGGACCAAGGTTTTTCGAGACGGAGTTTTAAAACTAACGCCTTTCAACGCTTCGAATTCTCCGAACCTTTTCCTGAGATCCTTAACTTCAAGCTCCATCTATATCACTCTCAATCTTTCTCTGGAGAGCTGTGAACCAAGGGTTTCAACAATGATTACGAGCATGGTGATGAGCGAGGTTAAAGCCAATGCTAAGCTAAGCCTTCTGGAGTCTATTAGAATGTTAACTGCCACCGGGAGCGTCATCAGGTTGAGTGTGCTGAAGAAGGTTGAGAAGGTGAAGTCGCTTAAAGAGGAGGAGAACGCCATTAGGAAAGATGCTAGTAAGGTTGGTAATACTAGGGGGATTTCAACCCTGATCAACCTGAAGAAGACTGACGCACCATGCACGTTAGCAGCCTCACGGTATTCTTCAACCACCCTGCTCCAAGAGGCTTCAATAACTCTAACCGCGAGGGGAATTATTACTGCCGACTGGCCTAGAACCATCAGAACCCAGCTTCCATAAAGCCTTGTGATGCCGAAACCATAGGAAAGAAGCATTGCAAGGGCAAGGGATGAGCGTGATATTGTTAGGGGAAGCACCATAAGAATGCTCATAGTTTTTTCAAAGAGCCCCCCTAGAATCTTGGAGGACCAAACTATCACGATGGAGAGGAAGACTGAGACTGTTGAGGTAACAATCGCTATCGCTAGGCTTTGTAGAAAGATATCGTTGAAGCTGAGGCCGAAGCCGAATTTGAAGCCGTAAAGATCCTTGAAAACGCTGAGCGAGCCGTAGCCTGCCTCCAGAAAAGGCTTGACAACAGGTATTGCCATAGGGGCTAATTCGAAAACATAGATTAAGGCGACGTAAATAACTAAGAGTACTCCTGAAGGCTTTGAGAAAAGCCTGGAAACAGGTTCCTCAGCAGGGTAGCCGGCAGAAGGCTTTGCGAAGAGCTTTTCTCTGAATAGAATTATCATAATCGAGATTAAGAATGTTAACGATAGTTGCATGAGGGCTATCGACGAGGATATGGGTCTGAATTTAGTGGCATATATCTCAACCTCGAGAGTTGTAAATTTTCCTCCTACGAGTATTGGGGTCGAGTAGGTTATGAAGGAGAAGGCGAATACGAGGAGCGAAGCTGCAACAAAATAAGGTGTTAGGGTGTTTAAGTATGCTGCTTTAAAAGTTCTTAGGCTTGATCCTGAGAAAACCCTGGCAGCGTCTACAAGATCTTGGTCAACGGAGGAGAATCCTTGTTCAAGAATAAGGGTTGCGAGGGGAACATAGTATATTACGTGTGCAAGCACAACTGCCCACATCGAGTAAAGTATCTTGATAACTGGCTCCCCTGTTCCTAGCAGGGAGGAGAGGAACACATTGATAATACCGTTATCACCTAGGAGCACTATAAGGCCCTCAGCTATCGTGAAGGCAGGTATGAAAAAAACCGTTAGTAAAACATATTCGAGGATTCTCTTACCTTTGAACGAGTATCTTGCGAAGAAGAAGGCTACTGGAAGCGCTAGAAGCAGAGTTAACAGCATGGAGAGGAGAGCCTGACCCAGCGTACCGTACAGTAGCCTAAGAATATACTCGTCGCCTAGAATGCTTAAGAAATCTGTTAAACTAGTGTTGCCGATTAAAAAGGCCAGAGGCAACATGTAGAAGAACACTAGGAAACAAAGAAAAGGTGTGAAGACCAGAAGCTTTTTAACGCTGCTCATCCTGTTTTTATCTCTCTCCTCCACCTTTCAAGCCACTGTTCAACGTTTCCAGCAAGTTCATTATTAAAAGTTACCTTGTTAAGAGGTATTGGCGCGTAGCTGAAGAACTCTACAGATGCCATTGGGTTAACAGGATACATGTAGCCTTCGGGTGCAACAAGGTTCTGTGCTTCAGTGCTTAAGGCAAACTCTATAAACTTCTTAGCTACCTCAGGATGCCTTGCATTCTTAACCAGAGCTATGCCCTCCCTGTACACGAAGCCTTCGACAACCCTGCTCGTAAGGTTAGGCGTCTCCTCATAACCCACATCAGTGTTGAACATTGATCCTATTGCAACCTCCCCGCTTTTCAAAGCTATTATGGATGTGGTCCAGCCTGAGGGATGCGTTTTAACGTTCTGTTCAAGCTGCTTCAGGAAGTTGAAGCCTTCGTCAACACCTTTAACGGAAAGCACCCATACTAGGAATGATAACCCGGTTCCACTTGAAGTAGGGTCCTGGTAGAACACTAGGCCTCTGTACTCGGGTTTAAGCAGGTCGTCAAGTCTTTCAGGCGGGGGGAGACCTAGTCTAGAGATTATCGTGCTGTTGTAGGTTATGACTACAAAACCCTTATCCATGGGGAGAACTGTGCCGGAAGGATCCCAGACCTCTTCACTAGGTATCAGTGAAATAGTTTGAGGCCTATATGGTTCAAGCACCCCTGCGTCCACCACAACCTTCGCATAGAATTCTGGAAGCCCCATTATCACGTCAGCCGCAGGAGACTCCTTCTCCAGTATCAGCTTGTTAGCTATCTCTATCGAACCCATGCCGTAGCTTATGAAGGTAACGTTCACACCCGGATACTTGTTTTTAAAAGCGTTTATGAGGGCTGTTGCAAGACCGGTTATGCCTCTCGGACCATAGATAACCAGCGTGTCCTCAAGCTTAGGCTGACTCAGGTAGAGGTATAGTATTGAAGCTACTACTGCAGACGCTGCAACCACTATTACCGCTGTTACTCTCCAACCTATTCTCATGTTTTTCACCTCCTTTCTAGATAGGGCGGTAGAAGAAGGAGCATCAGGTAGCATTCCCTACGCCGGTATTGCCCGGGTCAGGTTCAAGGGGTCGATCCCCATCAGGGATCCTCTCAGCCGGTTTCCCCAGCTCCCCCTGCTACCGCCACTGCAAGCGATTAAAAGAATAGGTTTATAAATATTGCTCGAAAAAAACATTATTAACAAAGCATGACTCTGAATAGTGGCGGTAACTCTAAGGAAAAACGTTAAATAATCTTGGAAGAGTCGAAGCATGCCTGTGAAAAAATGGTTAAAGTGAACTACCATATTCACAGTACTTACAGCGACGGCAAGGCGACAGTCAAGGATTACGCGCAAGAGGCTGTTAGGAAAGGTTTTGACGAAATAGCTTTCACGGAGCACTTAGCAGTAAGACCAGGCTCCATGGAGAAGCTGTATTATTCTATTGAGCCTTCTAAGCTCGGAGAATACTTGGAGAAGGTTAGGGAGGTTGGAAAACAGTTTTCAGCTTTAAGGTTAAAGACTGGTCTAGAGGTAGACTATTTCCCGGGCTCGGAGAAAATCTTGGAGGAGATACTGGGAAGCTATGATTTCGACTTCCTAATGGGGAGTGTACACTGGATAGGAGAACTCTGTTTAGACTGCACCAAGTTCAGAAAAGCGTTTGAAATGGCTGTTAAAGAAGAAGGCTTCGACAAGTTTTACGTTAAGTATCTTGAGCTGCTTGGAAGAGCTGTTGAAACAGGATTGTTCAACGTTGTCGCGCACTTTGATGTTGCTAGAAACTGGGGGTTTAAGCCTGCGGATTATTTCAAGAGGAATGAGTTAAGCGTGTTGGAGAAGTTGAGTGAACTTAAAATGGCGGTCGAGGTTTCCAGCAAGGGTTTGAGAAACCCTGTTAACGAAGCATACCCCACAAGAAGAGTTTTCGAAGCATGTGCATCCATGAAGATCCCCATCACCTTGGGCACTGATGCTCACAGTTTGAGGGAAATAGACTACGGCTATGATTCGATAGTTGAATACGCTAGAAGCATGGGCTACATGGAGCAGGCTTTATTCGAAAAGGGGAGATTATTTTTTGCCTCTGTCTGAAGATGCTTGGAAGCCTGTGTTACCGTCTATCCATCGTCCTAAGCTTTCTTGAGCGGTTTTAGCCCTATATTCCTCAGCCTCCTCCAAAATCTTTCTATAACCATGGTATTTGATTCTTTCAACAGCTTCTTCGAAGCTAAGCCATTCGAAACCTTCATGCTCCCAAGAAGTTGAAACTTTCTTCTCCAAGGCCTCTCCTAGGAATAAGATTAGCGTTTTACTGACAAGAGCCCCATCTCCCCTCCTATAGTAATAGTTCAAGACTCTTCTGAAATGCGGGATTATCTTAATCTTAACTATCCCACTTTCCTCCTTTAATTCTCTTAAAGCTGCTGAAAGCTCATCTTCATCCTCCTCTATGTTCCCCTTAGGAAAGTCAAGCTTCCCGCCGACTTTGAGAAAAAGATATCTCGCTTCGTCATTTTCTTTCGTGAAAACTATGAAGCCGGCGGACTTCTCTGTTACCCTAAGGTTGGACAATTATCCAGTTATGGCTAGGCTTGGTTTATAAGGATTTTCGGAAAATGTTTATAAAAGAATTCCATTTTATTAGTCAGGATGTTAAAATGTCCAAGGAAGAGCTTTTAAAAATGCTAAACCACGCGCTTGAGCTTGAACACGCTGCATATGTACAATATCTAAGTCATGCCGAGTTAATAGACGGCGAAAACGCCGAGCCCTTGGTCGAAAGGCTTAAGGAGATCGCAAACGACGAGAAGACTCATCAGGAGAAATTCAGGTCTCTAATAGGTATGCTCGGGGGAACTCCGAGTATGAAGATTGCTGAAACTCATCCGGCTAGAACCGTTAAAGAGATACTTGAGCAGAATTTAAAGGACGAGAAGGACGCTGTGGATACCTACAGAAGGATATATGAGGCAGTTGTTAAGGAAAGAGGAAAGGGATACTACGACTTCCTGCTTGAACATGAAGTAAGACACATTATAATGGATGAGCAAGAGCATATCACTGAGCTCGAATTGCTACTCGGCAAATCTGGGAGCAGCTATGAAGCTTAACGGCTTATAATCAACGAAAAACCCATTTAAGACTAACCAAATCTTCCCCCTCAGATTTTTTTCTCCAGGGTCTCCCTATCAGTAATACCTCTAGCCAGCTTCACAGCATCTTTAATAGTCCATATTTGATTTTCCTTCCTCAATTTTAGAAGGATCTAAAATAACCTGTTAGTGAAAATGGAATAAACGAACCGTTTCTATGGCTTATGAACAAACTTTTCGGAAAAGCTTATTTTTTCTTAGCTGTATAATTAAGACATGTGCGATACCTTAGTAGCATTAGGAAACTCGACTAAAGAAGGCGTGACAATTTTCGCGAAGAACAGTGACAGAGAGCCAAACGAGCCTCAGGCTTTGGAATTTTATCCTGCGATGGAGCACGATGAGGAGTTTGTTAACTGCACTTACATCAAGGTACCACAGGTTAAGAGGACATATTCTGTAATGATTTCAAGACCAGTTTGGATGTGGGGTGCTGAAATGGGTGTTAATGAATTCGGGTTGGCCATAGGAAACGAGGCAGTGTTCACCAAAGAGGAGAAGTTGGAGAAAGGCCTTACCGGGATGGATTTGCTGAGACTAGCGTTAGAGAGATGTAAAAACTCGCATGAGGCACTCCTATTCATAGTTAGATACTTAGAAGAATTCGGACAGGGTGGTAATTGCGGGTTTAAAAGCAAAACATACTACCACAATTCCTTCATAATAGCTGACCCTAGAGAGGCATGGGTTCTTGAAACCGCTGGAAAATACTGGGTTGCGGAGAAAGTAAGAAACGTCAGAAGCATTTCTAACGCTTTAACCATTAAAAATAAATGGGACTTAGCTTCAAAAAACGTTGTCGAACATGCTGTTGTGAGGGGTTGGTGTAGGGACGACAAGGATTTTGATTTTGCAAAATGTTATTCAGATTGGTTTTACACGCATTTTGCAAGAGGAAGGGAGAGGCATGCTTACACTCAGAGCTGTCTTGAACAGAGAATAGGAGAGATCGATCTTGCCTTAGTTAAGAGCATTATGAAAAGTCATAGGCTAGGTGAAAAATTTATTCCTGCAAAAGGATCTATGAGAGATGTCTGCATGCACGCCGGAATTCTGACAAGGCCATCCCAAACCTCAGCCTCCTATATTGGTCAGCTCTTCGAAAAAACGCCAATCCATTGGTTTACAGCTACGTCGACACCATGCATAAGTGTTTACAAGCCGGTTTTCATGGAAGCAGGTCTACTGGATTTTAAACTTACTCCTAGCAGTTTTTATGATTCTGATTCAATCTGGTGGACTCATGAAAGGTTGAGTAGAAAAATGCTCGGCTCATTTAAACAATACTTCTCAAAGATGCGTGAACAGATCGAGCCAATAGAGGGCTTACTTCATAAAGAGGCTGAGGAGGCAAGATCCCGCTTTTTGAATGGAAACGCTTCTTCCAAGGAGTTGGAGCGACTTACTTACAAAGCTTTTGAAAAATCATTGGAGCTTGAAAAGAACTTTATTAACGAGGTGAAAGCTAGTTCTCCGGGCTTTTTATTTGGATTATATTGGAAGAGGATAAACTCTGAAGCTAGGATAGTTTTGTAAAAATTTCTTCCTATCTGCCTTTCTATCAGTCCCACCACTTCTTCTTAAGTGGCATAGCGATTATCTCTCGTACTTCAAGCCTCTTAGACTTGTCACTGCTAAAGATTTCTTTCGTAGGTGTTGCTCTCGCCACGATTGCAGTGTCAGCTCCTTCTCCACTTCCTCCAACTCCTATAACATCCTCATAGGGTTTCACTAAGCCTTTATCCGCTGCTATCAATATTACTTCCACAGCTACTTTAAATCCTTGTCCAAGAGTATAGAAGGTGTCTCTAACTGCATCCATGCCTTTACCATGTAGCGGCAGGTGAGTACCGTCAGCGGCAACTCCTCCAAGTTTAACTATCTTCTCCTTGAGTTCAGGAACCATCTTCTCATGTGAAACTGCCACCACCTGAGCCTTGCCTTTCAAAGCCTCAGCAAACTCTAGACCAGTTCCTCCGGAAGTGCTTGCGACAACCACTTTTTCAGCATCACCCATCTTAATCCTTTCAGCAACAGCTTTTATTACATCACTGGTGTTTTTTGAGCCTGGCTCAGCAAAATATTTTACAAGCCTGTCTTGCTTGTCCATATGTCTCTGCAATAAAGGGTTGCTTTAAAACTTTAAGGAATCTGAAACTAATACTTATAAGATGCTTAAACACTTGCCAATGAGCTCATGGCTAGTAGGACAGGGCTAATCGCATTAACTGTCTCCACATGGTTCTTTGGCTTCTCCTCTGGACTGTACGAGATCCTGCTTCCTCTTTACATGGATTCTCTCTCGATCTCTCTCATGGATATTGGATATGTCTTCACAATATCTGCCCTGTTTATTGCTTTTCTAAGCATACTCTTAGGGGCCAAATCCGACATTTATGGTAGAAAAATCTTTATGACTTCTGCTCTGTTACTCGGAGGCTTCTCACATTTACTTACTCCGTTCTTCAGCTCAGTTACCATGATGGCAATTGTTAAAACCATGTTTGACTCTGCTGTCGCAGTTAGGGGTGCTGTTTTCACTCCAATGGTTTACGAGCAGGATCGACATGGCTTCATCTCTTCTTATTCCAGAATATCAGGGTTAGAATTCATCTCTCAGGCAATAGGCCTTATTTCCGCAGGTCTACTCGTCAGCATTTTTGGTTATAAGGTTGCATTCACGATTTCAAGCATCCTTCAAATAATAGGTTTTCTAATACTTGCATTCTTCTTTAAGGAAAACAGGAAAGTTAGAGAGAAAGATTTTTTGAAAATTAACGGTGAAGGAAACGTTAAGAAAAAGTTTAGTAGGGAGCTTAAAGTACTGTCTGTTTCCGGGATAGTGTTGCTGGCTGGGTCCTCGGCCACCCATCTTTTTACTATGACACTGTTCTTCTCAAAGAAATTCTCGCTTTCTCCAGAGGCTCTCTCAATACTGATGACTATGCATAGACTCAGCCTAGGTGTTCCAATGCTTTACAATGACAGAATTATCAAGGGTTCTAAGAGGCTCTCCTACAAGTCCTTTCTCATGTTGTTCACAACTATGCAAGGATTGTTTACGGCACTTGCTACTGTTCCCCAAGGTTTTCTAGCCTCTGCCTTCATATGGCTTCTTCATGATCCTTTTGGAGCATCTGTATGGTTTACTTTAAGAAACTTTCTTATTCAAAAATATGCGGGAGATAAAACTAGGGGAAGAGACTATAACATTGTTTCTTTCATAAGTTCCGTGGGGAACATTATAGGTCCTTTCATAGCAGGTTACTTCGGCTCGATTGATATCAACCTTCCGTTTTTAATAGGGGGGTTGATAATGATTCTATCTAATTTACTGCTTATCCCTCTATGAAGCCTTCAAGATTAATTCTTGTTTTAAGACTTAAATCAAACACTTAGGCTTTATTGAATATCATGGACATGTATCGAATAGGCGTAATTGGGTGTGGAGGCATAGCGAATGCTCATGCAAAGGCGTATGCAGAATTAGGTTTAGAAATAACGGCTGCCTCTGATATAGATCAGTTTCGCCTTAAAGAATTCAGTAAACTCTACAATGTTAAAAACACTTATACAGATTACGAAGAGATGCTTCGTAAAGAGAAGCTTGACATTGTAAGTGTCTGCACCTGGCCACCGCTCCATTGCAAGATAACTGAAAGCGCTGCTGAAAAAGGGGTTAGAGGAGTAATCTGTGAAAAACCTATGGCAATGAACTTGGCTGAGGCTGACAGAATGATAATGGCGTGTAGAAAGACGGGTGCAAAACTAGTCATTGGACATATGAGGAGGTTTCTAAAAATCTACAGTGAGGCGAAAAACCTGTTAGACTCTGGAGTAATCGGGGAGCCAGAATTGATTCACGGTGCCTCAGTAGGAGATCTTCTTTCAGACGGGACTCACCTTATTGATTCAATAAGGTTCATTAATAGTGATGAAGCAGTAAACTGGGTTTTCGGCCAGATTGATGCTCGTGAAAAGCGGAAGCGATATGGACATTACGTTGAGGATGCGTCGATCGGGTACGTGGAGTTTGAAAATGGGTTAAGAGCATTCATAGAGACTTCTCAAATTTCTCCAGGAGGACCTAAAGCTGGAGAAGTCGGTTTTTCCCAAGAAAGCCTCTTCAATGATTTGGATCGTGTTAACAGGATTAAATGGTGGAAGAAAAAAGTTCCTTACTGTGCCATACAGATATATGGGTCAAACGGCGTGATTCAGGTTGATGAAAGAGGGAACCCGCCGCTAAAGTATAGAGGGAAAAACGAGAAGGATTGGAAAGCTGGTAGCATTACTCAAGAATCGGATCCGTTTAGGCTCCAGGTTGAAGCCCTTATAGAAAGCATGGAGAAGGATGTTGAGCATCCGTGCAGCGGGGAGCAGGGCCGTAAAACGCTTGAAGTAATTATGGCGATATATGAGTCTGCAAGACGGAGAGAAATCATTCCGCTTCCTCTTGAAGTCGATGAGAATCCCCTGCTGGAAATGATTGAAAGGAGGATATTGTAATGTCTATGAAGCCTTCGATTATGACCCGCACATATTGGAGATGTTATGAATGGCCTGGCAGGACATTCAACTTCACACTACTCCAAATCTTAAAAAGGATTGCTCAGTCGGGATTAGGCTACGTAGATTTCTGCGAGTATCCTCTCGAGTTTTGGCCTATGAATATGACTGAGAAGGAATTAGGCTTGCTGGCTAATAGGCTGGGTGAACTAAATCTTAAAGCCTCAGGGATAACTGTCCCCACTTTTTCCCCCGGGTTGGAGATTCTTCCTGAAGAAAAAGATAGGCGGTTGATAGTTAAGAGATTGGGGAAGGCTATTGAAATCGCCTCGATGCTGGAAGGAAAAACAGTCATGTACGGGATTTCTCCAATACCTCTTTATGCTAGTGTCGATGAAACCTATAAGTGGACACTGAATCTTTTCCATGAATGCTCAGATATTGCTGAGAAAAAAGGCATTGATATTGCCGTAGAGTTTGTTAACGATTATTTCACAACTTCAGAAACCATTCTTAAATTTCTAGAAGAGGTTGGTTCAGAGAATATTGGTCTTTGTCTAGAGGTTGGAAACATAAGGGCACGGCCACCGAACGAAACCCTGATGCAACATCTTGAAAAATGCGGGGAGAAAGTGAAACTTGTTCACGTTAATGATCCTACGAACAAGGAATGGCTCAGAAGCATAAATGTCAACTTGGATGAAACCTTTAAAACTCTGCACGATTTAGGTTACGAAGGCTTCATCGTTATCGAAAGCCTGAATGATTCAATATCCTGCCCTAAACTCGACGATGAAGTGGCTAAGACTGCAAAATATGTAGGCAGATTAGTGAACGAGATTCTACAGGGGAAGGAAAATGAGGAACTTTAAAGTTTAAATCTTTCAAGAAAATCTTCCTCTTAAGATGAGTGTATTTAGAAAGCTGAAGGAGAAGGTTACTCCTCCTAAGGCCAATGTATCCGTAACCCTGAAGAAACCATTATTTGTCCTCGGCGATACTGTGGAGGGTGTCGTCCAAGTGGAGTCTCAAGAGGAGTTTGATTGCACCGAGATCAGGTGTGAGCTTGAATGCGTTGAACGGGTGCGCAGAATAAGAAGGGTTTACAACGAGGCTCTTAAAAGAGAGGTTGATCAGCAGGTTTGGGAGTCTGCAGTACTTTTCTCAGCTAAGCCTCAGTTAATTGGGGCGATGCATATGCCTGAAGGCTTTATTCAAAGCTTTCAGTTTAAAATCCCCATCCCGCTGGGAACCCCGCCTTCTTTCAAGAGTCTTGACAGAGTTGTAGCGTGGAGTCTGAAAGGGGTTGTTGCAGTAGATGGTCGCCCAGACGCAAACAGTAGAACAATTGAAATACAGGTTGCTCAACCATCTCAGGTTCCGAAAGCACCATCGGCAACTGTTTCATGCAAATACTGTGGAACTGTTTTTCCTGAGAGCGAGTCGAAATGCCCTAACTGCGGGGCTCCCCGCACAGTCTAGTGAGAATTTTCTAAACGTTCCTCCGCCTCTTCCACAAGCTTTTCAAAATATTCTCTGTCAAGATATTTCCCTTTCCCCAGTCCGGGACAAGAAGGGTCTGCGTGAAACACATATTTATCACCAATCTTCTGCATGACGAAAGGATAGAACCTGCATACTAGCGGCCTGCTTGAGTAGATACTGCATTTCCCACTGGGTTCTAAGAAAAAACATTTCTGTTCCACGAGCTTCATGATAAATGGATACTTTTCATTCGAGCTTCTATCTGAAAAATCCTCCGTCTTAAGACCCGTTTCGTTTGAAATCTCGTTAACATCTTTCCCAGTTAGAATTATAAGCCTCCTATTTTTATCGTCCTGAATACAGCATTTTCCGCAAAGCGTACATTCGAACCTAATGTTTGGAAACGATACGTTAACCTTTCTTTTAGACGCCTTTTTCTTGTCCATTTGCTGCTTCTGATATCTGATTTAACTTCATATTGCGATATTTAAGCTTGCAATTGTTTTTATAGGGAAGCTTTAAAAATCACCTAAACCTATTTTAATCGGGTGATAACGGCTGAACGAATTCCAACTGCTTGCATTAGTCCTTGCCGATAATAGTAGAGGAGTCTCTAAAAATGAGATTCTGAGGAAAAGCCGTGTGAACGAGAGGGAGTTTAAAGAGCTTGTTAAGAAAGGTTATCTTAAACCTGTTGTGGAAAAAGGTAAGGCTATCAAGAAATATAGGACGACCGAATCTGGCCGAGCATTCTGCACAGGGAAGCTAGATAAGCTTCCTCTGGTTAAATATGCTAAGCAGGTCGAATCGGAACAGGTTTCAGACGAAGTGTTTCTTAAAGTGTTAAGATCTGCCTATACAAGTCTCTTTAAGACGAGCCCTATAGCACCATACGTAAAAATATCTCTTCTCAGGATGAAAGTATCCGCCGAATTGAAGATGAGTGGTGAAGAATTCGACAGGCGTGTTATAGAGTTGAACAGTAGCAACCCTTATGCAATGCAGCTTCACGTAGGTAGCGGGGATCCGTCTGAAGGTGTAAGAACCTCAAGGGGAGTGTACCATTATGCAATCGTCAAATAGGTATTTTTCATTATCATTAGAAGCAAACCCGTTTCCACTAACCCCTGTTCCGACGAGAATATGGATACTCGGAGGCTCCTCAAGGATTAATGCTCTCCAAAGGATTAGGGAGGAAATAGGCTACTCGTTTAGGCTTGAGGAGCCTAAGATAGATATTGTTATCGGAGATGCGGGAAGTGGTAAGACGCATCTAGCCCTACACCTACAATACTTGTTAAGCCAAGAAAAGCCTGGTCAACCCTTATCATACTTGTCGACGGTTCAGGATTCCGTTTACAAACCTTCCCTAATATTCTTCACATCCAAAGTTGCTGAAGCATTGGGCGGAGATGCGTTTATGAAAGAACTGTCTTTAAAGCTCCACCAGATGCTCCTATCTAAAATTGATCCTAATCTCTTCCGAAAGATTGTTAGAACCGACTTGCTTTCAATATTCTTCATGAAAGGACCGAGGAAGGCGCCGGAGATTCTTGACAGGGTTTTAAGCGATTTCAGAGCCATAGAGGATTTAATCGAAAGGGGTACTCTCGATTTAAATAAGCTTGTTAAGCTTGAGCTTGAAGAACTTGAAAGAATGTTTGAAACAAGGTTTGAACCATCTAGAGCCAGAAGGTTTGTAGATCTTACCTTAGCAAAATGGATACTGTGGCTGCCAAGCTCTTACTATGGGAGCTGGGGTATTAAGCATCTTAATGATTATTTGAAAGAGTCCGACGACAACGCGTTAAAATTCTTGGCGACGCTTGTTAACCTATCTAAGCTAACTAGTAATGCTCCCTTCGTAATAGTGGTTGACGAGGTTGAAACCCTTACGCAGGACAATATTGACGTTTTCTTCCACACTTTGAAGAGGATCATAGACAGTGGGCCCGGAGGGCTATTCATACTCCTATTATTAACTCCCATGATGTTCGAAGAGTTAAAGAGCCAGAGGTTCAGGGTTGCACCTGCAATAGTCAGCAGGGTTGCTTTAACCCCGGTAAGTCTGGAGAAAATAAGTGTAGAGGAGGCTAAAGACATAATTGACAGGTATGTGAAAGCCCTATGCTTGGACAAGAATAGTGAAAACTACTCCAATATGTTTCCAATGAACAGTGTTAAACTCCTCTGGGCAAACTCGGGAGGTGAAATACGCAGGCTACTTTTCGAATGCTTTACGTGCATCGAGATACTTGCAGACAGGATTAGCAAAGGAATAACTGAACCAAGATTTGTTGACCCGGTTGTCGCAATGGAGGCAGTTATGAAGATGGGTCCACCGCTCGCCGAGTTCATTATCCCAATTGAACCGGATAGCGATGTTAAAAACCAGATACTAACTAGGTTCTACAATATTGAAAAAACCTCTGAGAGAAGCATCGTTTTGGAACAGGCTGTATCAATCCTTATTGAAAACGGATTGGGCAAGGAGAACTTGATGGGTAGAAAGAGGATAAACGTATCTCTAACCAGAAAAAGAGAGGTAGACATACTTTTCACGGACAGCACTTCCAGAGGGGCTAACGTAGGAATAATAGTTAAAGCACCTAAGCCTCAGGAGGGCTTAACTAGGAGCAGTATCGAGCCACTCATGGAGATAGCTAAGAGTAAGAAGCTTAACAGGCTTATTCTGCTTACAACAAGCCCAATAGATCCTGAGCTGCAAGATATCCTCAAATCCTTTGAAAATATTAAGGTGCAAATCTTAAACGATGACGAGGTCTCTCTGCTGATCTACGTGTCTCAAGTCTTCAAGAACCTGTCTAGGCCTGAAAGACTGACTCCTGAGGTCTCGTTGGATATCTTGAGAAGAATAGGCATATTACAGTAAGCTCCTGCAAGTAGGAGCCTAAACCAATGCTGTCTTTTTTCCTTAAGAGTTATAAAACCGTCTTTACTTTATTGATTAAGAGTGTCAAGGTTTCTCGCGGCTTTCCCGCCTGGTATTGAGGACATCGTTAGAAAAGAGTTCGAGGAGAAAATAGGATTAAATATTATTGTCGAGAATAATCCTCTGAGGGTTCCGGGGAAGCTTATCGTGGATATGCCGGTTTTCGGAAATAAGGCACCAACCCCGTTTAGAAGCATAGATTCCCTAGCCGAATATGTCGGTTCGTTCAGGGTTGAGAGGAGTAGGGCGGCTCTTGAAAAAATCTACAGGGAGATCATGAGAATGAGTTTTCCAAACGGTTTCCTCAAAGCCTCCTCATTCAGAGTAACTTGCAGAAGACGAGGTGAACATGAGTACAGTAGCATCGAGGTTGAGAAGGTGGCTGGCCAAGCCTTGGTTGACAAACACCGTCTTAAAGTGGACTTAGAAACCTTCGAAGTGAAAGTTTTCATTGAGATCATTGATGATGCTTGCTTCATCAGTCTTTCCGGTGGAGAGTATTCTCACGGCAGGTACATGGTTTTCAACCATCCTGCCGCCCTTAAGCCTTCTATAGCCTACGCTATGGTCAGGCTTGCCGAGGTTAAACCAGGGATGAAAGTGCTTGACCCTATGTGCGGTGGCGGAACCATACCCATTGAAACAGCGCTTACAGTAAGCAGGGTGAAGATATACGGATTCGATGCTTCAGATTATTTTCTTGAGGGGGCTGCTTTAAACGCTGAGGCTATGAGGGTTGGGGAGAAGATAGTGTTTAAAAAGGTTGACTGCAGAAAGCTTTCTAAAGCTATAGGGTTTAAGGTTGACAGGATTATTACTGATCCTCCCTACGGCACTAGGCCAGTAGCCAGAATTAAACCGTATCCACTCTACAGTAGATGCCTGCTGGAGATGAAAAAGGTTCTGGAAGACGGCGGGAAGATTGTACTAATAACTCTCAAGCCGGACTACGTTAAGAAAATCTCTTCAGAAATAGGGCTGGATCTGGAGCATGAGAGGCGTGTGAAGCATGGGGACGCTTATCCTCACATAATGGTTTTAACATCCTCCTAACACTGGCCTCTTGGCGAAGCCGCATTTTCACCTGCACCGTTAACGTTTAATAAAATCTTTTAAAACCCTTAGGAAGCATGATTAATGTGGCTAGGCCCAGAGTCTTCGTTTCGAGAAGAATACAGGAGTCTGCTGTTCAACTGCTTAAGAATTATTGCGAAGTTGAGACATATGATTCAGAGTACCCTGTACCTAGAAACATTCTGGTAAAAAGCCTAGAGGACAAGGATGCGGCGCTAATACTTCTCGGGGACAGAATAGATAAGGAGGTTTTGGAGAAAGCCAGCGGACTCAGGGTTTTAAGCACTATGAGTGCAGGCTACGACCACATTGATTTGAAGGAGGCGACTGCCAGAGGAATCTACGTCACGAATGTTCCGGGGGTTTTGACAGATGCTGTTGCAGAATTCGCTCTGGCGCTCCTTTTCACAGTTTCGAGAAGAATTGTTGACGCAGACAGGTTCCTGAGAAAAGGATTATGGAAGATCGCATGGTCCCCCATGTTTATGCTTGGCCAAGGGATAAGTGGTAAAACCCTTGGGATAATAGGGCTCGGGGCTATTGGAAGAGCTGTGGCTGAGAGAGCAAGAGGTCTAAACATGAGAGTAGTGTACTATAGTAGGACTAGGAAACCTGATGTCGAGAAGGAACTGGGCATAGCCTACATGCATTTCAACAATGTTCTTAGGGAAGCGGATTTCCTGATCGTCTCTACAGCATTAACCCCGGAAACCGTTAAGATGATAGGTGAGAACGAGCTTAGGAGCATGAAGCCCTCCTCATACCTGGTAAACATATCGAGGGGAGCGGTGCTGGATGAAAAAGCCTTGATAAAAGCTCTGAAAGAGGGATGGATAGCTGGAGCCGCACTGGATGTTTTCGAGAAGGAGCCCATTGACCCCGACAACCCGTTGATAGGAATGGATAACGTGGTTCTCACTCCGCACATTGCGAGCGCAACCTTTGAAGCGAGAAGGAGGCTTGCGGAAACTGCTGCTGAAAACATCATTTCTATTCTCAGCGGGAAGCTTCCCCCAAGCCTTTTGAATCCCGAGGTTTTGAAAATAAGATCTCTAGAGGAAATTAGAATACTATAAATTCTTCAATAAGTAATGTTTTTAAGTTACCTTATGAAGACTATTCTTCATGAGTGAGTTTGTAAGGAAGTATGAGGAGAAAAGAGGGCTTTCAGAAAAGATAGCCTCATACATACCTGGCTACAGGGGGTATAAGCAGAAGGAGGTTAGGAGGGAAGCAGATAAGCTTCTAAGAGGATTCATGGTTAAGAAGCTTGAGACCGCTAGGTCTCATTTGAAGAACGTTTTGAGAGAGGTGGCTGATTCCGATGAAGTTGAGCTGTTTAAAAGGCTCAACAGAGTTTCCGCAATCTTGGATAGGGTTATAAACAAGGTTGAGCATGCAGACTACGGTTACTCCGGCTTCTTCGACCTGGTTAAAGTGCGTGAGGAAGAGCTGGATAAGCTGATGAATCATGACTACGGGCTTCTCGGAATGTGTGAGGAGGTCTCCAGCATTGCTGAGGAGGCGAGTAACTCTGCTAGCGCCGGAAGCTTGGATGTGCTTCCAAGCCTTTTGAAGAAGCTTGAGTCGAAAACGATTGAGCTTGAAACCGCGTTCGCGTCAAGAGAGGAGGCAATAGTCTCCCTTCAGGGAGGTGTCTGAACATGCCTCAAATAATAGAGTGGATAGGTGCTTCAGCAGAGGACATTGTCTGGAGGTATCCTAAGGAGGAGATAACTTGGGGTGCACAACTCATCGTTCACGAGTATGAGGCTGCAATATTCTTCAGGGACGGTAAGGCATACGATGTTTTAGGACCGGGTAGACATACTTTAACAACGATGAATCTTCCACTCATAACAGGGGTGCTTTCAAGGATAGCTGGATTCGAAACAACGCCTTTTAAGGCGACAGTAATATTCGTGTCAACGAAGCAGTTTAAAGGGTTGTTCGGAGCCAGCGGGCAAACCACTGAGCTGGCCCCGTTAAAGTTCTACGGCTCCTTCTGGTTTAAGATAGATGACCCCAAGATCTTTGTCATGGAGGTTGTTGGAGGGCAGAGCGCCTACACGACTGATGCTGTCAACAATTTTCTAAGAGGCTTCATGAACGAGAGGCTGATAACCCAGCTTTCAAAATATGACCTTGTGTCAGTATTCACTAAGCTGGAGGAGGTTTCCTTCAAGGTTAAGGCTACAATAGACGAGGAGTTTAAGCGTGTAGGCATAGATGTTGTCGACCTTAAGTTTGAAGGCGTTGACACGACGCCTGAATACAGGGATAGGCTCTTCTGGATTAAGCAGACTGGTGGTGCTGCAACACAGGTTATGGCTATGGATACTACTAAGAGCGTCGCCGAATCATTGAGCAAGTCTCAGGGAGCTGCGGCGGGAACCGGAATAGTGTTAATACCTCAAATCATGCAGCAGGCTGCTGCCACCCCAATGGTAATATGCCCTAACTGTAAGGCTCAAGTGCCTTCTACAAGCAGGTTCTGCCCCAACTGTGGTTCAACAATACAGGCTCCGCCGCCTCCCCCACCTCCTCCGCAGTCTTCTCAACCAGCTCCAACTGGAACAGTAGCCTGCCCAAAGTGTGGAACACAGAACCCGAGCGCAGCCAAGTTCTGCATGAACTGCGGAGCCCCGTTGCAGCCTCAGACTGTTAACTGTCCGAAATGCGGGTCCTCGATACCTGAAGGCTCAAAGTTTTGCCTGAACTGCGGTGCTAAACTCTCTTAGATGATTAAGAGATGATTGGAAGGAGAACAGGCTACGGTGGATACGCTTTAGCACTCCTCCTAGTGTCCATCGGCGTTGACGGCGTCTTGGCTTCAACAGGATACACTTCTCCTTTCCTCTTAATGTCTATCCCGCTTCTCTCTCTAGGCGTCTACACTATTCTCTTCTCCGCTGTTGCCAGAGACTGGAGGTACTACTTGGTTTGGGGCTTGATTCTTTCAAGCATAGGAGCATCACTAATACTAACGCCTGCCACAGGCAACCTTATGCTAAACTTAAGCGTATCCCTTATAATCATAGTTCTGGTTGGAGTAATCGTTTCAAGGAAGAGGAGTTGACTGAAACAGAGTCTGAGAAAGTATTCAAATGCTCTAACTGCGGAGGGCCCTTAAACTATACTCCTGAAACAATAGCCTGCATATGCGAATACTGTGGGACAGTCAACTGGTTTTCAACAGAGAGATTCGAAATGTTCGTTATGCCGACGCGCACGAGAGATGAGGTGGTCAACGCCTTCTGGAACAGGATGAAACACGACCCAGATATGAGTAGAGTCTATGGGGAGTTAGAACTGGTTGAAGCGCAAGGCTTCTATGTTCCGATTCTAATGGGTGATGTTTCCACTAGAGGAGAATGGATCGGCTTCAGGAGAATTACGGAGAAACGAGGTAAATCATACGTTACTAGAACGGTTACGGAGCGGGGATCGTTTAACACTCCTCTACGGCTTGCTGTTGAAGCAAGGAGGGAGGCTGCTGAATACGGTTTACAGGAGTTGATTAAACAGGCTAAATCGGTTAACGACCCGCAACCCCTGGAGGCAGTGGACTGGAAGAAAATCGGGCTGCAAGTTTTGAACGCTGAGCTTCTACCTGAGGAGGCTGAGGATGAGCTTAGGGACATGGCTGAAGACGATTTGAGGGAGAGCATACGTTCCTCCAAGAGTTTAGACGGCTTCTACTACTATTCTTGCGAGTCGAAAGTAAACTCCTTCTGGGTTCTGCTCGCACCCTTATGGAGCCTAGTCTACAAGTATAGGGGCGGAATGTACAGGGTCAGCGTCTCAGGCTATAACCTGCAATTCCTAAGGGTTTCGGAGCCAGTATTCCTAAGCCGGAGAATTCTCTACCTTGTAGGAAGCATCTTAACCGTGCTGGTGGGCGTGCTTCTCACACCCTTATTGTTGGAGAGCCTTATCTTCGCAGGCCTGTTCATACTTGTTTCAGCAGCCGGAGCCTTTTTAGCGAACAAGTGTATAAGCGACGTGAGGGAGGAGAAGTGGAAGTGAGTCTAAGAACAATAGTCTGCTTAAACTGCAATGCTGCGATAACTGTCCCCCAATCAGCCTCAATAATTGTATGCCCGTATTGCGGCCATACTTTCGAAGCGTCAACCGGTAAGAAATGGGAGTACTACATGTTCCCGTCATACGTTGACAGCCCGTCAGCCTGGCGTAAGGCGATGCAGTTCATATTGAGGAGGTACGGTGTCCCGGATGATTTTAATGCTGAGGCTAATCTGCGCAGCGCTGAACTCTATAATGTTCCATACCATGTTTTCAGCTGCAAAGCCTACTCGTCATGCTCCTACGGCGGCAGGTATGCGAGCTACTTGGAGACCAGGAACATGCCTGTATTAGCAGCCTACACTGGAACATGGCTGGATGATTTCGCTAGGAGCCTCTCCTTCTCGGTGAGGGGGAGAAGTTTCTTCAACCCTAGTCAGGCTCAGAGAAGCAGGTTCTACATGCCTACGATGAGCTACGGGGAAGCCTACAACATTGCCCACCGGTTCATAGAGGGGCAGGCGATGGCTGAGGCAAGCAGAAGTTGTAGCGGGTCTAAAGGGGTTGAGAAGATTGAGGTTAACTACCTTGGGCTTGTGCACTACCCCTTCTGGCTCATGGAGTATGTTTACAAGAATAGGTCTTTCAGGGTTCTCCTAGACGCTTCTGGAGGCAGGGTCCTATTCGTAGAGTACCCAATCAGCAGGAGGTCGAGGACAATCATGCTAACCGCCTCCCTGCTCATCATCACAGTAGGATTATTATCCGGGATACTGCTTGCTACTATGCGTTCCCCGCTCAGCCTCATAGGCGGCTTAGCCTCCTCCATAATAGTCTCCTCTCCAATGCTTGCGAAAGCCTTCTCGCTTAAAGACAAGGGTTCCGAGTCTCCTGCTCAAAAGAATTGGAGTAGAGATGCTTGGAGAGTGGCGAGCCCATTAATAGGGCTACCTGTGCCTTTAAGGCTTAGTGTCGCCGACTTATTCACAGAACAGTAGCCTCTTCTTAAGCATGAATCTGCACGAGTATTTTACTCGCCCATTATCTTCAATAAAATTTTTCGTCTCCTGGGCCCGTCGAACTCACACAGGAAAACACCCTGCCATGTTCCTAACACGGGTTCACCATCCTCTACGAGCAGGATAGCGCTATGCCCAACTATACTAGCCTTCACATGAGCATGAGCATTACCCTCCAAATGCCTGTAATCACCATCCACCGGAATTAAACGGTCGAGAGTAGTAAGAATATCTGTGATGACACTAGGGTCAGCATTCTCGTTTACAGTTATGCCGGCAGTTGTGTGAGGAACATAGATAAAGCAAACACCGTTTTTTACGCCGCTTCTTCTAACCCGCTCCCTTATCATTGAAGTAACCTCTACTAGCTGTTGAGCGTATTTTGTGGAGACCTCTATTACCTCATTGCCCATGTTGCCGAGAGAATTTTTCTGCACGATATTAACTTTACTATAGTCGCTGCCTGTTTAGTCATGAAAGCCTCAGGAGTGCTGCTAATCGTGGGAATGGATCTGAAGCCTTAGAAGAAGCATGTGGTAGTTTAGCCTTATTCGGTTTCGTGAACTGAGGGCTTAATGCTTATGCAGCAGTTACTCTTCCTTAACGAACTTCGCGATTTCCCTCTCAAATTCCTCAATGTTATTAAGACTATGTTTGATTATCTCTAATAATTTTCTATTGTCCACTTCCCCATACCTATGGACCAAGAGATTTCTGAATCTAGCCATGTCCCCCAGTTTAGCAGCGAGTTCTTTTCCTATAACCCTTTCCTCTTTCAGAACCCTAAACATCTCGCTATACTCCTCTGCTCTTCTGAAACCTTTCACAGCAATTATGTAGTTGGCAATGTCGATGCAGGCCTCCATGATTTCCAATATGGAATATTTCGCAGCCTGAACGTCTTTATAACTCTCCACGAATTGGTCCGGACTCATGGTTTTGTATCCCTCTAGAAACCTGAGGTTGCGATCAATAATGTCGAATTTCCCCTCTATCACTTCCCTCTCTAAGCGCATTTCAAAAGCCTCTCCTTTCTCTTCTCGTCATACTGATCATAGAAGGGCTTTAAATCCATATACTTGTCTATAACAGATGTTTCGAACTTAACCCTCTTCTCATCATCTGCAGACAGGATTACCTCGCCCTCCTTGATTACTTGATGGAGGAAGCGGCAGGGCATCATATTCAGAATCCTTACATCCACCTCTTGGTCAAGGTTGCATCCCTCCCTTATCTCTCCAGCTATCCTAGCAGGATATAGAACATCCGCCTCAAAATCCTCTCTTAGAAGCAGCCCAACATCTATATCGCTTCCCTTCCCCTCGTAGCCCTTAACCGTTGAGCCGTAGAGATACGCTGCGATTATCTCTCCACGTCTCTCTAGGACTTCTCCAATTTTCTTCTTCAATTTCATCTTATCGCTTTCACGCAAATGTGCTCAACTAATTTAACAAGCTGATATCTTAAATACTTTTATCAAATCCGGGAGAGGATGGTTGAAAAAGAGGCTTAGATTAATTCTTACGCTGGTTGCGAAGCTGATGCAGAAGGCGGTGATGCTGGTCTCCTTCTACGCTTAACAATGATTAATGCTGCTAAGGCCACTGCTACCAGCATTATGCCAACCATAATGTAGGCAACAGTTAAATCCTGAGCGTACACTGCTTTCATCGTCAAGGTTCTTTCCCCACCGGAAACAATTATGTTAACAGGGTTCTCCCTAGTGTTGGCGAAGCCTACCCATTCCTGAAACACGTACTTGCCTCCTAGAAGACCAAGCACACCCTCCACAGGAGCATTCTGGGGAGCTGTTAGAGTAACGTTACTCCACTCCTCATAGATTCCGGAGCCGCTTATCTCAACACCCACATTGCTATCGACGTTTAGCGTGTAGAGTGGGAGACTGTCCAGAATCATCAGGTCAACCAAATCGTACCCGGTGTTAACCCCGTCCGTAGCCTTAACCATGAGAGTATAATTACCCGGTTCAAAATCCTCAGGCACTGTGAAGCTAACAGTATTCTCCGTCGTCCTGTGGGCGATTATCATCCAGCTTGACTCATCACTCCTCTTAATTTGAACGTTGAACCAGAGGCTATCTCCATCAGCATCGCTGCCAACCCATTTCAACACGTATGTCCCACCCTTCTTAAGGCTCATAGCTGGAAACGGAAACTCTACGCTAACCACAGGAGTGTTCAACGAAACCGTTCTGCTGAACCAGACCCTGCCATCAGGGCCGACGAACTCCACTCTACCAAGATCGCTGAACCACTCCACCACAGCCACCAGAGACGTTAAATCCGTTTCAACACCTTCAGCCCCATATATTTTGAAGGCGTCATCCGTGAAGTTGAGAGGATAAGTCCTGAGAACAGCACCATTCCTATTGATCAGCTTAAGGTAGGAGTTTCCAGTAACATTGGTAGGCAGAAAAGGCTGGGAATGGTTGAAAAGCCTGGTGAAAGGCCTATCTATGACGGTACCGTTCCGAAATATCAGTAGTGAGACAAGTAAACCTTCGGGAGGGTCTTCAAAACCAGAGCAACCCCATCCAACCGTGCCCCAAGAATGATATGCCCAGTGATGCCGGTCTCGCGCGCAAGCCATTATGTCACGTTGCCCAGGCTCACCAACATGTATTAGGCCACCATTAATCTCGTCGAAGTAAGCCCAGTAGCCTAGGACCAACGGAACTCCACTACACCCCTCGTCACTAGTAGGATCACTTGTATTTCCATAATATAGGCATGTTGTACAGAATGTGACTGGAAAGTTCTCTCCATAATATATGTCTGGATAGCCGAAGGTGTGGCTAAGCTCATGCGCCACCACGGGGAAATACTCGAATCTATTAGCATCAACAGCATAATTATATTCGACGAAGGCGATCCTACTCGGGTCGACAGATCCCCATCCATGGAACACTACGCCTATGGCACCAAACCAATCCAAACCGTCGTTTGGAACTATTACAACCCCCCTGTCTAAATTAGCTTCCCCAATCTCCTCGGCAAAAGTATCGCCATCCCATATCCAGGAATTTTCTTCGCTTAAACCCGTTACGTAGGGTGTTGAAACATACCTCATCCACCTGACTTCCTTAACCTTGATGGGAAATATTCCGCTTAAATATTTCTTTATCGCATCCGGGAAATTTGAATGGATGGCGTCAAGCTGCTCAGCAGTGTAATTATTTCTATCCATTATAAAGTATCCCAGCTTAAGATTCCCATCCCATGGTGCCGTGTAGAATGTCTCGCTGAAGCATATCTGTTCTCCGATCGGAAGATCCTTGTATAAGACAAGGTTTCCTTTCTTGACGAGTGTAAGAGTAACACTGACAGGGTTTTCCCTTGAGGAGGGGTGCTCGACTTCTGGAGTCGGATACCAAACCGGTGCACCACGTAATTTCTCTGCAAAGAAGAAGCGTGTTAAAGGTCTTCGAGTCGGTACCAGTGTAAAGGTCTCGTTGACGGCGAACTCGCTGTACGCTGCACCGCCGCTTGGAATAAACCAGGAGAACCCTTTCTCCTGCATGAAGTTAACCCATGAGCTAGGTGTTTCAGATATTCTCCATCTCCACTCGTTGCTTGGAAAACTTAGCTGGAGAGTAACGTTAATAGCGTATGGGAAGTCAAGCGTGTAGTTAAACCTGAAGATCGTCTGTTTTCCCAATGCTAAATCGCGATCTGTCCACCCGCCGCGCGGGCCACCCATGTGATTAGGATTAGGGTACTGCGACACTGGTCTTAAGCCAGTGATGGTTAGATTAGCAACATAATGGAAAACCTGAAGCGTAACGTTCACGCTCTTAACTTCCCCGCTCTCCGCCACCGCACTTATCCTCACCGGGTATGTCCTTCCAGGATATGGGCTTGATACTTCCATGGGCTCATCCATTAAAAGGCGGATCACAACGTCTACTGAAGGATTGTGGTTGTTGAGAAGTATGTATGCTCCCCTGTTTAGAAAAATGATCCCATTCCCGTAAACTACTTCTCCTAATGGATCTATGTCTCCACCTATATACATGAATGTGTCTACTGTAATACCGCGAGGAAGCCCCTCCATATATAGTGTGGTGATATTTACGTCTGAAGGGTTGCCTCTGCAGAACCTAGATAAATTTATATGAAGAACATGCACATATGCATCCAAGCTTTCACTGTACGTAGCCTCGTCCCTGACTGCTCTACTATATAATAGGACTGTTGTATTCCATACTATTGAAGATGTGTCGGGCCGAATGTTGAAAGTGCAGTAGGCAGGGTGAATCCTCACCGGGAAACTTGTCGTCGCGCTGTGGCCTGCAGTGTCCCTAGCTGTAACAGTCACCCAGTATTCGCCCGCAGTCGTAGCATTACCCTCCAGAAAAATACCTGGGCTATCCGTTAAAGTATGGTCTCTAAGCGGCTTAACTCTTAATTCTGGGACGGAGCCTGTCACTGTCCAGCTTAAGTGAGCGTTTAACCCGTCCGGGTGATCCGTGTAAATGTCGAAACGGCAAAACATTCCCTCGTATATGTCTTGGGGAAGATGAGGAATATGAAGTTCGTCAACAGGCTCAGTCTGTTCGACAACTATGCTGAAGTAAGGCATTATGGTGATTGTGAACTTGGCAGTCGCAACATCTGTCTTATATTGTGCTTTTAAACCGAACTGGAAGGTTCCGGCTTGAGTAGGGGTTCCGCTAAGCGTTATCTCCGTCACCCAGTTCATGCTTGAGAAGCTTAAGCCGGGAACCGGGTTTGCAGGTGTACATGACCAGTCAGCCTGGTAGCCTGAAGTAGTTTTGAATTTTACTGAATAGTGTTCTCCAACCTTGCCTTGCGGCAGGGGGCTTGGAACAGAAACTATGCTGAATGATGCGGCCCGGGAAGGGGTGGAAACTAGTAGAAGTATAAGGATTGTGAAAACGGTTGGGAAAAGTATACGCAGATTTTTCACCTTAAGCCCTAAACCCTTATTTTTTGTCTTCAAGCTATTTTTTTAGGATTTTGTTCCTTAAAAACTTTTGGCTAAACTTTTACAACATGCTTGGCTTTCCTTTTCGAATTCTCCAGCCGGCTTAATCCCGCTTGTTTCCCAAAGTGGAAGATTCCGACTGCTATAGCCATTGTCTTCTCGTTCCTCGAAAAGCCGCCTCTTATTTTTAGAAGGCTGGTGAAAAAGGTTCTTGCAGCTTAGGTTCCCAGGGACAATTATTACTAGACCGTATTACTTCAACTTGTCATCCTCAGCCTCATCGAATTGTTTCCATCTAGAGGTGGAATCAGCCTCTATTACGCCGTGCTATTCGTTAAGTTAAACATTTAAACTGGGTGTTTTCTGCCAATGTGGAATGAGGGAGAGGGTTGCGCTGCTCTCGGTTTCGGATCCAAGAGGGCTTAGGGACTTCGCGGCGAAGCTTTTGGGTTTCAGTTTTAAGCTGTACGCGACTGAGAGTACTCGGCGGAGGCTTGTTGAAGCAGGGCTTGACGTTAAGGATGTTTCTGAGATAACTGGTTTCCCAAGTATTTTAGACGGCAGGGTTAAGACGCTTCACCCGCTGATATACGCGGGTATTCTCGCCTCCCGGTCGAAGAAGTCGCATATGGAGGAGGTTGGAAGACTAAACTCTCCTCTGATAGACATGGTGGTGGTCAACCCCTATGTGCTGCCAAGAGAGGATATGCCGTTTGAGGATATTGTTGAAAGAATCGACATAGGTGGGATAACACTTTTGAGGGCTGCGGCTAAGAACTTCATGGATGTTGTGGTGGTTTGCGACCCCGATGATTACAGCCTGTTGGTGGATGAGTTGGCTTCAAAAGGAGATGTTTCCGCTGAAACGAGGAAGCGTTTAGCGGTTAAGGCGTTGATTTTCGTCGCAAAGTATGAGGAGGAGATTTCAAGGCTGGTGTCGAAGACGCTTCTCGGGAAAGAGCTGCTTTACCTGGGTTACGAGGAGGCGGAAAAACTAAGGTATGGTGAGAACTGGCATCAGAGTGCCAGCCTCTACGTTGAGCAGGATTCTAAGGAGGGTGGTGTCGCAAGAGCCAAGAGGCCGTTCAACAGGCCGATGTCATTCAACAATTTTCTTGATTCCGACACGGCTCTCTGGGCAGTACTGGACCTGGCTGAGTACGGCTTCACCTCAGTCATAATTAAACACAGGAGTCCGTGCGCTATGGCAACAGGTCCAACTCCATTGGAGTCTCTCAGAGTGGCGTGGGGCAGTGATCCGACGAGTGCATACGGCAGTGTCCTCGGCCTCTCGTACACGGTGGATCAGGAGGTTGCAGAGTTTATTTCTAAAAGGTTTATTGAGGTTGTGCTCGCCCCCTCTTTTTCAAGCAGAGCTCTTGAAGTCTTAGGGAGGAGCGAGAGGATAAGGCTGCTTGAGGTGGGGAACTTGGAGAGATGCCGGTCTACGAAGGAGCGCAGGCTTGTATCAGGTGGGCTTTTGGTTCAGGATAGGGATTTGGGCTACGTCAAAACCTCTGAGTTCAGGCTTGTGACGAAAGAAGGGTTTCCGAGGGAAAAGCTGGAGCTGGCTAGGTTCGCCTGCCTAGCAGTTAAACACGTTATTTCTAACGCTGTGGTCATAGCGAGGGAGTACGCTGAGGGTTTCTACCACACGATAGGGATAGGCGGCGGCCAGCCGAACAGGGTTGATTCAATAACTAGGCTTGCAATCCCTAGGGCAGTCGAATACTGTGTCAGGAATAGGCTTCAACCGGAGAAGGTGTTGAAGGAGTGTGTGCTCGCTTCAGAAGCGTTTTTCCCGTTTCCGGACAGCATAGATGCTATAGCAGACGCTGGCCTCAGGTACGTAGTTCAGCCAGGCGGGTCGAAGCGTGACGATGAAGTGATAGAGGCTGCTAACAAGAGGGGGGTTGCGATGGTTTTCACTGGAAGAAGGTGCTTCAAGCATTGAGCAAAAGGGTTGATGAGGAGTATGTGCGTGTGCTTAATGAACTATATGGTCTTAGGGGAATAAAGCTTGGCCTCGACGTGATTAAAGGGGTTCTGAGCGGGCTTGGAAATCCTGAACGGGACTACCCGGTAATTCTCGTAGGCGGCACGAACGGGAAGGGGTCGACAGTTGCCGTGATAAGCTCTTTGCTTCGCGAAAAGGGTTTGAGAGTAGGAGTGTTCACTAAGCCGCACCTCTGCCGGTTTACTGAGCGAATAGTGGTGAACGGTCAGGAGATAAGTAGGAGGGAGGTTGTTGAGACTTATGAGAAGGTTAAGGAGGCGGGTGAAAAAGCTTCGAAAACAATGGGGCGTCTACCAACGTTCTTCGAATGCTGTGTTGCAATGGCTTACAAATATTTCTCAGAGAAACAGGTTGACGTGGCTGTGGTTGAAGTCGGGATGGGGGGCAGGCTTGACGCGACGAATGCTTGCGACCCCGTCCTCTCAGTTATAACCAACGTCTCTCTAGAGCACACGAAGCATCTTGGCGACACTGTGGAGAAGATTGCTTTCGAAAAATCTGGAATAATAAGACCGGGGAGACCGACTGTCTCAGCCTGCTCAGGGCCAGCTCTAAAGGTGGTTGAGGAACGGTGCCGGGAGCTTGGCTCAGAGCTAACGCTCGTATCTAGGGATGTTAAGCAGAGGATCCTCAAGTCTGATTTAAACGGTTTAAAGATGGATGTTGAGCTTAAAGACCTAGTGTTTAGGAATCTAGAGGTTTCGCTCAGGGGTAGGTTTCAAGCAGATAATGTTTCGACTGCGATAGTGAGTGTTCTCAAGTTCTCCGAGGCTATGGGTGAATCAGATTTAAACGATGAGGTTTTAAGAAGAGGTCTCCACAGGGTTTCTTGGCCGGGCAGACTGGAGCCAATCAGTAGGGAACCACTAGTGATACTTGACTGTGCGAAGGATCCTGCAGCCGCTGAGGCGCTGGTTTCCAGCCTGGAGGAAATGATGCCGGAAAGCAGGTTTACAACAGTCGTAAGCATTTCCTCAGACAAGGACTATGTTAGTATACTTAATTCTCTTACAAGAATCACCAGTAAATTCGTCTTGACGCGGCACAGTGTTATGGGGAGAGCGCTTCCCATTGAGAGCATGGCTGATGTTCTGAGTAATCTGAACGCTAGGTTCAGTGCTGAACCGACTGTAAAGGAGGCTGTGAACAGCGTTTTCTCATCAGCAGATAAGAATAGTAAGATACTTGTTACTGGCTCAGTGTTCACTGTGGGTGAAGCCAGACCCATATGGTCGGGAGAATCCTACGATGGTTTCTGACCTAGTTCAGGCACCCTGCTTAACGCTCGGATCAATGGTACACCGATCATCGTGCTTGTTAACGCGAAAATAATCCTCTCTACCGGATAAACCCAGAAAACCGTGTACCAGGTTGCTACGAAAAACTCTCTGCTCATCCCCCCAATTAAGCCTAGCACGTATTCAAAGAGCGTGCTGCCGACAGAGTGCTGCCCCATCGTACCCATTAGAGCACACCCGAAAAACCTCGTCCACAACGCAACCTCTTTCTTAGAGTCGCCGAGCTTAACAGAAACTAGTGAAACCGGGATTGCCAATACGTGAAGCCAGTGAAACGGTAAATCCACACTCCAATCGAAAAAGGTGGCATGAATGGTAAGCAGGGTGAAGGGTCCTGTAATAAACGCGGTTAAGGCAACGATATAGGTGAACAGGGCTAGCCATGTTTTCCTCCTCCAAAGAAGCCCAGCTATAAGCGCGTTGGTAACTGGTGATAAGAAGTCTAGGAATAGGAAGACCGGAGGCTTAATCGTGAAGCTTAAGACTGCTCCCAGTAAAACCACGATGGTTCCGTGAACAGGGCCCAGCAGAACACTGTAGAGCGCGGGTAGAACACTGGAGAGCGTGAACTTTCCACCTGGTACCCCCAGTATAGGGGAAGCTGGAACCGCGCTGAGCACAATGAAGACAGCTGTGAAGAGTGATGAGACAACCAGCATACGTGTCGTGAAGAAACCTGTTTTTGCGCCTAGCCAAGCCCCGCGTCTTATAACTGTGGACTCTGTGACTACTGCGTCAACCTTCACATCCCCCCTACCTACAGGTATGCGGTCTAAGACCTGCTCTGAGAAAGCTAGGCCTATGAGTCTCCTCCTACCCGACAGCCTCCTCAGAAACCTGTCGAAGTAGCCTCCCCCCCTTCCAAGCCTGTTGCAATCCTTATCGAAAGCTCTTCCTGGCACTATTACGAGATCTATCTCATCCACGTCAACTCTTCTTGCGTCTCCGGGCTTAGGCTCCATTACGCCAAAGGTCCCTAGGCTTAGTTCCTCAAGACTAGATATCTCGTATGGGATCAACTCCTTCTTCTCCAAGTCGACTACTGGAGTCACAACCCTCTTACCGGATCTGAGTGTCTCCTCGATCAGCCTAGTCGTATCAACCTCATCATCCTTAGAAACATAGATCATGATGCATCTTGCTTTAGAAAACTCTTCAAGACCCTTAAGCCTGTGGATAATCTTCAGACTCTTATCTTTTTTCTGCTCCTCCGACATGGAGAGGATCTTTTCTCTCATAGTTCTTCTAAGCTCGTCCTTGGCGTCGCAGGTGCTGTCACCCATTCCCAACCCTGTTGAATGAATCGCTATAAAAACGTTTTACCCACTAAAGTGAAAGTAGAAAGCAAGTCATTTAAGATATTTTAGAAGATAAGTGAACATGAAGTAATAGAAGCCCTTATAAGGATGCGAGTTTCCGAAGATGCCGTCAATGTCCTATTGGCTTGAGGACCTGATGAAGGCTGACGAGGAGCTTGCCAAGCTAATTCTCCGCGAGCTTCAGAGGCAGCGTGAAACCCTTGACCTCATACCTTCTGAGAACTTTGCTCCACTTCCAGTTTTATCCACCCTCGGCTCAGTGCTTACAAACAAGTATTCTGAGGGCTATCCTGGACGAAGGTATTACGGTGGCAACGAGGTTATAGATGAAGTTGAGAGGCTTGCGATAGAGCGGGCTAAGAAGGTTTTCGGCGTGCCTCATGTTAATGTCCAGCCTTACTCAGGGACTCCTGCAAACCTAGCGGTCTACCTTGCTACGTGCAAAATCGGGGACGCCATAATGGGGCTTGACCTCAGGGAGGGCGGACACCTCTCTCATGGCTGGGAGGTCAGCCTCAGCGGGATTTTCTACAGAAGCGTACCATACCATGTGAAGGATGACGGCTTGATCGATATTGAGGGGGCGAGGAGGCTGGCTAGGATGCATAAACCTAAACTCATATGGTGCGGCTACTCCGCATACGTAAGAGAATTCCCCTTCAAGGAATTCGGGGAAATAGCTGACGAGGTGGAGGCATACATGGCTGCAGACATAGCTCATATCGCTGGGCTTGTTGCTGCAGGGGTGCACCCAAACCCGTCTCGGCATGCGCACATAATAACCACCACGACTCACAAGACTCTGAAGGGGCCGCGCGCCGCTATGGTCATGGTGACGGATAAGGGTGTTGAGAAAGATGGGGAGCTTCCTGAGAAGATAAATAAGGCTGTTTTCCCGGGTCTCCAAGGCGGTCCTCACGAGAACAATATTGCTGCGATAGCCGTTGCCCTTAAGCTGGTTCAGGAGCCAAGTTTCAAAGCTTACGCTGAACAGGTTGTTAAGAATGCTAAGGCTCTTGCAAAGACGCTTATTGAACACGGGTTGAAACTGGTCACAGGAGGAACAGATACGCACATGGTTCTGATAGACTTGTCTGACAACGGAGTAGGAAGAGGGGTCCTGGTGCAGGAGGCACTAGAGCTTTGCGGGGTCATCGTTAACAAGAACACTGTTCCTGGAGAAAAGTCTTCTCCCTTCTACCCTAGTGGCGTGAGGGCTGGAACACCTGCAGTCACCTCCCGTGGCATGAAGGAGGAGGAGATGGAAGAAATAGGAGAAATAATTGCTAAAATCTCTTTCGAAACACTCAAATTCGAAATGCCTCCGAAAAATAGACAGGAGTATGTGAAGGAATTTAAGGCGAAGATGCGTGAAAACCGTGTCGTGGCTGAGTGTAGGGAGAAGGTGAAAAACCTGTGCGAGAGGTTCCCGCTCTACAAAGAGCTGGGGTGACTAAGCATGGCTGCAAGAGTTCTTAATGGCAGACCTGTGGCTGAAGCAATACTCGAAGAAGCAAGGGTTCAAATAGAGAAGATGGGTTTCCAGCCCTGCCTACGCATCGTGAAGGCTACACGTTCAAAGGCTCAAGACTCTTTCATCAAGATGAAGGTTAAGGCATGCGACTCGGTGGGAGCCAAAGCGATTGTTGACGAACTTGATGATCCTTCTGAGGCCGAGCTCATATCTTTCATAGGCGAGCTTAACAGGGATAGGAGTGTTCACGGAATAGTCGTCCAGCTCCCGCTTCCTGAGAATATTTCCACCCTTAGAGTCTTAGAGTCGATAAGTATCAAGAAAGATGTTGACAGCTTGCATCCTGTAAACCTTGGGAGACTTCTGGCTGGAGATGAGAATAGGCCGACTGCTACAGCGGGTGCAGTAATCAAGCTCCTCGAAGCCTACGGCATCAGTGTCGAGGGTTCAGACGTGGTTATAGTGAACAACAGTATACTTGTCGGCCGACCGCTCTTCGCAATGCTTACCTCCCGTATGGCGACAGTCCAGGTTTGCCACGTTAAAACCAAGGGCTTGAAAGAGAAGACGCTTAAGGCAGATATCCTAATTTCGGCAACAGGTGTCCCGAGACTTGTAACAAGCGACATGGTTGCTGAAGGTGTTGTTGTGGTCGATGTGGGAACAGGCTTCGTGGAGGGTAGGCTCGTAGGCGATGTGGATTTCGAAAACGTTTCACAGAAGGCTTCAGCGATTAGCCCGGTTCCAGGCGGAGTGGGACCAGTGACGGTTGCCACACTCATCAGTAACCTTGTGAAATGTGCTTCTGAGGCTGTTGAGGGTTGCTGCGAATAGGGGTACTCGCATCCACAAGGGGCACAGACATGGATGCTGTTCTGAAGGCTATAAGAAGCGGGAGGCTTAACGCTGAAATAGTTTGCGTCATAAGCAATGTGAAGAATGCTTACGCACTTGAGCGTGCAAGGCAGAACGGTATAGACGCCATATTCATCGACCCAAAAGGCAGAGACCCGGTGGAGTATGATATGGAGATTGCTGCTGAGCTCGAACGCAGAGGAGTCGATTTAGTGCTTCTCATCGGCTACAATAGGTACCTCCTCCCCCAGTTCGTAAACAGGTTTAGGAATAGGATTATGAGTGTCCATCCATCTCTACTCCCCGCGTTCCCCGGCTGGGATCTGAATGTTCACAGGGCTGTCCTAGACTACGGTGTTAAGGTTACGGGGTGTACTCTACACTTTGTTGATGAGAATAAGGATGCTGGGCCAATAATAATACAGAGGACTGTTGAAGTAAGGGAGGATGATGACGAGGAGACTTTGAAAAAGAGGGTTCAGGAGGCTGAGGGCGAAGCCCTTGTAGAGGGTATCTTGCTCTTTCAGGAGGGGAGGCTCATCATCGAGGGTAGGAAGGTTAGAATACTTCCGAGGAAACCTTCTTTTCAGTCTCTGACGTCCCGGGAATGAGTTTCATGCAAGAAGGAATGCTTTAACACTATTTCTTGAACCAGGCTATAATCCTTAAAAATCATAAAGGCTTTTCCATAGCTTATGAAGATACGTGTAGAGCTTGTAGGCCAGTTTAGAGATATAGTCGGGTCCAGTGAGACGCTGGTGGAGGTGGAGAAGGGGAGTACTCTGCACGACTTGGTTAGAAAGATGGTTGAAAAATATGGGGGAAAGTTTGCTAAGAGAGTTTTAACAGAAAATACAGAAATGGTTTCTGAAGATGTCACCATCGTTTTGAACGGTAGGGTGATTCCGGTGGAGGCTGTTTCCTCGACTTTTTTAAATGAGGCTGATAGAGTTATTCTTATGCCTGAAGCCATAATATGAAAGGATTAATACTTCCACCTGTTTCAAGAACGGTTGTAAATGGGAAAGAAACCGTTAAGCGGATTTAGAATAGGAGTTACTGCTCTCTCTTTCGAGGGAATAATGGAGAATCTGAGGTTTGAAGCAGGTGAAACAATAGTTTTCGATTATATTCGGCTTGTCAGGAATATTGTTAAGAATGGTTTTAAACATGTTGAGCTTACAGCAGATCTATATTACGTTTTTCCAGCGTCTTTTTCAAAAGAGAACTTGAGCGAATTAAACTCCTTAAGGGATGAGGGTATTACTTTCTCGATCCACCTTCCCCTGCTTTCAATAGAGTTGGACTCTCCAATAGAGGATGTTAGAAAGGCTTCGGCTAATGCGGCTATTAAACCAGTAGAGGTCTTAGAAGGTCTTAAGCCCACTACGTATGTTCTACATGTAGCTGGACCCTTAGCGGCGGAGGTTAACAGGATGAAGATAGGTGAAAACTATAAGCAGATTTTCTTCGAAGCTCTCTCCAAAAATGCTTCGAAAAGCGTTGAACAGATAGTCTCATCCATGTTGAACATGGGTGTGGACTCGCGTCGAATCGCCTTAGAATCCATAGAGTTCCCTTTTTCTAAAACGCTTGAAATCGCTAAGGAGTTAAACACTTCAATCTGCATAGACACAGGACATATTCTCGCAGGATACTCCGGGAGGATAAGCGTTGAAGAAGCCCTCAAACTATCCTCAGAAAGACTTGGAGAAATACATTTACACGATGCTTACAAAAGGAAAGAGGAAGATAACATTATTACCAAGGATCACCTGCCCCTTGGAGCTGGAAACCTGAATATCCAAAGCTTTTTGAAAACATTAAAACATGTTAAATTTACGGGCCCAATAGTTTTCGAACTCGGTTTGAAAGACGCTAAAGCCTCGTTGCAAAAACTAGTCTACTAAAAGACCTGTAAAATATTTATGAAGTTTTTACATTTAAAGCCTCCTACACGAGCTTCATTCTCCTAAGGTTCTCTATACAGCGTCTTACGCATTCCAGAGGCGGGTAGGCATAGCTCTCCTGCTCAACAATAAACCATTCTGTCCCACCTACAGTCTTGCAGAGTTCAAAGAACTCTCTCCACCGCATTTCGCCCTCACCTAGCAGCGCATTCGGATTCTTAGAGGAGAACTCCTTAATGTGCACGGTGGCAGCTCTATGAGGATATTTTCTAATTATATCCAGAATGCCTTCTGCATCTACTCCTCCATGCATAGCGTTTCCAGTATCAAGCTGCATCACCACATCAGGTACGGTCGAGTTGAACAGGATATTCCATATTTTCTCCCCGTTGACTGTTTTAAATTCATGGGCATGATTATGGTAGCCGACTCTCATTCCTTCTTTTCTAAGTCGTTCAGCAATACTGTTTAACAAGCTGGCTAATTCAAGGCATTTAGGCTTCGAGCTGAATCGTTCTTCAGGCAGCCAAGGAACTATTAGAAACCTGTTTCCCAGAACACGGTTGAACTCCACAGTCTTATCAAGCTCGTCTCCCAGCAGGGAGTCGAGGCCAATATGTGTACCAGCTACTTTCAAACCCAAGTTGTCAAGAGTCTTCCTAAGGCTTTCAGCACTCCTTCCATGATATCCTGCGAATTCCACACCCTCATAACCCATTTCAGCAACCGCCTTAAGAGTCCCCTCAAAGTCTCTCGCGCAATCATCACGGATTGAGTAAAGCTGTAATGCTATCCCCATTCTTCATCGCCTTCCCAAGCTTTTCGAAATTATTTTAACCTTTGTTTAACACTTTTAAGACAATAGGACTATTGACACCTTGGTTACCTCATCCTCGTTTTTTACCCCCTAAGGATTCTGGTTCTCCGAGGTCGTCCGAGTTTACATTTAATCTTGAGGCTTTAATTCTGAGCTATGGGCTTACACTCATGTTGCATTAATGTATACAATTGGACAAAAAAACTTAAGAACTCCTTTCTTTTGAGCCCCTGAAGGTTAGGTCGAAGAGGTGGAAACTGCTGGGCGGGAAGCCTAAAGTACTGGTGCTAGACAGTTTCGACGAAGAGTTCTTTAAAGAGCTTCAGAATTACAGTGAGATAGTTGACGAAACCCGTATGAAGGAGGTGGAAATACTTATTGTTAGAAGTAACACAAAGGTTAACGGAGAGTTTGTTTCCAAGCTTCCAAACCTTAGGCTGGTGGTGTCTGCAACCCATGGTGAGGACCATATTGATAAGCGGGTTCTGGAGGAGCGGAAAATACCTTACCGTACTGCTCCAGTTCAAAACTATGATGTTGCTCAAGGCGTGATGGCGTATATCTTCGCGTTCGCAACTAGGATGGTTGATGCAGACAGGTCGATGAAGAAAGGTGAGTGGAGGAAGAAAGAGCTCATAGGCTTCAGAGTAGAGGGTAAGACTCTCGGCATAGTTGGGTATGGACGTATCGGAAGAGAGGTTGCGAGACAAGCCTTAGCAAACGGTATGAAGGTGATCGTCTACGAGAAGGACCCTAAGGCAAGGAGGGAAAACGCGTTACCCATAGTTTTCGCAGAAAGGCTGGAAGATCTTCTCTCAAAATCAGACATAATTACCATACACGTTCCCCTGACTGAGGAAACCAGGGGGATGATCGGTGAACGCGAGCTGGCGATGATTAAGAAGGGTGCATACTTGATAAACACTGCACGTGGAGGGATCGTGGATGAAGAAGCGTTGTTAAAAGCATTGGAAAACGATAGGCTTGCAGGCGTAGCCGTAGATGTCTTCCAGCACCAGCCTCCTCTGGTTAACAATTCCTCCGAGAAGCTTGTACGTCATGAAAAAGTCATCGCCTCTCCTCACAGCATAGCCCAGACGAGAGAGGCTTTAAAGCAAAAGGGGGAGAGCGTACTTAAGATTATTAGGGAATACGTGGGTAAAGCCTAGAGATTAATAATAAATCTCGTATGAAATTAAATTAACTGATGCGGTTACCTTTGTTAAGAAAGACTGTGAGAAATGCTGGCTGCGAATTCTAATTAGATATTGTTAAGAAGAAAATTATACGTCGAGCCTTTAAGCATTGCTTCTCTTAATATTTCTCGATCACTTGCCTTAAGCATTATCGGCTTGACGCAGCCGCCGAAGCTGAGGAGGCCGTTAGAGTAGATGACGCATCCTTTAACACCCTCAAAGGAGAGAGCTCGCTTCACAGCCTTCTCAATCGAATCTTTACACTTGGATTCTACAATGTTTCCTACACAAGTTGAAACAGCGTCTGCGAGTGCAGCGTTTTCAGCAACAACCACTGCAGCATCAGCGTCTCCGAAGGAAAGAGCGTGGCTAACACTACTTGAGCTCGTGGAAATGCCCATTCTGCCTTGGGAGTGGTCTAAAATAAGCCCTAGGTTAAGCTCTTTACCGGTGTACACTCCTACGATGGCCTCCCTATTCATCTTCATCGAGATTTCTCCACCGTTTTCAACAATCGCTATTCTTGCGCCAGCGTTAAGCATAGCGTCTAGAGTAATGTCTGCAAGAGCACCTGGGAGCGCAGCCATGGGCCCCACTCCAGCCTGCCTTGAAGCCTTTATTGATGCAGCTATGGCTTTAGGAACATTGTTTTCATCCTGTTCTAAAGGCTCAAGACTGTAAACAAATTCAGGATGCTTATCAACATAGGTTTGGACAGCTTCCCTCTCTTCGATGAACCGGGATAAGCCCTCGTTCAATATAGACATGTTTTCCGAAGCGATAAGTAGGTCAGCTTCTCTATAGGTCGTCCTAGAGTAGAATAAGCCATTCCTATGTATTAACACTGGTTGAGAACTCATTTATACAGGATCACCGCCTCAACTGGACATGCTTTCAAACAGTTTCCGCAGAGTATGCACTTCTCCTCTTCTACAATAAGCTTCTTCTCCGTGTCAAGGATTAGGGCTTCTGTCGGACATACTCCTGTGCAGGCACCGCAATCAATACACTTATCTCTGTTAATCTCAACATACTTCGAGATCTCTTTCACTTCAACACCGTTCGACCGCAGTATTTCAACGATTTTGAAGACAGTATTTTCTTCAGCACTCACTTCAACAGTCATTATGCCCTCAGTGGCAGTAAGTCTAGCGTTCAGAATGTTTATCGGCACTCCGGATTCAAGTATTGCTTTAGAGAGGATCGGCTTATTCACGTGAGTCGGAGAATACCTTAGTTCAAGCCGGGCCTTCAACTACAACACCTCCTCCCTGAGACTTCAAGAGCTTGGAGAGGTCTGCACTAGTTATTAGCCCTAGAACATGGTTCCCGTCATCTACAACAGGTAAGCCAGTGATATCATGCTGCTCCATCCTCTTCGCAACAATATCTATGGTTTCATTAGGCTTCGCCACAACCACCTTTCTAGTCATTATTTCCTCTAAGGTTTTAGCGTTTACTGCTACAGCTTTAGCAACATCCCATGTTGTCACTATCCCTACAAGCTTATTCTCCTCGTTGACTACAGGCACATGATCAACATTCCCCTTAATCATTCTCTCAGAAACATCCTTAATCGAATCCTTAGGATTGGCAGTTAATATACCCCTTTTCATCAGCTCCGCCACCTTGGGCTCAGGTCTTCTAAGCGGCATAGTCTTTTGCACAGTATCTTTGCTCAACGTGGCAACAGGCCTAGTCAGCTTGAAAACACCATCTTCTATCCATTTCTTAAGCGTCTCCGCCACCTCCATCGCCATCCTTATGCTTGACATGCTTGCAGCCTTAACCGTCCTATCATTCAACTCGACTTTTCCAGACTTAAGCTCCTCATAGCTAATCCTTCTCAAAACCGGTCTGTTAACCGATGGAACACTATAGTCGATGACCTCTGTATATATCTCTCTGTCAGGTGTTGCAGCATTCCTAGCCACATTCATGTTCACTATAGGTATGGGTATTCCAACACTCATATAGAGCGTTGAACCATATTTATAGAAGGTTGCGCCTCTTAGGAATCGAGGGTTCATCTTTTTCAAGTCTCCGGCAACCATTATTGTTGAAAGATATTTAGCAGGATAGTGTTGAGTACCCTCTCCTATGACGTAGCCTACTCCTCCCCCGAGAAAGATTCTCGTCCCTATTCCTATAGTCTCCAAATCCTTATCCTTATACAGTGGGCTCAACTCCCCGGAGCCGGAGAAACCTATGTTACCGTAGTTGGGTAAAAGTGTTCCAAGATAAGTGTAGAGCGTCCTGTCGCTAGAATTTGTTGCAGCAAAATATCTCTGGTAAGCATTCCTAGGGTTAATGAGGACGGCTTGGTTTAAATCATCTATCCTTATTATTGTTTCAACATGCTTCCTCGGGTAACAGTCGGTCCCATAGCTTTCCCCCCTTAGTATAAGCTCTCTCCCACCGACCAAATCCTCTATCACGTGGCCGCCCCCGTAATCAATACCTTTCGTCTCACTGTAGGCGGTTGCACCAATATACCCGTCTACAGCCGCCAGACCCTTGTATACGGGAACATCGTTCAGCCACGCTTTAGTCATCTTTATAGGTGGATCAGCATGACCAAAGTTTAGAAATGCTCCGGAGCTACACATGGCTCCGAAGGTACCAGTAGTGACTACATCGACTTCCTTCGCAGCTTTTTCAAGGCCAGAACTCTCCGCTAGTTTAACGAATTCCTCTGCAGTCAAAACAGTAACGTCTCCCTTAGCTATCTTATCGTTTATCTGTTCTATCGTTCTTAGAGACTCACCCATGCTTTTTGAATCACCTTAAAAACGGTCGGAAAATAAAAGCGTTATAAACTTTTCAATAGTCATACGATAGTTTATGCTCTTTCGATTACTCATAGTAATAATTAGCTGACCGCTTTTCTAACTTTATCGTCAAGCCTTTTTATTCCATTTTTTAGAAGAATAATGGTTATGACGCATCTACACGTTTTTCATCTTAAATTTGAAAGCATGTTACAAGCCAGTTTTTAAAACACTCATCTATATTTTAGACTTAATTCCTCTGCTATCTTGTGATATTTTTCATGAGCTCCAAGGCCCATCCTTTCTTCTTCAATCTTCTCAAAGCTTTCTAATAATTTCTCAGCGTCTTCTTCATTAAGCACATTCCTTCCAATCGGATAAAGCACATTATCTTCTTTAGAAATATGTGCTTCAAGCAACTCAACATAGGATAATGCATTTTCAGAAAACACCATGTAACCATTCTTATAGCCTTTCTCTATACTCTCTATCGCCTGCAACATTTTTCTAACTAGATTCCGTCCTTGCTCATGTTTCTGAAGCATAACTCCTACGGGGCCTCCTGTTCTAGGGATTCCGTGGCTTTCTAAAACTGGAAACAAGACATCTTCCTCTTTGCTATGATGACATTTGTCTGCAAACATTCTCAAGAATTCCACAACTTTCTTCAGCTCGTCAAGTGGAGGATTAACGCCTGCCTTTATATCCTCTGATATATACTTCAGAACTTTTAGCGCGCGCGCCGCTTATACGATGAAATAGTGGTAAACGGGTTAGGGTCTAGTGTTTGCGAAAGCATTTGCAAAACTGATCATTGTCATATTCCTTATAACAGGAGGGTTGTAGTTAATTGTCCATTCGTTTAGCAGAAGATATTGAAAAGTTCTTCGGGCGCTACTCCATAGGCCGAGACAGTAATCCCTATGATACTACTGGTTCGCAACACTTTCTGAGAATTAAGGTTCCTGGCGGAGTTTTATCATTTAATCAGTTCCATAAAATCGCTACATTATGCTCTAAATATAGCAGGGGAATTGCTGAGATAACGGATAGGCAAGACATACAATTACATTGGGTTAGGGCCGAAGATTCCTTGGAAATCTTCAGTACAATGGATGAGATGGGTTTTACAACTGATATGTGCGGTCAAGGTTTTGGAGGTGCGAGGTACGGCGATGTAAGGAATGTCGTATGCTGTCCTGCATCCGGGATTGAAAGAGACGAAATATTCAATCCCTACCCTATTGCTAAAGAAATAACTAAATTCTTCACTGGAAATTCGGATTTCACAGATCTTCCAAGAAAATTTAAGATATCGATATCCGGTTGTGGCGCCGACTGTACTAGAGCAGTGATAAACGATTTAGCATTCGTTGCCATTAAGAGTGAAGGAGAGACGGGTTTCACTATCTTGGTTGGTGGCGGCATGGGAGCATCTCTACCAGGGCCTAGACTCGCTAAACCAACAATGGTTTTAATTAAGCCAGAGGAAGTATTTGATATTGCAGTCGCGGTTGCTGAGATTCATAGGGATTACGGAAATAGGGAGAGCAAAGCTAAGGCTAGGTTTAAATGGCTCATTGAAACTTGGGGTGTAGAGAAATTTATCTCGATTCTAGAGAATAAGGTTGGTAGAAAGCTTCCAAGGTACGTTGGGCCAGTATTTACAAGGAGAACAGACCACGAAGGCGTACAACCGCAGAAAGTTGAAGGATACTGGTATGTTAATATTCCACTCTTAGGAGGACGGTTAACGAGCTCTTTGATGATTCAGATAGCTGACTTAGCTGACAAGTTTGGAAACGGAGAACTTAGGCTTACGCCTACACAAAACATAATAATACCTAACGTTAAAGAGGATAGTAAAAAAACTGTTTTAGAAACTTTAGCAAAAATGGGATTCTCTATGAATGGTTCCAAGACGCGGTGGCTCAGTGTGGGTTGTTCATCGGATTTTTGTGGAAAGGCGACAGATATGCATGCAAAGAAAACGCTTAAGGACATAGTAGAGTATTTAGAGGAATACTTTGGCGTCGAAACTCTGAACGATCTTGGTTTACGTATAAATGTTAGCGGGTGTCCTCATGATTGCGGTGCAAGCTTAGTATCAGATATAGGGTTGATCGGCAAACAAATAAAAGTGAATGATTGTTTAATACAGGTTTACGACATATTTATCGGTGGAAGTACAGGTGAAAAACCGTCGCTTGGGATATGCATTGAAAAAAAATGTTCCGGCTGAAGAATTGAAGTTTAGGGTAGCATCACTTATAACTAGCTATATCCGAAATAGAAAAACTGGTGAAGATATTGGTGACTTCTATAAAAGATATTCGAATGAGAAATCCAAAAATTCTCAGGATGAGGAGGTGAAATTGTAATGATTAAGGATAAACTACGGGTAGAGAAAGTAAGCGAGGGGCTATATAGGCTGGATACGCGTGGGTTAGTTTGCCCTTACCCACAACTATTAGTAATCAGGGCACTAAACAGTTTATCCTCTAACGACGTCCTAGAAGTACTGATCGATAATCCTCCGTCAGTCAGGGATATTCCGCCAATATTGGAGGAAAGAGGCTATAAGGTTGATGTAATACAATTAGATAACATAACATGGAAAATGTTGGTTCGCATATCTAAATAACTGTCAGTGAATAAAACCGAAAAATTGTAAACGCTATGTGCTATTTAAACAGAGAAGTTAGGCTTCTCAAGCCCTGCGAGTTAAAAAAGCTTTCTGGCAAAATAAAGGATGATGAATCTAAGAGGTTCTAAAGGCTAGGAATATTCCATTCCTCGTTTTTCACAGGTATTTGTAAGCTTTAGTGGCTGAATCTAAAGAAATTGATTTGGCGGATGAAAAAGAACGCATCCGTTAGGCTCTCATCTCGCATTTTAAGCTTTTTAACAGGCATGTGTTTTTTAAACGATGCTCCAAGAGCTATCCGATGAGGAAGCAGATACTTACTCGAGACAGATAGTTCTCAGAGATATAGGTTATGAGGGACAGGCAAGGATTAGAAGGGCAAAGGTTTGCGTAGTGGGTATTGGCGGGCTCGGCTCAACAATAGCTATGCAACTCGCAGGCATGGGTGTAGGCTTGCTAAGAATAGTTGACCGCGATGTTGTTGAAAGGGCTAACATTCATAGACAGAGTATTTTCGACACCAATTCCATAGGGATGGCTAAGGTGGAGGCGGCGGAGAAAAGAATCAGGAAGATTAACCCCGATGTTGCGGTGGAGGCACTGCCTCTTTCAATTAACGATTTCAATATTGAGCGGATAGTTGAAGGCATGGATGCGGTTTTAGACGGTCTAGATAATTTCTCTACTAGGAGGGTCGTTAACAGGGCTTGTGTGGAACTCCGTGTACCTTACGTCTTCGGCTCAGCCATAGAGATGTTCGGGAATGTTTCAACGATAATACCTAGTGAAACACCCTGTCTAGATTGCTTTCTGCCACGCCAAGAGTCGTCGGCAACTTGTGCAACAGTAGGAGTGCATCCATCACTGGTCTCGATAATTGCAAGCATAGAGGTTTCAGAGGCGATAAAAATAATTACAGGTAAGGAGCCTTCTCTCAAAAACAAGCTTCTGTTCTTCGACCTTAGGAACATGCTTTTCGATACTGTTGAAATAAAGCGTTCAGAATCTTGTGAAACCTGCAGCCAGCCTAAGACACATGCTGAAAAGAAAAATAGTAATGTCTTCCAAGTGGAAGAAGTATGTCCTACGAGAGGCTTATCCTACTACATAGTTTCACCAACCAATATCCTTGAACTGGATCTACACGAAATATCTGACGGGTCTGTGAAGATGAAGGCAAGGTACAAGCTAAGCGCAATATATGTTCTTAATGATAAGGTTGAGATATGCTTGTTGAAATCCGGTGTGGGTATTGTCCGCGGGGCTGAAGATGGGTTCGATGCCCTCCAGAAGTACATGCATATGCTTCACTTTTTAAGCCATTAGCAAAACCTTTTTCGAAAATAATATTTATCTAAGCTTCTCCAAGCCTTCAAGAGAATGAAAAGCACAGCGCTCTTCACAGACCTGTATGAGCTGACGATGGGCCAATCCTACTTCGAAACCTTGGGGGTTAAAGCTACTTTCGAGCTTTTCGTTAGAAACCTCCCGCCTAATCGCGGATACTTGATCGCAGCCGGCTTGGAGGATGTATGCAAATACCTGTTAAACTTCAGGTTTGTGGATGATGATATAGAGTTCCTAAAGGAAAGAGGGTTCAAGGATGAGTTTCTAGATTTCCTTCGGGAGATCAGGTTCACTGGAGATGTTTGGGCAATACCAGAGGGTGAACTGGTTTTCCAGAATGAGCCCATGCTGAGAGTCACGGCCCCCATTATAGAGGCACAGCTTTTCGAAACGTTTGTGATAAACACTATAAACTTTCAGACGCTTATAGCAACGAAGGCTTCGAGGGTTGTAAGCTCTGCTAAAGGTAGACCGGTCATCGACTTCGGTTCGAGGAGAGCTCACGGCTTCGACGCCGGGCTTAAGGCTGCTAGGGCAAGTTACATAGGCGGCTGCATAGGTACTTCGAACGTTTTAGCTGGAAAGCTTTACAAAATGCCCATCTACGGTACGATGGCGCATTCATATATTGAAGCATTCTCTAACGAGAAGGAAGCTTTCAAGGCTTGGCTTAAGTCTTGGGGTACGGATACGATTCTTCTAATAGACACTTACGACACTTTGCGTGGCGTGAGGAACGCTATAGAGGCTGTTAAAGAATTAACTGGGAGAAGGATGCTAAAAGGAGTTAGAATAGATTCAGGCAGACTCGTGAATCTAAGCAAAGAGGTTAGAAGAATACTGGATGAAGCCGGGTTTGAAGCGACAAAAATATTTGTCAGCGGTGGGCTGGATGAGTATACTATAGGGGATTATTTGGAGGAAGGCGGGGTGGCAGACTTTTTCGGCATAGGCTCCTCCATGGTTACTTCAGATGATGCTCCAAAGATAGACATTGTCTACAAGCTTGTTGAAAGCGAGGAAAACGGCAAGCTCATCCCCAAGATGAAGATAGCCGAAGGGGAAAAGATTACCCTCCCCGGAGCTAAACAAGTTTTCAGAATCGGAGATGAAGATAAATACGTTAGAGATATCATTGGGTTATCCCAAGAAAATCTGCTGGGTGAAAAAAAGCTTGTTCAAATATTTAAGAATGGTGAATTACTCTATAAGCTACCGACTTTGGATAAGATAAGGGAGAGGGCTCAGGCTGAGCTTAGGAAGCTTCCGGACGAGTGTAGGAGAATCAGAAACCCCGCAACTTATCCTGTTGAAGTAAGCAGAGAATTGCTTAAGCTAACGGAGAGGATGAGAAAGAATCTTCTGGCATAACATGAACTTTGAGGATGGGAAGTTCCACAAGAATTGAATAAAGATTTTGAAGGTAATTTAGAGATTTAAGACAGTTCCTGAAGAGGAGTTGAGAAACACATAGCGTATGGTTAATAAGAGTTATATACGAGGTTAGCATGTGCTTAATAGATAGAATCTTGGCCGTCGATAAAGCCTATTTAAGAAGTAGGATCGGTGAAGCACGAGAATGTATTAAAGAGATTGAGAGAATAGTTTCAAAGCCCTATGTAGATTTAACGAATGACGAGAAATATTCTTTAAGGTATCAGATAATAGTTCTGGTCGAAGCTGTTGGTAGTACCTGTTTACATATCGCTATGGAAGACCTCGATTACGAGCCGGGGTCCTATAGAGATTGCATCAGGTATTTAGAGAAGTCTGGAATTACAACCCAGGCTGAGAATATTGTCAAAATCATAGGACTAAGAAACCTGCTTGTTCATAGATATTGGGTGATAGATGATCGTAGAATCTACGAGTCCGCTAAGAATGATTTTCAACAGATTAAGGATTTTCTGAAGGCTGTGGAGACCAAATATGAATTACGATAAAGTCAAATATTATAGGTTAAGCGAAAAAGATAAGGCGGAGGCATTACAGAAACTTGAAGGAATCTTCCGAGAGGAGGATAAAATTAGGTTGGCATACGTTTTTGGGAGTTTCATAAGGAGAAATGCTTTCAGAGATATAGATATAGCGGTTTACTCAACGCCTTCATTAACGTTTAAGGAATTTCTAGAGTTAGAAGCCAAAATAGAATTGGAGTTGGGGTTTCAGGTAGATCTAGTACAACTGCAGGATTTAAATCCTAAACTGAGGCTGAAAATATTGATAGAGGGCAAACCCATAGTTATAAAAAGCAACGAGTTACATAGTAGGTTAATATCACAATCAGCATCGGAAATCCAAGATCATGAGATATCGAAAACACATGTACGTATAACCATGCAGAAATAGCTTAAGCTGAAGTGCTTGATAGATGCATTGCTTGAAAGCATATTTAAGCCCCGGCCAAAGGTTAATTTAAGAATCCTGTAAGGGCTAGAGATGTGTTTAACAGAAGCCTCTATGAAAGTACGATTAGACTCTGTTTCAATTCATAATCAAATCTTCCAGTACGATGCCGATTGCTCCATTCAAAATTATCTCCTTAATGGCTTTTTCACTATCTTCAGAGCTCACTCCTTTAATCGCGTCGAGCAGGAGGATCGTCTCAAACTCGAGCTTAATGGAATCTAATACAGTTGCCTTAACACAGTAATCAGTTGCTAACCCTCCTATGAAAAGTCTCTTCACACCCAGTTTGTAAAGCTCCGGGTATAAGGTTGTCTCTTGAAATCCTGAGTATGCATCCTTATCTGGAGAGAAAGCTTTGTCAACAAGTCTTACAGTAGGTGGTAAAACCAGTTTCCCAGAGATTTCGGCACCCGTAGTATGCTGGATACAATGAGGTGGCCAAGGTCCTCCCCTATCCCTGAAGCTGATATGGTTTCTAGGATGCCAGTCTTTGGTTGCGAAGATGGGCAGATTCTTCTTTTTGAAAAAGCTGATGTAATTGTTCAATGGCTCCGTGACTAGGTCTCCGTTTGGGACCGGCAATGCTCCACCAGGCAGGAAATCGTTCTGAACATCCACTATTACTAGAGCACTTTTTTCAGTTATCGAGATTCTCATGTTTGCATTTTTTCCTCGCTATGATTTTAAAAATTTTAACCGAAAGCTTATATGCCTTAAATAATTTTCGAAAGCAAAGCATCTTCATTAAGTTTATTTATTAGAGGGTAGCGACTATAGCGATGGAGTATCGTGAGTTCGGTAAAACCGGCTTTAAGGTTTCTGCCATAGGTATGGGGACATATTACGATCCTTCTTATATTACTCTTGCAAGGTTGTTTCGTCTGCATCAAAATAGGGTTTTCAAGATTGCTGCTTTAAGAAAAGGCATTGAGCTTGGAATTAATATTATAGATACTGCTGAGATATATGAAACCGAGACACTTGTTTCAGAAGCAATTAAATTTTTCAAGAGGGACGAGATCTTCATAGCTACGAAAGTCTGGCCAACGCATCTCAGCTATAATGGAGTTTTAAAAGCGGCTGAAAGAAGTTTGAAACGTTTAGGCTGTTCTTACATAGACCTGTATCAGATTCATTTTCCAAATCCACTTATACCGCTGGAGGAAACAATGCGTGCCATGAGCCGACTTGTAGACGAAGGCAAGATTAGGCACATAGGTGTTAGCAACTTTTCATTAGAGCAGTTGAAGAAAGCGCAGGAAGCGTTGCCCAAACACGAGTTGGTGTCGAACCAAGTTGAATACAGCCTTGTTTCCAGAAGCATTGAGAAGGATCTATTGCCCTTCTGTGAGGAGAATAATATCATAATACTGGCGTACAGGCCCTTGTCTCACGGAAAATTATCCAAGGCTACTGGAAAGTTGAAAACAGTAGTTGAAGAAATAGGCTGTAAATACGGTGGAAAGACACCTGCTCAAATAGCCCTCAACTGGCTCATAAGTAAGAGTAAGACAGTGCTTCCAATACCTAGAGCTTCTAAGCCGGAAAGAGTTGTTGAAAACACTGGTGCAGTAGGCTGGAGCCTAGCTAAGGAAGACATGGACAGGTTAGAGGCGGTAGCATCCTTCTATAAGTAGCCAGCTTAGTGTCTAGCTGAACTCGAAGGCTCCTATGCGAGGCTTCTTCTCCTCGCGTTCTCCTCTTGTCAACTCAAAAACTTTTCTAAACAAATGTTCATCCGCAGCCGTGAACTCAACTTTACGCCTAGACATCATTCTTTTGGCAACTTTTATCGCTTCTTCAACGCTTATCTCCCAGATCGGGAGTCCGTGAGTCCTAGCGTATAATACGAAGGAGGGAACGTCTTCTAGAACAAGCCCCTCTATCCTGGACGCAACACCAACCTTCTTTCCTGTGTAAACCAGTGTACCTATTGAAGCTTTAACATGGTCAGCAATAATTCCGCCTAGCTTAATTCTCCCTGAGTCAACCCTGCTGCCTCTAACCGTAATCCTGATATTTCCGTAAGTATTCTTTAAATCAGAGTTTGTGAACAATGCTCCGAGATTAACCCATTCCCCAACATAAGCATGACCGAGAAACCCTACGTGCTGCTTGTTCGAATAGCCTTGCATTATCGTCTCTTCAATTTCCCCCCCGACTCTGCAAACAGGCCCAATGTTTGAACCCTCTCTTATGATCGAAAATGGATGCACTATTGTCCCCGGTCCAATGTAGGCTGGGCCCTCTATGAACGTGCTAAAACGTATCTCGCAATCCTCTCCTATATATACCGGGCCTTTTTCAACATTCAGCATAACATTGGGATCAATATTGGAACCCCTACCTATGTATACATTCTTCCTCTTACCTATTACCCGGGTTTCAACGGGTATTCTTGAACGAAGCCTAGGCATAGCCTCGTAATCCGCAGTTATCTGGGAACCATTCTTCTCTATGATCTCCCAGAAGTTTGTTATCAAGGAATCTCCACCATATTCAACATGTTGCGAAGCCTCCTCCCTTATTGATTTAACAGCATCAAGACCCGGTGCGTTCATGAGTCGTGGGGCTATTTCTCTAGCAGAGGTTTCGCCGAATCTAGCTAGAACAAGCCTGCCCTCCTTAAGTACAACGGTTCCCGGCTTAATTTTCTGAACTAGTTTACGAAGCTCCTTGTCGAACACCAGCAACCCGTTTATAAAAAGGGTTTCGTCATCTATGGTTTCCGGCTCATTCGCCTTCACCCTTCTGCTCTCTCTCATGTGTTTGGCAATGTAATCTCTTGTAAGGAAGTCTACTTGCTCAACCTGCATATAGTGTTTAACACGGTCTGCGAACGAGAATAAGCCAAGCCTCAGGTCGAAAACCCCCTTGGTTAAGGTAAGCGGCTCAAAATTATAGGTCGATTCATCTTCAAATACTATTATCTTCAATTTATATTTTTAAAGCATCTTGACCGTAGATTTTTAAACTTTTTCATAAAAAAGCAGAAAATTACGAGGAACAAGGCTTTTTAAGCATATTAAATCCTACTTAAAGTGGCAGGTTTGGAGGAAGCCGTCATGGGTGAACGTGACACCGTAGTTTCACGTATGCTCAGCGAATTTCCATACTTGCCAAGCCCGATTCAGGTTGTTGACGCTGCACTAGATTTAGCTGAGCTGCATCCTAAGGATGTTTTAACAGACCTTGGGTGTGGAGAAGGTGATGTTCTCTTAAGGGCAGCTGAGAGATACGGGGTTTTCAGCGTAGGGTTTGAGCTCGACTGCAGGCTAATCAACATTGCGAGAAGAAGAATAAGAGAAGCAGGGCTCAATTATATGATTAACCTAGTCCAAGCAGACCTCTTCAGGATAGACCTGTCACGGTTCAAAGTAATCTATGTTTATCCATTCCCCTCCATTATTAAGGGGCTTACCGTAAAGCTGCTGGACGAATGCCCTCGTGGAACAAGGATTCTTGTTCACGATCATCCTCTTGAAGGCTTGAAACCGTTAAAATCCAAGAGTATACCCTCAGGAAAACAGCATATTCACACTGTGTATCTCTATGTATTGTGAGGCTGGTCACCATCTTTAAACTGACTAAGTTTAAGGGGATAGCGTTGGATGCTAATGACTTAGCTTTTGGAGTTAAGATAAAAATAGAGGCTGACCAAGTGTTAAACAGGGTGTAAATGGTTGTGAGAGTGTCGATCGTAGGTGGCTGCGGTGCAATGGGGAAGTGGATAGTGGGTTTCCTCAATGAAATAGAAGGCGTAGAAATCACTGTTGCTGACCCTGATGAGATCGAGGGAGCTAAGCTGGTTAAAACGATGGGGGTCAAGTATGAACCGGATAATAAGAAGGCTTCTGCAGAATCAGACATTGTGATAGTCTCAGTGCCCGTGGAGAACACCCCGGAGGTTATAGCTGAGATTGCCCCTAGCATGAGAGAAGGTTCTCTGCTCGTCGACATCACGTCTATAAAGACGGAAGCCATCTCAGCAATGTTGAAGCATTCCCCTCCAGGTGTAGAGTTAGTAAGCATACACCCCATGTTCGGCCCTAGAGTTAAGGATATTAGGGATCAAGTGGTTGCAATAATACCTGTCAGATCCGAGAAATGGTTCAACAGAGTGAAGGTCTTTCTTGAACATAAGGGGGCTGAGATTGTTGTAACAACTGGAGCAGACCATGATCGGATGATGAGTATAGTTCAGGGGTTAACGCATTTCACAAGCATGGTTTTTGCAGGAGCAATCAGAGAGATGAATGTGGATTTGAAGCAATCCAGAAGGTTTTCAAGCCCCATTTACAACGCATTTCTCCCAATAGTGTACAGGGTTATCTGCCAGAACCCTGAACTCTATGCGCAATTACAGGTTTACAACCCATATGTTTCAGATGTTCAAGAAGCCTTTATAACTCAGGCGGTTAGACTCTACGAGGAGACCAAGGCCAAGAACATTAGAGAGATAGTTAGACAGATCGCATCCTCCTGCAAACACTTTATGTCGACAGAATCCTCAACCACCCTCTTATCCATGTCGGATAGGATGGTTTCAACCCTCCAGAGGGAGAAAAACATTCTTGAAGGTCTTATCGGTAAAAAAGTCTGCTTGGAGAATATTCAAACCGGGAAGCTTCACCTCGGCATACTGAAGAGTGTTTCAGCAAACACGATAGAAATAGAGGAGAGCAAGAAGAAGACAGTAAACCTAAGCCTATTCAACGTGATGCTTCTCGACGATAAGGCTACAATGGAAGCCAGGAGAAGCTTCTTCGGAGAGGCGAGCCTAGATTTTTCCGTAATGTTTCCATTGGAGTTCGACCAAGAGTTCTGCAGACAGATCGTCGAAAGGTTCCTGCCTGAGGCTTTTAGAGTCGAGATGCTTGAAACCTATGCGGGAGAGCAGATTCCTAAAGGCTTCAAAAGCGTGACGCTCCGGATACATTTCCCGAAGGACGAGGACCAGAAGGAGATACGTGTTAAAGCCGAGGATCTTCTGAAGAGGCTGGGCGGAAGGCTCAGGTAGCTCCTATGCTTCGTTAAAAAGATAAGTGAAGGATAAATGTGGTCAAGAAGGGTGTTGAAACATGAGTGAAGTGATTAGAACAGAAGACTCGTTCTACATGTTTCTCCCAGGGTCTGAAAAGGCAGTGGTAAAGTACCGGTTGAAAGGTAGGGAGATGCTCATCATATCCACTTATACTCCTCAAGAACACCGGGGTAAAGGGATTGCTGAGAAACTGATGGATGAAGCCGTGAAATTCGCGAAAAGCAAGAAACTGAAGATTATGCCTGTCTGCAGCTATGCTGTTCACTATTTTGAGAAGCATCCTGAGCTGAAAAATCTCCTAGCCCAATAAAATACTGTTTAAACCCCCATATCTTTAATTAATATGGGCTTATTCCTAACAGAATCTTGGAAAATAGGCTGTCTTTAGCGGCTAGAGCCAAACAAAAAGGTTTAAATAATAATGATGTATTGTATTGATACAATAAGGTGATGAAGATGTCTGGGTTTGAGGAAGAACTAAACAGGTTTATGGAGGAGGTTAAAAACACTGTTAACGGACTATTAAGAACCATAGAAGAGGCCTCTTCAAAAATATCTGAAATAGAAGGTACAATAGGCTCAGAGAAGAGTTCTGAGGAGCTTTGGAAGATCTTCAAGGACTTAAAGGCTTTGAGGCATCAAGTGAAGAAGGAGGCAACTAGAACCAGAGTAGACCTGCTGCGTAAGCTTAATGATTTCAAAAGGGAGATCCGTGAGGCTTCTCTTAATGAGCCGAGAGAGCTTGCCGAGGAGTTGAAAGACAGGTTTGAGGATTTGAAGGATTCTTTTGAAGATGGTTTCGACGAGGCTGAAGACAGATTAGACTCTTTTCTAGACAGGGTTGAGGAGGTTGAGGACAGCATAAGGGATAGGATAAGGGAGTTGAGAAGAGGCGTTGGGGAAAGAGAAACTTACATGATGAAGTTTAAGGTTCCCGAGGTTAAGCTTCCTGAAATAAAAATACCTGATATTGGTAAAATGGTTGAGGACGCCTTGTCTAAAGCATGGACCGGGGTGCCGTCTATGGTTGTTTCATCGGTGAGGCTGCCGCAGGCAGACTTAAACCTGATTGACGCGCTGGTTGATGCAGGCATATTTAAGAGTAGAAACGAGGGCATCTCATTCTTTGCGCATAAGGGTATAGAGGCTAGTCAAGAATGGTTGAACAGGGTTAAGGAGAAGCTTGACGAAATCCGGATGCTTCAGGAGGAGGCGAAGAAAGAAATGGAGAAAATGCTTAGCGAACCGTCTTCAAAAACTGAAGAGAAAGGTGAGGAAAAAGTATAAAACTTAAATAGTTTTGCAACGCTTTATCATAATACATGTATCCGCTTTCCGCGCCTCCTGAATTACCATCACCTCCTTACCCGTTGTCTCTTAAACATGCCACGTTCGAGAATTTATTCAATATTTCATACTGGCTTTGGAGGCTAAACCCTTCCTCAATAATTCCAGTTATGCTTGGAAGCGCCGTAGATGTCTTAAAGCAATCCATAATAGTTATTTCACTCATATTCGGTCTTTCACAGCTTGCATCGTCAGGCGTTCTTATGATGCTTGCAGAAGCTTTTCGAACGTTGGATTTCACAACGTTAATATCAACAGTTTACCAGGCGGCCTCCATACTCATCCCGATCATCGCGTTCTCCATAGGGATATTTCTGGTTGCTTCAATCATAGCCGGAGGGTTCCTAAATTCGGCTGAATACGGGTCGTATCTTCATCTTCTGCGTGCAGGTGTTCTCTCAGTGTCTGATGTGTTTGACGAGATGAGGAAGAGATGGGTAAATATGGTTTGGACTGTGCTTATAGTTGAAACAGTAAAGAGTGGACCACTGCTTTTAACAATCGCTTGGATCCTCGTCGATGTCTCAAGCCTTCAGATAGGAGAGTTAACGATAATCCGCCGATTATCCCTATGGTATGGACTCCTATTGCTAGCAGTTTTTCTCACACTGGTTTCTGTTTTCGTAACTGTCTACGCTTATCCTGCGGCTGCTGAAGGTCATTATGGGCTTGCTGCAGTCAGGAGAAGCATGGAAGCATGTTTAAGGCTTCCCGTGAACACTATAGTATATGCTCTTCTAAGGGTTGCTGCTTCGCTGCTAATTGTGGCTGTTGCATACATAGCGAATCTGATCGGAGTCCAGTTTTCATCCATCACCACGCTTCTTCTAAGCTTTATGATAACTCCTATTTTCCACATCCTTAAGACCGCTATTTTTCTCAAGGCACAGCCTGAGCCTCCTGTTGCTCCTCTTCCAGTCGGTCCACCGGTTTTAGAAGATGTTTCCCCGCATCTTTTAAACAAAGGGCTGGAGAAAATCAGAAGGGGCTTACGCGAGCTCACAGGATTCTTGGCTGAGCCTAGAAACATCGTGTTCCATCTTTTCTCGATAATAGTTTTCTCTCTAGGAATAGTCTTGGGTGGACAGATATCTTCCTCTGGAATCCGGCAAATAGTTTATGCTTTAGGATATGTGCCAGGGGGAGTCAACCCATTGTTTGAAACCACTTACGCTCTTCCTTTTCTTGCTCTAGACTTGTCTTTCCATAACTGGCAGGTTTCACTGGCAACAGCTCTCTCAGGCATAGTGTTTGTTATCCCAGTTCCAGCCACCCTTGTTTTCAACGGTTTTATCCTAGGGGTGGTGGAAGATCTTGTTCAAAACTTAACCCTGTTCTTGGCAGCGATACTTCCACATGGGATAATAGAGCTTCCCGCGTTCATAATCTCCGGCTCAGCTGGCTTGAAACTAGGTTTCGAGTTTCTCAAGGCTTTGAAAAAAGGTAGCCCCGGCTCAAACCCTGATCTCCATAATGCTTTAAGAAGAACAATCTACATCATACTTGGGCTAGTCCCCCTGTTCCTTGTCGCTGGCATAATAGAGGCTTTTATCACGCCGCAAATAATGCATCTATACAGCTGGGGCTGAATCTCCCGCCTGCCGAAAATTCTTTAAAAGAATTACATGTATTCCCGCATATTTTAACAATGGTTTGAAACAGCTTAGAAAAGTTTCTAAACGAGTCTTGTAGTAGAATCTTGCTAAGGTAAACGGCAGCAGGTAACAGTAGAAGCAGCCTTCCACCATGACTACCTCAAAATATTTTTCGACAATCCTAATAAAATCCTCCAGAGGACTAGAATCCTCGTAGATCAGAAAGCATTCTGAACTGTCCGTCATGAAAGATATTTTTCCCGGGGGAAGCCTATGGAGCCTTCTGAAGGAGTCCAGTATTTTCTTGTTTATTGTGGTTACGACGCATATGCTGCCTCCTGCTAAAACCTCTGAGAATCCTTTAACCGTTTCCTCACGGTTCTCAAAGTGATCTATTGTTAGGGTGCACAAAAGTCCTTTAACAGACCTTTTTCTAAAAGGCAGGTTTCCCCCGTCTGCAACCACAGGGTGAACCTTTTCTGAAGCCTTAAGGCCCCTCGCCTTCTCAACAGTTTTACAAAGCATTCCCCGACTTACGTCTAACGCAACCACTTCGACCCCTTTTTCAGCTATTTTAACCGCATATCTTCCTGTTCCGCAGCCAACATCTAGGACAGGGGGTGAAAACAGTCTGAGAAGTTTTTCAACAGCCTTTTCCTCTCCAATCTCCATCTTTCTTGTTATGTGGAGATGTTTCGAAGAATCATAGTTTCTCGACATTATATCGTAGGCTTCCCTGATCCCCCTCTTCCCCTCTAGGATTCTATGCGTTGCTACACGACGCAGTATACTCATCCTTCTCTTTGACAAGGCTTTCTTGTCTTTTAGAGTATTAGTATCAGGGCTCCGAGAAACACCAGTACTCCAGCCATAACTGTTTTCAGGGAGAGTTCTTCTCCAAGAATCAGGTATGAAAGGATTATTATGAAGAGTATGCTTGACCTGTCTATCGTAGCGACTTTAGAAGCGTCAGCCAGCTTAAGGGCTGCGAAGTAGAAGACCCATGAAAGGGCTCCGCTGACGCCGCTTAGAATTATGAACAGCATGTCCCTGCTAGTTAGTTGCGTTATCTGCGAAGATTTACCTAGAAGCAATATTATTCCAACCATAGTTACCGCCATTATTATAGCCCTAACTCCTGTAGCTACAGTTGAGTCAACTGTCTTCAACCCCATTTTGCCGAATATTGTTACGAGAGCCGCGAAAATCGCTGAGAGAAAGGCTAGGATGAGCCACATCCAAACACTATCGAGATTCATGAAGCTGTTTTTCCCCGAGCAATATATTAGTTTTTAGCATTTTTCAAGCCTAAAGCACATAAGTAAGACTTAAATTGTTTGAGAAAACCCCGTATGCATGGCACCTAGGAAACTACTGGTGTTGACGCATTCAGCAGGTTTCAAACACGACTATCTTCCTGTTGCTGTTAAAACTCTGGGAGAAATAGGGAAGGCAAACAGGTTTGAGGTTTTCGCGACAGATGATTGTTCTGTTGTTAACGAGAACTTCCTGAAAGATTTTACAGCCGTCCTCTTCATAACAACTGGAGAACTGCCCATGGATGATCATCAGAAGAAGGCTCTGATAGGTTTCGTGAGAAACGGGAAAGGTTTTGTAGGGGTTCATAATGCGACCGATACTTTCTACCAGTTCCCTGATTACGGGGAGATGGTGGGAGGATACTTCAACGGTCATCCTTGGACTCAGGAGGTTGTTGCTAGGGTTGAGGATAATACTCACCCCTCTACCAAGCATCTTCCAAAGAAGTTTAATGTTAAGGAGGAAGTGTACACTTTTAAAAACTGGAGCCGGAGCAAGACGCACGTATTGATAAGCTTGGATAATTCTTCAGTTGACCTCAGTAAAGGCACTAGGGATGACCATGACTATGCTTTAGCCTGGCACCATAAATATGGTGAGGGCAGGGTTTTCTACACTGCCTTCGGCCACTTCCAAGAGATATGGGGCGAGGAATGGTTTAAGAAGCACCTGCTCGGCGGAATACTTTGGGCTATGAAAGTCCTTTAACCTTTTTTTTCTTTTTAACTCCCATTATTACTGTGACATGGTGCGTAGCTCCGTCGCTGAAAACTGGCAGAACATTTCCTTCAATAGGTTTACCTTCAACAGTGATCTGCTTAACGCCGCGGCAAACATGCTCCTCGTTCTTAACATCTATGACGTATGTCGCCCCCCTGTAGACGCGTGTAACACTGAAGCCCGGCCAATCCTTAGGGATACAGGGATCTACGATTAGACCATCGTATCCTGGTCTAACGCCAAGTATCCACTGGGTGATCGCAACTAGGTTCCAGGCGGCTGTGCCTGTTAGCCAAGAGTTCTTAGCCTCGCCGAAGGTAGGTGCATCTGGGCCAGCGATCATCTGAGCGTAGACATAGGGTTCGCAACGGTGAATATGGCTTATCGCCTCTCTTGCAGACGGGCAGATCCTCTTATAGTAGTCGAAAGCTCTGTCGCCTCTTCCAACAATGGTTTCAGCAATCATTATCCAAGGGTTCGTGTGGCAGAATGCACTGGCGTTCTCCTTGTAGCCAGGCGGGTAGCTTGATATTTCTCCAAGGTTCACGTGGTAACGCGTGTAGGCAGGTTGGTGCAGGACTATCCCGTGTTGCGTTGCAAGGTGTTTCCCGACGGAGTCCAGTGCTTTAACAGCCCTACCATCCTCCAAGCCGATTCCAGCCATTACGCAAATCCCCTGAGGCTCTATGTAGATGCGTCCTTCCTCACACTCCTTGGACCCTACCTTGGCTCCGAAAGCATCGTATGCGCGCAGGAACCATTCCCCATCCCAACCATGCTCCAGAACCCTCCTAGCCATCTCGTCTGCAAACCTAAGATACTTGACTGCATCATCTGTGTGTCCAGTATGCTGAGCAATACTTGCCATCTCTCTAGCTGCTAGCGTGAAGAGTCCTCCGATGAAAACTGATTCAGCCGTCTTCCCGTCAGTCCTGTCTGGAGCAGTCTGGAATGATTCCTCAGGAATTGTTGACAGACAATTCAGGTTTAAACAATCGTTCCAGTCCGCGTGGCCAATCAGCGGAAGCCCATGGGGGCCAAGCTTGTTCAAAGTGTATTGCAGTGCTCGAGTTAAATGCTCGTAGAGAGGCTGCTCAGTGCCGGGAGTATTCTCGTAAACCACCTGCTCGTCGAGAATAGTGAAATCACCGGTCTCCTTAATGTAGGCTGCTACAGCCAGAACCAGCCAGAGCGGGTCATCGTTGAAACCACTGCCTATCTCCTTATTCCCCCTTTTCGTAAGCGGCTGATACTGGTGGTATGCCCCTCCATCGAGAAGCTGGGTTGCAGCTAGGTCAAGTATGCGTTCACGTGCACGCTTCGGAACCATGTGTACAAAACCAAGCAGATCCTGGTTTGAATCCCTGAATCCCATTCCTCTTCCAATACCAGACTCGTAGAAGGAGGCGCTGCGCGAAAGGTTGAAGGTTGCCATACACTGGTAGGGGTTCCAAATATTAACCATGCGGTTCACATCCTTATCGCCTGTTTCAACACGGTATTTGGAAAGCAGACCATCCCAATAGCTTCGTAACTCTCGGAAGGCGGCGTCAAGCTCAGCAGGCTTAAGATATTTTCCAACTATCTTTTCAACACGCTTCTTGTTGATAACGCCGGGGGCTGCGAACTTCTCCTCCTGCGGGTTCTCAGCATACCCTAGTAGGAATATTACTTCACGCGACTCGCCGGCTGCCAACTTTAACCTAACGTGGTGAGAGCCTATCACCGCCCAGCCGTGTGCAACAGAGTTTCTGGATTCCCCTTCTTCAACCACCACAGGGTTTTCAAGACCCCGGTATGGCCCCAAGAAGGCGTCGCGGGAAGTATCGAAGCCTGCTAGAGGCTCTGAGCATGCGAAGAACGCGAAATGATTCCTGCGCTCCCTGTATCCAGTCTTATGGTAGATAACATTGTTTTCAACCTCAACCTCCCCAATACTGAAGTTACGCTGGAAATTAGTCATGTCGTCTAAAGCATCCCAAAGGCAGAACTCCACGTATGAGAAAAGCTGCAGCTCCACTGGCGTGCTGTTATTGTTCTGTATTTTGACACGCCAAACCTCCATCGCCTGCCCTAACGGGACAAAGAAGGTGATCTGCGTCTTAACACCGCGGTAGACTGAACGTATACAGGTGTACCCGAGGCCGTGGCGGCACTCGTAGGAGTCTAATGAATGCTTAACAGGCTGCCATGTAGGGGACCAGTATTCACCGGTTTTAGCATCTCTGATGAAAACGTATCTTCCAGGCTGGTCAAGCGGAATGGAGTTATACCGGTAGCGCGTGATGCGCCTGTAACGAGCATCCCTGTAGAAACTGTAGCCTCCAGCAGTGTTAGAGATCATTGCAAAGTAATCCTCCTGTCCCAAATAGTTTATCCATGGAGTCGGAGTGTCTGGCCTTGTTATAACATACTCCCGTGCCTCATCATCAAAATAACCGTAGGACATGTGCTTACTATCACTAAATGAATTTATTAAGTTTTCACGTTTAAACCTCTTCTACTTCTTCCGGTAAGTATCATCAGCTCTATTTAGGTTATCCCTGCTGAATTTAATGCGTGTTTTCTCATTAAATCTTCATCCGCCCCGTTTCCGCTCAAGCATTTCCTGTAGAATAGGGATTTCGCCGATTTTTTCAGAAGAAACAAGGTCCCAGTATATTCCTTTAGGCTTCCCCCTAAGCCTGTGGATTCTAACGATTTTTGAAGGCGTTACGACATAGTCCAGGGGCAAATCATAGGGGGCAACTTCAAAATCCTCATTAACCAGCTGAACATCATGGATAGTTGTAACTATGGGAGTGTTCTCGTCAACCTTACCGTGTTCTCTTGCAACAGCCCACTCTATTTCAGAGTATCCTCCACCCTTGCCTATTCTCTCCCCTTGCTCATTAACAGCGACACTGCCTGCAACCACCAGGTCTATCCTAGGCAGATCAACAGGATTAGTCTTCACGCCATGGATGAAAGCACCCTTAATTGTTGAGGCAAAACCATAATCCTTCTCATCAATTCTTTTAGGGTCTAAGAGGAGGAAACCGTTCCTAAGCCTTGGAGTAGGCATTACAAGAATCATATTGCTAGCTAATACAAGCTTCCTGACGTGGGATTGCGGGGAATCAGGGTTAACCTTAACCACTCTCACTCTCCTCCATTCCTCAAGCTTGGTGAGTAGTGAAGCAGCCTTCTCAGCACCGATGAAATTAGGAATTCTTCCGAAGGCACCGGGAAAACGAGCTACGCGGAGCTCCTCCATCCTTCTCCATGTTTCCTCCCTGATCTCCTGCTTCGTCTTACCCACGTGAAACACGTTTAATTCCTTAACAAAAGTTTTTCCGTTTCCTCATGGCAAGGCTTATAAGCTTTCAATCCACAGGGTTCCGAGGAAAAATGTTCATAGGGTTCTTAACAAGCGGGCAGCTGGGAGATTTAAGGAAAACGCTTGAATGGGCTGAGGCAAACGGCTTCAAATCGATTTCGATAGCAACAGACCCTGAAAGCAGGTTTTTCAACGTGAGGAATCTGCTTTCAAACCCTGCCTCATTTAAGGATGTGCTCAAGTCTTCGAAGACGGTTGTTTCCGGAATAGGCTTCTACGGGAACCCGATAGATCCGGATGAAGCTAGGAGGAAAAAAGCCAGGGAATTCTTTAAGGACTTAGTTGAAACAGCTTACAGGATAGAGGTTCCGGTTGTGACAGGCTGGATCGGCTTATACCCGGGCAGTGTTGACGATAACATAAGGGAGATTGAGAAGGTTTGGCCTCAAATAATCAATCTTGCTGAGGACCGGGGGATCAGGATAGCTATTGAAAACTGCCCTGGAAACATTGCCTATAGGCCAGACATCTGGAGAAGAATGTTTGAAGCTGTTCCATCACGAAACCTTGGCCTAGAGTTTGACCCGAGCCATCTAATCTGCCAGATGATAGATGCTGTTAAGGCTGCAGACGACTTCGGGGACAGGATATACCATACTCATGTTAAGGATGCTCAAATACTATGGGGCAAGGTTGCGGAGAACGGGGTTAGAAGCGACGGATGGTGCCCGCATAGGCTACCGGGCTTCGGAGAACTAGACTGGGCTGACTTCATAACGGTTCTTAGGAAACACAAGTATGACTACGCGTTAAGCATAGAGCATGAGGATCCTTTCTTCGACTACAAGGATGGCCTTATAGTAGCTAGGAAATTCTTAGAGCAATTCCTCCCCTGATTCTGCTGATCAAGCCTGTAAATCGACGATGAAGACTCTGGTAATCTGCGTTTCAATACATCACGGTAACACGGAGAAGATTGCCAAAGCCATGGCGGATATTCTCAATGCCGATCTAATTACGCCAACAGAGGTGGATGAAGCTGTTGTTTCAAAGTACGATTTAATAGGCTTCGGCTCTGGAATATACTTCGGGAAGCATCATAGAAGCTTGTTAGACCTTGTTGACAAGCTGCCGGATCAAAACGGTAAGCCGGCTTTCATATTCTCCACAAGCGGGTTAAGGAAGATGAGGCTGATCCATGATTTCGACAAGCCTTTAATGGGTAAACTGTTTAAGAAGGGTTTCAAAATCGTAGGCGAGTTCAACTGTAGGGGCTGGGATACTTATCCATTGTGGGTTAAGCCCTTTGGTGGAGTGAACAAGGGGAAACCGGGGGAGAAAGAGCTGGAGGAGGCAGCGTGCTTCGCAAGAAACCTGAAGAAAAAAACTGGGTTTTAAAAGTCTACTGATATTCTCTACAAGTGGGGCAATACCATCTCTGATACTGCTGCACATACGTTAAGGGAGTTCCGCACTTAGGGCATGCGGGCGTTGGAGTGCCTGCTGCCTGAGTTGCCACGGGTTGGACAACTGTAGCTGGCATTGTTTTCTTCATTTCTTCAATTGCAAGGTCAGTCGCTATTTTGAAGGCAGAAGCCCATGTCCCGAGAAATATTACTAACATACCGATTATTGATATCACGACGATTGCTCCTAAAGCCCCCGTGTTTACTACTATGAAAGGTGGTTCAGGAATAATTTGAAAAAGTCCAAGTGCACCCAAAAAACTGCCAATGCCTATTATAATGCCCCCGATAAATCCCCAGGCAATTACGAATAGCAAGAGGACTAATGCTGCTTTAAAAGATCTTCCCCATGTTACCATTTCAGCTCATTCTGAAAATATTCCTCAGATTTATAAAGTTTTTACTCAAAACCACTGTTTGAAGAATCTGAGTTATGGAGCACCGGGCTTTTACTCCTAATGGTTGTCTAGGATTAAATCTTTAAAAAGGGCTTCTCGATGCCTATAGCTTGGACTGCTTGTTTTCTCTAAAGGGAGACGAGCATCCAAAGTTTAGAAGGAGGTGAAAAACGTGAGTTCAGGATACGGGGACAGGCCTAGGAAAATGTACAAGATAACCTGCTCAGACTGCGGTAAAGAAGCGGAGGTTCCGTTCAAGCCGACTGAGGGCAGGCCTGTCTATTGTAAGGAGTGTTTCCAGAAGCATAGAAAGTATTAGTTGAAAGTTCTAAGCCTCAATAGACCATGTAGTGTTAACATCTTTTTTTAAAAAATTTGTTAGGTTTCAAAGGTAAATATATTCAATTTTGACTGTCCGCAGAAAAAACTAAAAACTGGGCTTGGGGGTTCTTCTTCAGGGTTTTACAAGCCTGCCGGCAACTGTTTTCCAGTCTATAGCTTTGAAGAATGCTTCTATGTAGTCTGCGCGTTTCAAACCGTAGTCGATCATGAAAGCATGCTCAAAGACATCCATAATCAGTATGAGAGTAGCTCCGGAAAGATGCCCCACATCATGCTCGTTAATCCAAGTGTTGAATAAGCGTCCCGCCACCGGATCGTAGTATAATGCGACCCACCCGATTCCACGCATCATGCCTGTCCCCTTGAAATCCTTCTCCCAATTCTCGTAAGAGCCGAAGTCTTCAACAATCTTCCTGTACAGCTCAGAACCCTTATCTAGCTCTGAACTCTCCTTAGTCATGTTTCCAAAATAGTATTCGTGGAGTCTCATGCCGTTCCACTCCCATCCAAGCCTACGTTTCAGCTCTGCAAACTCGGGTGCACTTGTTTTACTCTCTTTCAGAAGAATGTTCAAAGTCTCAAGGAGCTTATTCGTGTTGTTAACGTAGCCTTGGTAAAGGGTGAAATGGTTCTTAAGTAGCTGGTCGCTGAAGCCCCTTAACCCAAGCAGGTGATCAAAACTCTTAGGCTGGTACAATACTCCCGTCACCAGCATTACTTTGCAAGCCTGAAGTATTTATGCTTATTCCGAATCTATCCGGGGGTATCTCAGTCGATACTGTTAAGAGGTTTAGGTAAGAGCTTATTTTTTAGTAAAAGATTTATCAAATAGTTAGCAATATCATATTTTCATGGACACCAAGTTCTTTAAAAAGATTGGGCGGAGCGTGCCCAGCCTAGGCCTTGGAACTTGGAAGATGGGGGAAGACAGATCCATGGATGATTCTTCAATCTCTGCTCTAAGAAGAGGGATTGAACTAGGTGCGAAAATGATAGATACTGCTGAGATTTATGCTAACGGGCGTTCAGAGGAGCTTGTTGGAAGAGCGATAAAAGTCTTCGACAGGGATGAGCTTTTCATAGTTACTAAGGTGTGGACGACTAACGCGCGTTACGACGATGTTTTGAAGGCTGCTAAGAGAAGCTCTGAAAGGCTTGGGACACATATAGACCTCTACCTGCTTCACTGGCCTACCAGCATACCGATATGCGAAACCATGAGGGCGATGGAGGAGCTTGTTAAAACAGGCTTGGTGAAACACATTGGCTTAAGCAATTTCGACGTTAAGGGGATTGAGGAGGCTAGGGCCTGCCTGAAAAACACGGATATAGCTGCCATACAGAACAGGTTCAGCCCAACCTACAGGAGGGACTACACCAGTGTGATTCCTTATGCTCAGAAGGAGGGCATGATGTACATGGCTTACACCCCTATAGAGAAAGGCACCCTATCCGGGAACAGGCTGCTGAAGAAGATAGGTGAGAAATACGGTAAGACCCCTATTCAAGTGGCGTTAAACTGGCTCATGTGCATTGAACCTGTTGTCCCTATTCCGAAAGCCTCTAGGGTGGAGCATGTTGAGGAGAACGTCGGTGCAATGGGGTGGAGGCTTAGCAAAGAGGATTTCACAGAGATTTTAAACAATCTCTAAAAGCTTCAACTAAACATGTGGGGAAAACAATATATGGAGTCGAATTATGAATATTTTCATGGCTCTAAAGAATAAGATGCAAGCGGTTGTCTGCCATGGTCCTAGCGACTACAGGCTGGAGCACGTGGATACTCCTAAAATTGGGCCCGGCGACATTCTTGTAGAGGTGGGTGCGTGCGGAGTATGTGCCAGCGACGTTAAGTGTTACCATGGTGCTCCATCTCTATGGGGAGGAGAAAACCCGTATGTTAAGCCTCCTGTTATACCTGGGCACGAATTCATAGGAACAGTTGTAGAGCTTAGCCCAGAGGCAGAGGAGACAGGGATCAAGATTGGGGACAAGGCTATAGCTGAACAAATCTTCCCGTGCCATAATTGCCGTTTCTGCAAGAGTGGGAAATACTGGATGTGTGAACGCAACTATGTTTTCGGTTTCCAAGGAGGCTACGATGACGGTGGCTTCGCCGAATACATGAAGTACCCCGCCGGGTCAATAGTGCACATGGTTCCTAAAGAGGTTCCGGACGAGTTTGCAGTAATGATAGAGCCGTTGAGCTGCGCGATTCATGCTGTTCAAAGAGCAAGAATAGAGCTGGGGGACGTTGCTGTAATAGCGGGGATGGGTCCATTAGGATTATGCATGCTCCAAGTAGCCAAAATGAGGTCACCCGGGAAACTTGTAGCGCTCGACCTTAGAGAAGAGAGGCTTAACCTGGCTGAGAAACTGGGTGCAGACATGGTGGTTAACGTTGCGAAGGAGGATGCTGTGAAGACGGTTAAGCAGGTCACCGGCGGATACGGGTGCGACGTTTACATCGAGGCCACTGGGCATTCTTCAGCAGTAACGCAGGGGCTTGAAATGCTTAGGAAGCTGGGGAGAATGGTTGTGTTCGGAGTTTTCAAAGAGCCTGCTACAGCAGACTGGTCGATAATCGGCGACAGGAAGGAGCTTGACGTTTACGGGTCGCACTTAGGACCATATTGCTACCCGTTAGCAATCGATTACATAAGTACGGGCAAGGTTAAGGTTGACAGAATTGTTACACACAAGTTTCCACTCTCCGAGTTCAAGAAGGCTTTTGAATACAGCGAGAAGGGCCTGGATGGAGCGATAAAGGTTGTTCTAGTGCCTCCGTAACTGTAAGAGAATGTGTTTAAAGATATTGAGACAAGCTGGTGGAACTTGGGTATCAAGTTTAAATCTGTATGTTTTCTATTTGCAGATGGTGACATGGGTTGAGATACAAGACCGTGAGACTTTCTGACGAAGCCTATGAAAAGCTTGTTTCCCTAAAGAGGGACGGAGAATCTTTCACAGATGTCATACTTAGAATATGCTCCAAGACACCTCGGAAACACTTGGCAAGCTTCTTCAGCTCGTGGACCATGAGTGAGGAGGAGGAAAAGAAAATATTCAGAAGGGTCTCGGCGCTATGGCGTAAATATGAAGCGAGTTTACTTGGGCGTCATTATAGCTGGAATCTTATTGGTGGATGAATACACCTTGGTGACGAGGAACCTGAAGTATTTTAAGAGGATTACAGGGTTGAGTGTTGAACCATGGTAGCTTTCTGTTTCAGCTTGGAGGCGTTGAAATGAGTATTGTAGATTTCGACGAGAAGTCGCTGAGGGTTAACGGTAAACCAGTATTCATCTACAGCGGCGAGATACATTATTTCAGAGTCCCCAAGGCACTGTGGGAGGACAGGCTTCTCAAGATTAAGAGGGCGTTTCTAAACTCTGTAAGCATATATTTCGCTTGGAACTGGCATGAACAGAAGGAGGGCTGCTTCGACTTCTCGGATTGGCGTGACATCGATGAGTTTCTGAGACTATGTGAGAAGCACGGTTTATACGTTATAGCTAGACCCGGACCCTACATATGCTCTGAATGGGATTTCGGAGGCCTCCCCAACTGGCTGGTAGGGAGAAACATTATCCCAAGGTCGCTTGACAAGGGTTTCATGAAGTATGCTTTAAGCTACTACGACCATATAATTCCAATAATAAGGAGACACCTTGCAACGAGAGGCGGCAGCGTAATCCTGTTTCAGATTGAAAACGAGTATTTCTGGGGTAACGTGCCCTACCTCCTCAAGCTTTACGAGGCTGCAAGGGAAAGAGGAGTAGATGTTCCAATAGCTCATAACGTAGACAGATTCCTGAGAGGCACTCAAGTAATAGACTCGATCGACATCTACCCTGATCCTTGGGATGTCCAGGGACCGTTAAGCCAAGCTGACAGCCTTGCAGAAGAACAGCCTGACAAGCCCAGAATGGTGATGGAGTTCGAAGGCGGCTGGTTCACCTCCTTCGGGGGGAGGCTTCCAACAGACAGGGGTGATATTCCTGCTGAGTGGACAGATATGCTTCTTAAAACCATGGTCTTCAAAGAGTTTAACCTGATAAACTTCTACATGTTTCACGGCGGGACAAACTTCAGCTACTGGACTGGGAAGAATATTGCCTCAACCTACGACTACCAGGCTGCAATAAGAGAATGGGGTGAGCTTGGAGACAGGTATTGGGCAATAAGGCTCGTAGGAGGATTGTTAGAATCGTTCAACGATTTTTTCGCCTCCTCTCATGTTGATAATGGGCTTGTAGCCTGCAGTCACCCGGATATTCACGTTACCTCGAGAACAGGCGAGAAGGGTAGTTTCATACTGGTTGCTAACAGGAGCCTTGAGCAGGTTGACTCAACAATAGTGTTGAAGGGTCTCGGCGAGAAAAAAGTTAGGATAGGCGGGAGAAGAGCCTTAATCCTCCCGTTCAACCTCAAGCTTGCTAATGGCTGGGTTCTAGAGTTTGCAACATGCCAGGTTTTCTACTCTTATGACCTTAATGGGAGAACCATTCTAATGCTGTACGGAGACCCGGATAGCCGGCATGAGGCTACTCTCATACATCCCTTCACCGGAAAGAAAGAGACCGTGAGCTTCAGGATTCACGAGGATGATTTCTTCAAGCTTTTTAAAGACGCTTCCTCAAGCCTTATGCTGGTTGCTTTAAGCAGGCAGCGTGCAGCAAGAACATGGTTCACGGAGCACCTGGGTAAGAGGATTGCAGTAATATCTGGCTTCAGCCTTTTAAGAAACCATTCTTCTGAAAACGGTTCTCTAAGAATCAGTATAGATTTCAAGAAGGGGGATGAGAGGCTCGTCAGGATGATTGTTCCCTGGAGGCCTAAGATAGTTGAGGTTAATGGGGTGAGAATGGAAAGTATGTTCGACGACGAGAATTGGGTTTTGTCATTCATGCTTCCGGATGTAGAATTCGAGGAGAAAATTATTGATCTTGAAAACGATTGGAGATGCATGGTTGAAGACTTGAAGCAGATCAAGACGGGGGAATGGGTCAGGTTAGATAAGCTTGTTCCACCCGAGTCGCTCGGCATGATTGAAAACGGGCACATGTGGTATGCTAACAGTTTCTATCTGGAAAAGCAGGGTGAAAACAGTAAGACAGTATTATTCATACCCCGGGTTAACGACTATGTTTCTGTCTTCCTGAACAGGGAATTCGTTGGTTACGCTAAGCATGTCGGCAGGTTTGAAGTCGATGAAAAACTGCTGATAAACGGGGAGAATGAACTAACTCTTCTTGTAGAGTCCACTGGCCATAGGAATGATGGAATACTTCCAATAGCCAACGGTCTGAATGAGCCTGTGTTCATCGGCAGGGAGGAGACTCTTCCACTGAAGAATCCGCACTTTAAAGTTTTGAAGGATGACCTGTTTCTTAAACCAGGTGTCCCCGCAGCCCTAGACTACGCTAAGCTTGTAAACAGGCCCATGGAAGTTTTTCCGCAAGAATGCTTCTCAGAAGGATGGCGGGAGCTTAAGAGTCTTGAAGAGCTTGCAGGGCAAAGAGGCATCTTCTTCTTCAAATACGTCACCACTCTTCCAGAGACAAACAGGAAACCATGCGTAGTACTGCCCTCCAGCCTCTCGGGCTGGGGTAGAGTAATGCTCTTCGTAAACGGGAAGCATGCTGGAACAGTTCCCGTAGACGAGGGTGGGGCAGGAATAGATGTGACGCACCTAGTGAAACAGGGCGAGGAGAACGAGCTCATTTTCCTCTTGGAGAACATGCCTAGTACACCGGTTTGGAGTGACCCGTGCATAAGGCTCTACGATGCTGTTCTTGACAATGGTTGGAAGGTCTCTCAAGGGCTTCTAGGGGAGAAAGAGGGATGGTTTAAGCCAGGGTTCAACGATTCTGCTTGGAACCCAATCGGTTTGGGAGACGAGTTTGATAAAGGCAGAATCGCATGGCTGAGGAGAGGATTTGCATACAAGCCTAGGGAAGACACCATATCTCCGTTAATGCTGAGGCTGAACTCGATGGGGACAAAATGCAAGATATACCTGAACGGCGAGCTGATAGGAAGATACATGAAGACTGGTCCTCAGAGAGACTTCTACATGCCTGAGCCCTTTTTAAAGAAAGAAAACTTGCTCGCAATCGCTGTTGAGAACTATGATGATTCTCATGAAACGCCATCCATACAGATACTTCCATATTACTTTGCGAAGAAAACTGAGTTGAAAATCGGCTTCTAGAATCATTAGATCTATCTAGATTAAAGTAGAAGAAAGGAGGGGGACTAGTGGAATCTAATGGTTACTCTATGCCCCATTTCTTAGTGATTTTTACCAGAAGGAAGATTACGAAGGCTACGATAAGGAATGTTATTAGTGCTCCTATGAAGTGACCTACGCGGAAGGGGCCCAACTCAATAACCTCCCACTGGATACTGGGTGTGGCGAATTGAATTATCGGCATGATTAAATCGTTAACGAGTGCTTGCACCAATGCTCCGAGGTATAGGCCGAGGATGAAGGCGACAGTCATCCCCATGACCTTGTATTTCGAAATGAATTCTCTAAACTCGTTTAATAATCCTTTTGGCGGAGGTGGTGAGGGCGGAGTAGGTTTGGGCTCCAACAATTGTCTGATCTTTCTCAGTTCCTCCAACACCTCATCCTCTTTAGAAGTCATAGCTAATCTCTCCAATTAAGCGTTATAGTCCAGAAATAAAAGCTTTTCCAGCCAGATCAGAGAATAATTCTGAAGAGGAATTAACAGAATATTTTTGGTTTCTAGTTTTATGAGTATTATTGTAGAAAGAAAAATAGAGTAAAGTGGTAAATTATTATGATGATGTCACTAAAGGAGAGTTTAAACAGAAGACTTAAAATGGAAGAGGGTTGTCGAAAGTTTTCTCCTAGCTTGATGAGGGTGGTGGAGGAGGCTCTTCCTCACCCTCTCCTGCCTCCTTCCCGAGCCCTTTCTCAATCTCTTCTATAGGCTTAGGCGGCGGCGTCGTGGCGAGTGTGTACCCTATCCAAGCCAATATGAACAGAACGAAACCTACTGCAATGAAAGCAGTGAGCTTAAGAATGATGTATGCCCATGCTGAGAGGAACAGGAGCCAGAAGTACAGTATGACTCCTACTATGGATCCTATTAAGAGCAATACTCCGATGCCTTGATCCTTATTCATTATTGGTTGACAAGTGTTAGATTGAAAGATATAAGTTTTACTACTATTAAAACTCTGGTCAAGCATGATTTAAAGAAAAGCCTAAATTAGGCTACATAGGTTCAACTAGGTTCATGTCTAAAGACACAGGATACAAAAACTTAAAAACCTGCATTGAAATCGATGTAAAACAGAATTGCATACCGATAAAACGACAGTAAGCCAAATAAAGTTTTCATATCAGGACTTGACTAAGATAAGGCTGAAAGCCTATAGGAATGGAAACTGGAGGAGGCTGACAGTGGTTGAGAGAGCTTTATTCAAGGCTGGTGTTGAGCTGGCTAAACTAAGGGGTGTTGTAGTGAACCCGTCTCTTATAAACAGGCTGAAACTCATTGCTTTAAAGCTCTTGCAGACCACTGCCACAAAGATCCTCCAGCTAGGTAGGGATTACGCAAGCCGTCTGCTCGAACTCTACAATAGGAACGGGGTGGCAAAATGGTTTCCTCACATCAGGTCTCTGCTGAGAGACCCTGACTACCTGCTGTGGCTTGGTGTTAAGCAGACGGCTATGAGAAGCATTGGAATAGGCTTTGATTGAACAAAAATCTCATATCGAGAACAGGAAACGTTCAGGAACATTACGTCCTCTATCCCGCGGTCTGTCATAAAAGCTTGGAGTCTAAATCTAAAGACATAGTCATAAACGTTGAAATAGGGTGGCCACAAGTTGCCTTATTCCTAACCTTAATCGTACTCTTCTTCTTCATCATCCCGTTCATGGTTGACAACTACATGTATAAGATAGATTTTAGCTTGAACCCTGAAATCATTAACAGCCTAGATGAGGACATTAAGCTAACAGGCTTAGTGAAAAGAGGATGGATATTCTCCAAATATAATATACAGGGGCTTGATGTAGAAATATGGCTTAGGACTTCTAAAGAGAGAATATTAATTGGATGGGAGAAGACTGGTGGTGATGGGAACTTCAGCCGCGTCTTCAGAATTCCCCCAGGGTCTCTTCCCGAGAAATACGTCGTGGAGGTAATGCTGGTGGCTGATAACAATATTAAGATGGAGAAGGAAATACTTTTCGTCGAGCCCGGTTCTGGTTGAAGGTTCAGCAGAACCATTTTAAAAAGGATTTCTTCCCTGTAGCTAGGCTTACTCTACCAGTTGCCAGCGCCATGCTACTCACACTCTGCCTGCTTTCTGCCTTAAACTCCTTAAGAATCCAGTACTACGCCATAGGGGCATGTAAGCCTCAACTGTTTCAGATTAACCTCGTATCGCCTGAAATTCATTCAACTATTCTAATAGAACTATTTACAATAGTCGTCTTCCTAAGCCTCTTAACAGAACCGAAGCTTATAGTACCGAGGAAGACTTGCTACATAACAGTCATATTAGTATTGATGGTATTGCTGTTTTTCATACTCGGCTTAGAATGGCTTGCACTCAGCTTATTCTTTATTTCTCTGATTGCTACAACAATATTTTTGGTGATGCGAGTAAATCTTTTGAAAAAGACTCTTATGCTATTACTTGTCATTTTTTTCCTTTTGGAGCTTGTTTCCTTCATCTCTTGGAGTTTCCACCCGTTTCTCAGCCAGCCGGAAATCATGGAATGGTTTAGATTTACGCAATCCCAGTTTTCTTCTGTCTGGGAGGTGCTGAACCCCTTCATAATCATCTTGCTGATGTTTTCTTGGGTAATCCTAATCTCCAAATCAGAAAAAGTGGATAGAAGAATCAAAGTAATTATAGCGAGGTTGAGTTTACCCAATGCATTATCATTCTCCAATAAAAATGGAAGCCTTAAGATTCCAGTTTTCTGTATACACATAATGCTGGTTTTCTCAGTTCTATTCTCCGTTTTTCTCACGTTATACCCATATTCGCCCAAGCTCAATCCGACTGGCCGGCCTTTAAGCGTAGATGTAGCATCATACGTAAAAATAATGATTAACATGACCAGTCTTCCAACACCGGCAGCTTCAATAGATTGGGCTTTCAGAAAACAGGAAAGATCTATCTATCTCATCTCCCTTTACTTGCTTGATACAGTCTTCAACGCTGAGATGGAAAGTATCGTGAAATATTCGCCGGTTCTCCTCTCCCCGTTCCTTGTTCTAAGTGTCTACCTGTTCGTAAAGCAGGGTACTGGAGACAGTGTAGCTGCTTCTCTCTCGGCTTTCTTCACAGCCTGCTCCATAAACACTGTTGTAGGGATGGTTGCCGGCTTCTTCGCAAACTGGCTGGCCCTAGGGATGGCCTACCTAGCACTCATGTTTTTGTTACGATTCTTTGAAAAAAGGAGGCTTACATATTTTTTACTCTCAGTCGTTCTGTTTATTTCAGTATTGTTCACGCACTCTTGGACTTGGTTACTTCTAATGGGGGTTCTCATAGCTCATATAGTTATCATATTTCTCAGGGCATTGTTTTTAAGAGAAAACCATAACGTGAAGCCAGAAGCCATTCCGCTGATGTCAATAGTTTTAATCAATATTTTATTTGACCTGTTTAGATCCTTAATGTTGGACAAGAGTAGTGGAACAAGTATAGGCTACACTACTGCTAGCCATAGCGTTGGTTTTTCTAATCTGCTGATTCTAGATCGGAACCTGTCGTATGCTCTGAGACACTATGTCCTAGGCTTCTCGAACAGCTTCATAATGTTTACGCTGGCACTCATCGGAGCGTTAATACTTGCCCCCAGGAAAGACCTGTTCAGCAGAATACTGATATCATGGGTGATGGCGGTATTGCCTTTTTTCATTATTTCAGGCAGCGAGTTGCAGAGCAGGCTCCTCTATGATCTTCCAATACAGGTTTTAGTAACATTCGGCTCCATCGGAGTCTTCAAAAAGTTCTCCGAGATTTCTTCTAAAGCAGGGTATTTGTCACTGGGATTAGTGGCTCTATCAGTTGCTAACTACGCTTACATGTCGATGGCCCGTTTAGCTGCTTGAGTAAGGCGTTGGTTGAAAGATAGATGGCTATCATAATCAACATTAAGATCAAGCTTCTACCTAGAGAATACACGGTTACCATAAACTCTGCAGACGTCAACAGAAAAATTAAGACCGGCTTAACCAAGATGCACACGTCAATAGAATCCTTACTCAACGCCGTTCCGATAATCGGAGTCCACTTAAAAAACACGTTTGTAGCGATAGTTAAACATTTACCGACAGTCAACATAAACATCTTCAAATTCAGCAATGAATATGTAATACTCGTCAACATGGATAAGAAACTAGCTCCATACATGAACGATGTGAAGACATTGGTCTCGACGCATGCGGAGAGGGTTGAAGACTTGAGAAGCGTCGCGGTGCTACCTGCCCACGGGGATGAGGAAAACCCTGACGCTGATTTAAAAATCATCTTAATCCGGGAGAAGGAGGAGTATTCTGAGGAGACCGAGACTATTTCAAATGGGAAGACGGTTAAAACCATCGTCTCTGGGAAAAACAAGCTTAAAACTACGTTTCCAGACCTGAATGCAGACATTCTCCTATCAAAAGGCTTGGTGCTCTATGGAGATGAGTTTCTAAAAGAATGGTGCTCTCAGAACATTGAACCGGAGCGCGCACTATGTCGACAAGTCTATAGTTGCGACGATGGAACGAGTTGCGCAACACAATGCTTAAATGTTGAGTCTTTCCCACTGGAAAGTGGGGAGAAAGCTGTTTGAGCAGGATCATTATAGAGGGTGAGCGTCTGAAGGAGATTGTGGCGAAGCTAGAGGATGCGAGGAGGAGCATGGATGAACTCATCGACACTCTGGAGATGCTTCAAGACGAGGAGTTTCAAATGGAGTTGAAGGAGAGCCTCAGCGAGGCTGAAAAAGGAGAAATCCTGAACTTCGGCAGCGTTAACGAGCTGGAGCGCGCGCTAGAAAGGTCTACTGAGAGTTCAAACCATGAACAATAGGCCTTTCATAGTTGCGTGCATACCTGCTTACAACGAGGAGAGGACAATCGCGAGAATAGTCATGCTAGCCCAGAAACACGTCGACAAAGTCATAGTGTGCGACGACGGCTCAACAGACATGACGGGGGAAATAGCAAGCAAGTTAGGGGCGGAAGTCATAAGGCATGAGAGAAACATGGGATATGGCGCAGCCCTCTCAATACTTTTCGAGAAGGCGAGGGAGGTTAAGGCACATGTAATGGTTATTCTGGATGCAGACGGGCAGCATAATCCCGATGACATACCGAAGCTATTAACACCTATTGTTGAAGGCGAAGCCGATATCGTCATAGGCTCAAGATTCATAGGTAAAGCTGAGAATATACCAAAGTATAGGAAAGCCGGGATAAAGGTGATAACGGGGCTTGCGAAAGCCGCATCATACAACAATATTACGGATGCTCAATCAGGATTTAGAGCATACAGCAGGAAGGCGATAGAAAGCATCAGAATAAGCGAAACCGGAATGGGCGCAAGCACAGAAATACTGATCAAAGCAAAGGATGGCAACTTGAAAATAATCGAGGTACCGATTAAAATAAACTACGACAAGGATTCCTCTACACAAAACCCCATATCCCACGGGATGGACGTCATCTTGAGCACCGTTAAACAAATGTCGATGAGAAGACCACTACTGTTCTACGGCATACCCGGTTTTGCATCACTACTAGTAGCACTGTTCTTCTGGGTATGGACAATCCAAATATTCGCAGCAACAAGACAGATCGTAACCAACATAGCGCTAATAGCAATAGCCGCAACAATAGTAGGTCTAATGCTCCTCACAACAGCGGTAATACTATGGGTACTAGTATCAATAATCAGGGAGAAAAGATAACTGTAAAAGCTTATGTCAGCACATAAACCCTTGAAATCTCACACTGAGGGCTACATCAGTTTTTCAGAATTAGGAAAGTAGAATGAAAACAGCAATAATCTTGGGAACGAGGCCGGAGATAATAAAGATGTCTCCAGTGATAAGGGAGCTTGAAAGGGAAAACATGGATTTCTTCATACTCCACACGGGGCAGCACTACTCCTACAGCATGGACAGAGTTTTCTTCGAGCAGCTTGGACTCCCGGAGCCGAAACATAATCTTGAAGCAGGCTCAGGCACGCATGGGGAGCAGACGGGGAGGATGCTGATCGGAATAGAAAAAGTGCTTATGGAGGAGAAGCCGGACGTAGCGTTAGTCGAGGGAGACACTAACACTGTGCTCGCCGGGGCGCTGGCCTCCGTGAAAATCAGCATACCCGTCGGCCACGTTGAAGCAGGGCTTAGAAGCTTCGACAGAAGCATGCCTGAGGAGGTTAACAGGGTTCTGACAGACCATGTTTCAAACTACTTGTTCGCCCCGACGGAGAAGGCTAGGAGCAACCTTCTCAAAGAGGGTATCTCGGGTGAGAAGATATTCGTAACTGGGAACACGATTGTCGACGCTGTCCGTCAAAACATTAAGCTGGCTGAAGAAAATAGCAATATACTTGAAGAGATCGGAGTCAACGGCGACGACTATTTCCTAGTTACTGTCCACAGGCAGGAGAACGTCGACAACAAGCAGAGGTTCAGAAACATTCTTGAAGGGTTGAGACTAGTCCACGAGCATTTCAACCTGCCGGTAGTGTACCCTGTCCACCCGAGGGCGAGGAAAAGAATGAGCGAGTACGGCCTCAGGGGAGACTCGTTGACGATGGTTGAGCCCCTCGACTACCTCAGCTTCCTAAGGCTTGAAAGCAGAGCTAAGCTTATCCTCACCGACTCAGGCGGGGTTCAGGAGGAAGCATGCATACTCAGAGTCCCATGCGTCACCCTCAGGTACAATACTGAGAGGCCTGAGACTGTCGACGTGGGGGCGAACATCATCGCTGGAACAGAGCCGGAGAACATTCTTGAGAAGACAAGGCTCATGGCTGGGAAGCGTAGGGACTGGGAGAACCCGTTTGGAGACGGCAGGGCTGCTGAGAGAATAGTAAGCATTATTAGTTCCCCAGAGGGAAAGTAAACAGGATGCCGTTTAAAGAGGCTTTTGACAGGGAGGCTGTTGAGGCAAGGATCAGGGATATTAACGATGCTCTAGGGATTCTCAAAAACATTCTTCCCAAACGGTTCGAGGATTTAACGCTCTACGATAAGCTTTCAATCAGGTACCTCGTAATCCAGCTCGTCGAGGCTTCGGCAAGCATATGTGTACGCATACTCTTAAACGCTTACGCTGAGACTCCTGAGGGTTTTCCACAATGCTTCGCGAGGCTTGGTTCAAAAGGCGTCCTGCCGGAAGACCTGGCTTCCAGGCTGGCCTCAGCCGCCAGGCTTAGAAACCTTCTCGTCCACAGGTATTGGGCTATCTCCGACGAGAAAGTGTATGAAAGCATTAAAAACGGCTTGAGGGATTTCGAGGATTTCATCACCCGCGTCAGAAGGTTTCTGGCTGAGGGGAAGGGGCATGAATAAGCCCGCCGGCACAGCCGGGCTCAAATACCGTAAGACGGCTGGAGCCGGGGAAAAGCTGCTTGAAAGCCTGGGGAAAATGCTTGAGGAAGACGGCGGCATATTGTTCGCCTACGTGCATGGGAGCCTGGTTGAGAAAGGGTTTTTCAGGGATGTGGATGTCGCGGTTTGGATCAGGAACCCGGGGGAC
>Ga0078972_1000583_pt1 | contig 150503 bp, 159 predicted proteins | sample YelNatPaOPGAMG01_FD_67568 | JGI IMG/M metagenome (GOLD analysis project Ga0078972, IMG submission 67568) | Hot spring thermophilic microbial communities from Obsidian Pool, Yellowstone National Park, USA - OP-RAMG-01 (SPADES assembly) (version 2) | ecosystem: Environmental > Aquatic > Thermal... | reverse complement strand
CAGAATGAGGATGTGCGGGGGTTGCGGTAGGATGTTCGAAGACAAGGACCTCAAACCAATATGGTTATGTATTTCCTGCATGGATATGGTTGTTCAGAAGAAAGTGGATACAACGGAGGTGAAAGGATGAGCGAGAAGAAATTATCAATCGACAGGAGTATAATGGTAACATATGGAGACTTTTGGGTCAAGATTGCAAAAAGCGGAATTGAAATGGGATATGGAGGAGGCTACCTAGCATCATTCCCATCCATCGAGGTATTCGAAAACCTTATGAAAGAAGTGAAGGATGCATGGGACTACATAAGCAAGCTTGAGCAAAGGACGATAACTATCAGAGAATCTCCGAAGCCTGAAGAGAGCAGAGTGCCTACTGGTGAATGACGCTTGCTTAGACTTCTCCCCTCAACTTCCCCAATTCTTTTTTTGAAAAAACTACTTTCCGAAAAACAACACTCTATTATTATAATAACATCTCTCCTTTTAAGCCGATATACCAAAGTCAAGCAACAAAATTTCAAGTATGTTGTATGTAGAACCGATAAGCAAAGGGGCGATAGGTCCTGCGAATTGTCCAAATATTGTTTTACAAGTGTCCAAAAGCAATAAATGTTGTGCATGAAGCCCAGCTTGCCAGTGTCCAAAAGGCAAACGTGGTAATTAGTAAAGGTTGTTCAGAAATTCAAGTAGTGGAACGAACGTTGCGGCGGGGTCTTGAGTTTTTGCTTGTCCGCTTTGCTACTTTTACCCAAGGCTTTTCGTTTTTGTCAAGCGCATTTGTTTTTAAAAAGCAAAGGCTGCCAGGCTGGTAGGGCATATGTTGTTAAGTTTCACAGCGAAACTTTTTTTGTCAAAAGCAAATTTATGCCAAGGTATTACCTAGTGTGTAATGCTATCGCAATGTTTATATGTTGGCCAAATACAATTATATGCGAAAGTGATGAGAATGAAAGTGGAGGAATTGAAAGAAGAATTAAGACTTATAACACGAAACCGACCTATGGCATTTGTCATACGCGACGATGGCATGGTGCTATTGCTACGATGGTACTTCCCTTGCCCACATCGGGATGAACGTGGAAAACCTGCTTGGCATGTGCATTATTATGTAACGAATTTAAAAGAACTGGCGGATGTTGGTGTTATAAACGTTGTAAAATGGCTTGACCGTGGATTTTGGATTGATAGCTTAAGCATATTTAGCAAGCCGATAGTAGACCGCTTCCTTCACCAATAAAGTAGTCCCTAAATTCTCCTATTTTTTATTTTTTACGTATTACTTTTCACTGTTCTTAAACATAATGTTTATATAATGGCCATGTGCATGTATATGGTGAGGTGGTAGAGGTATGGTAGAAGTAAAAGCTACTTTATGGAAAGTAAACTGTATGAGTAGTGCAATGTTCGGTTTCGGAGTATGCCAATGCAACAGCCATGAACCAACGATTGAGGAAGATGTACAATCGATAACAGGCTTAGATTTGCCAGACGGTGAATATGAGGCATTCATTACCAACTATGCTTTCGGTACGGCGGTTTACATTCCATTAAAGAAAAAGACAAATCTTCACGGAGAGGAAGTGACCATAGAAGAGCTGAGAATATGGCTAATCAATAAATAACCTCCTTTTATTTTTTTGTTTTTTGGTATTACCTTTTGGTGTTTCTAAACATAAAGTTTTTATGTTGGCCATGTATTGCATATATTGTAGGTGGTTGAGGTGGAAGAGTGGAAAACGATAAACCAAACGGGCGTTGCGCCAATAACTACGGTCTACAAATACAAAAACTACATGCTAAGCGTAAGCATATACTACTTCCGCAAAAGCATTTGTCCACCGCAAAAACTAAGTAGTGCTACCCTATACAAAGGTAAGAGGGAAATAAAAACCTGGTACGGCGCTGAATACGATATGCAAAAGTTCGAAGAGGACCTGAAACAACTATGCCAGCAACTTAAAATACCCTACCCATTCGACTAAATTCCCTTTTTTTATTTTTTATTTTTGTGTTTCACAGTGAAACTTATAAGCCACAATAATTAATGTATTTGTATGGTTAGTAGCTATGTGCTAAACGTTGTTAGTCTAGGCATTTTAATTGCTGTAAGCATAGTTTTGCTTTGGTTGCTTATTTGGTTTTTAGGTGTGTTATTACAAGCTTTTAGCGAATGCTGGGAAAACGCTTCACGTTGCTTCTTTCTCCCACTAATTATAATTCACGCGCCCATTTTTTCATAAGCCCTATTTTTCGGGAAGAAAAGGCTTAAATCTGTTTTTTTGAAGAATATTATTTCACGTGATTGCGTTATGGGCAGGCTACTACACTTACAGGTGAAAATCCCGCGTCCAATGTTCGAAGCTTTAACATTTCTGGTTGAACAGGGCAAATACCAAAATATTTCGGATGCGGTAAGAATTGCAATTTGCGACCTCATACGCAGAGAATATGCGCTTGAACAGCAGGCAATACCAAAAAAATAAGGGGGAAGTTTAGGGATGTCTCATAGTCATTCTCTTATGATTTCCAGAACTTTCGCTAGCTTATGTAATAGGCCGCTTAGGCTGTCGGCTGAAATGGTTACATTCTGAACCCCGAATTTAACATAGGCAGTATAGTAGTCTGGCATATACTTCGGGAACCATCTTCCCTCTCTGTCCTGCTCATAGAATTCATGCTTCTCAAACAATATGAAGACGTCATAGCATGGTATTGAAACTTCTACGACACTGCCTTTTCGCTTGCCTATTGTAGGCCTTTTGCCTTCTCGTATGAGTATTTGGTATAAGTCGGCGTATTCCATTTCAAGCCTTTCATGTGAAATTATCTCTTCTTCCATTCTTTCTTCACCCTGCAACTGCATGTATAGTAATGTCATTAGCCATATATAAATTTTGTCGATATCTCTATGCTTGTTTCACAGAGAAACTTTACCTATACCAAGGCTTACATTTCGCTGGTAGAACCTCTATCTTCTGCAGTTTGATGCAATTACCCGATTTGACAAATGCAGGATGGAACTTGCCATCTCCACCCAAGAATGTCGGGTAGAAAACATTCTGTAGCGTGAACTCTTCCCAGCTTATGTTAACAAAGTATTCTTTAGGCAATATTTTTGGTATCGCTACTTGGTCGGGTGGTATTTCTATTTCTTTCTCATCGAATACCTTCGGTACTGTAAACTTCGGATACTCAATCTCTTCTATTATTTCGCCTTTTGTAGCATCGTAGTATCTATTGTATAGGCCTTCACCCTTATAGTTAAGCTCAGGAATCTCAACGTAGAACTTGAATTTTACTGGAAATACCCCAACGCTATATCCCTTCGTTGGATGGAATGTTATAGCTGGTGTTCCAGGTTTGTAGACTATTCTGAACCACTTATAGCCTGGCAGTTCTATTACATCGCCTTCATAAACTAACATAGATGTGCCTACAGGTATAGGCTCTATCATTAATTCAATAGGCGTTGGAGAGAATTCTATGGGTGTTTTTTCTAGCTTAGGCTTCTCTGGTGTGGCGGATACACTTACCTTTTTGCCCGTGAAGAACTCAATTAGCATTTTCAATAGCTTTGACGTGTTTATTCACCTCCACTTATAAGTTTCACGGCGAAACGGTAAATAGCTATTAATAGCTGTTCAATTACCGCTGTTGTGCCTGATGCTAGCACTATATCTATAGCATCCACCGTAACATCTCTTCCAGTCAAAACCAATAAGAATGAAGCCGCTATGCCTAATAGCATTGTCCTTAGGAATTTCTTAGCATTAAATGGTTCTTTCGATATGCTTTTCAGAAGTCCTGTTAGGGCATATATTATACCGCCTGTTAGGCCTACGAATATTACATCCTGAAGGTTCATTTTGCTTACCTCAAGAAGAAAGATACTAAGTTGCTTAATATGCTTATCGCAAGCCCCAAATATATTATTATCTCAAGCCTTGTAAGCCTCTTTTCTATGTTTAGCATATGCTCCATGAATGCACTATATGTAACGAACTTATCATTTTCTAACTTGTTTGGAGGGTCTTTAATACTTCCTCCTGTCATGGTTTAATCAAATCCTCCCTTCCTTTTAGAATTTTTCTATATGCATTCGGGTTATACTTCTTCAGGCATTCTTCTTTGAATGCAATTAAACAATCTCTTAGTTGCATAAGCCTTCTTATATTCTTCTCTAGAATCTGAAGGGAATTGTCAATGCTGCATGTCCAGCTAACAAGCTTAAGGCTTTCAACCAGCCTATTAATCTCCGTTAGCAGGTTATTGTAATATTCTCTATCTTCGGCACTAAGCTCCTTTAACGGGACTACTTTCTCTTGTTGCTTCTTCCTCTTCAGTTCTTTATACTTCTTCAGCTGGCTAGGGAATAGCTTAATATTAGTACCCATCTGAACGTCTGTCATTTCATTTCACCGTGAAACTTTTCAGCTAATTAAAATTACTGTGTTGGGTAGTATTCATAAGGAGACTTCTTCCTAGGCACTTCTTTCTGTTCTTCTATTACCTCAGCGAATATCAATGAACCCTTAGGTACTTTAACATACTTCTTTTCCCATAGGTCTGTCTCTTGGTCGTATCTTCTTATCGTCTCCTCAACAAATACCGTAAATTCTTCTATTGAGAACTTAACGCCTGTCAGTATTCCCATTATTGCCTCATAGTTCCTCTTTATCCCTCTGAACGGCTTGAATAGATTTTCCAACCAGTATCTTGTCTCTGAATCAGCATGCTCTAAAACGAAGTCTAATTGCGCTAGTTTCATCGCTAAATCTTTCTTGTCTAGTAGCATGTATTCGGCGAATTTGTCCTTCAGGAATTCAGGTATATTCTCGAATATGTCCTCTTTCTTCTCTTCTTCCTTCTTCTCCTCTACCTTAACCACCTTCCTCTTTTCTTCCGACATAGCTCTTCGTAGATTTTAGCGAATTTAAGTAATATATCCTTTTCTTCATTAACCACCGAGGGGAATCTCTATAGAAAAATAACTTTTTATATAGTTTTCACGAAATCTATATATTTCTCCATAGTTCTCTATAGATTCGAAAAAGGGTGATAAATGGGAATGGCAACCCCTGCAATTAAATTAAAACCGATTGAGACAATCGTCCAAAAGTGGGCTGAAAGGGCAAAAGCAGGCCTTGAGCTGTACAAGATATATACTGCATCACCGAAAAGAGACCCAACTGCTGCAGCTATATCTATGAAATCCACCATACAGGCTAAGATGTCAAAGCCTGAGACTTGGGCTAAATGGGAAAACGCTTTAAGAAATGTAGGCTTTAGCGGCTGGCTATACGGAGTTCAGACGAAAGGTGTCCAGAGGTTTACTGGTGGAATAGATGCTGGTGCCCCATACATGAACCAGTTCATGAGTCAGTTCCTACCGCACCTTGCTGCTGGTCTTGCTGAAGTATATCGTCTGCCTAAGGTAACGCTTGAAGATAGCATAGCAAGAGCCGCCGCTATGATAAGGCATAATGCAAAGTTCACATTCAACAAGCGTGGACTGACAGCATCTGCCTAAACCCGTTTCACTGAGAAACAAGGTGACCAGCAATGGCGAGAAGCATCCTATTGGATAAAGTGCTAACTGCAGGCGTCGAAGCTAAGACCGATGAAAGAGAGGCATTGATAATTAGGGCTATAGGCACGGATTCAGCAACCGATGCTTATCTTGAAATAGAGGAAAAGCCTACAGGTAAAATTAAGTCAATAGTTGCTCCAATGTATCTCAGAGATGCCAACCTTCTAGGTCCAATGCAACTAGGTGACCTATTCTACGTCGTCCCTCCAGCCACCAAGGTTGTTTTCAAAGGTGCATCTGGCTCGAAGTGCAGGATAGTTGGCGAAAAGATACTATTAGACCCTGGTGAAAGGCTAGGTGAGCCTTACATAAGCCGTTATGCGAAGCAAACGGATGAGTATAAGACCTTTGTAGAGGCTACGTTCAGCAAAGATACTGGTGTTGCATGGGCGGCTGATGAGGAAAACGTAGTCTATTCTTTGACGCCATCTTCGATAGAGAAGTATGTCTTTGATGACGTGGTAATGTTCTCGATTTCTAATGTATCTGGCGGTGTATCTCCTGGAGATTTTGCATGGTTAGTAAAAATAGACAACGTGCCGCTTGAAAACATAATAGGCACAAATATACAGAGAGGGTTTGACTTAGTCGCATATCCAAGGCCTCCAACCGATACAAGTGAAGAGTCACCGATTACTCTTGCCAGCATGCCGATTGAAATAGTAGGACCTCATAAGCTGGAATTCTTGGTAAGGAACACATCTGGTTCAAGCAAGAGTCCAACTACAGGCAATGCAATATCCGTTACAATGACGGCAATAGTGAAGTATTACAGAATCGGCTAGGTTACAAAGAGGTGATGATGTAATATGCCGTTTAAGGTTTTCAAGACCCTTGACCTAGGCAGCATTAGTGCGGGTGCTGTCAAAGAGGCCGATTGGACTTCAGATGATAATTACACAATCAAACACATCTACTTTGTCGAGAAGACTGATGCGAGCCTTTCAAACGTTGTCGGTTCGATATTTATTGATAGCGATGCGCTTACGAAGGAGGATGTTCCTGTAAGGCTATTCGGCACAAACCTTCAGAATACTATAGATATTGACAGAACCCTTTCAATAGGTAAGAAGTTTAAGGTTGCAGTAAAGAACAACACGGCTTCATCCGTCGCAATATACGTAGTTCTGGAGCTACACGTCTAAAGGCTGAAGTTTCACGGTGAAACAAGTTGTCGAAAATGCTTAAGGTGGAGTATAGACTTGGCGACGTCCCACCTAACACTACTGGCACTTCTATCGAATCTAGCTTAACTCCTCAGCCATGCTTACTCCGAGAAGTCCACACGCAGGCTGACCCATCTATAAATTATAGCATTCGCATTTTTGACAACGAAAGAAAGTGGCTGGTTGACAAGGTTTATGAAATTAAGAATGCGAATAAAGAGTCTCATGAATTTTTGAACCCTCCAAGGTTGGTTTTTGATACTGAAAAGCGTAGGATATGGTTTGAGATTGACAATAGCGATACGGTTAATATCGCCCGAGTAATTATAATTTTGGTTGTAGAGGTGATGGGGAACGAGTAAGGAAAGTATGGGAATGTCAGATAGGATAATAGTCGTCGTAAAAGACAAAAACGGGAATATAAAGCAGATATACGACAGTGGTTGGAGCAAGAACGGAATAACTAATGCTGGCTTCGCAGAAATTGCTGGATTAATGCTCACTGACGTTGGAGGGACACCATTCGACTACGTCGCTATCGGGACAGGGACAACCGCATTCGACCCTTCTCAGACAGCCTTAGCAAACGAAATAAAGCGAAAAGCTGGGACAGGGACGAGGGTAACGACGACAGTGACAAACGACACTGCTCAGCTAGTAGCCGTATTCTCATCTGCAGACGGTTTGTCAGGAACATCATCAGTAACGGAGTCTGGAGTATTCAACGCATCAACTGGAGGGACGATGCTATGCCGTCAAGTATTCACAGCCGTTAACGTGAACTGGGACGCAGGTGACACGTTACAAATTACTTGGAAGATTCAGGTAAAGCAAGCGACGTAAACAGCAATAATCTAGGGAGTGTAAATGGCATGGCTTGAAGGCTGGACATATCGTAGGGCTATTACGGTTACTGCGGGCTCTAATGGAATGCCCGCAAACTATCAGGTCAAAGTTGTAGTAGATACTGCCAGCTTAATCTCTGCTGGCAAGATGCGGTCAGATGGCGGAGATATACGATTTACAAAGTCTGATGGAGTTACACTTCTCAGCTATTGGATTGAGTCTGGCATAAACACGACCAGCACAGTGATTTGGGTGAAAGACCCTGACGCACTTAGTGCTAATGCCTCACATACAATATACATGTATTACGGCAACCCAAATGCGACAAGCCAAGCCAATGGTGATGCGGTATTCGAGCTTTTTGATGATTTCAATGACAACTCGATAAACACCAGTAAATGGGAAGTAAAACGTGGCGGCGGCTCATCAACCGTATATGAGCAGAACCAAGAGATAGAGGTGTATAGCGACGGCACATATAGGGCATACCTCAAAAGCATACAATCATTTTCAGCGCCATATCGTCTGGTCGTATATGGTAAGAAGAACGAAAACATAGAGATAGCATTTCACTGGGACGGCGTCATAGGGACATACTACTACCTTCCTGCGAACGGATATACATACCGCTATATAGCCTGGGAGACAACAAAAGTATTCCGTCTGGAAAAATGGGTAAGCTCATCTACAACGAACTTAGGCGATTATACTTACACGCTTGACACGGCATGGTATAGATATGAGATAATACTCAAACCATCGGGCACGACAATAACCGCAAAAATAGATACCACAACCACGCATACTTCAACCGATACAACCAGGACAAGTGGATACATAGGGCTAACTGGCAGAGAAAAGCTCGGAACAGGCGCTGGCTACGTATCATACTACGACAACCTATTCGTCACGAAGTATGTTGACCCAGAGCCTACGATAACCGTTGGCAGTGAAGCCGTATATTACACGCTTTCCCTTACTGAGAATCTAGGCCTTTTAGATACAATACCAAAGCAAGTAAGCTTACTAAAGACTGAGCTTTTAGGCCTTACTGATGCCCCTTCAAAGCAAGTAAGTATATTCAAATACGAAGGGCTAGGCCTCTCAGATACATTAGAATACTTAAAGGCTAAGTTCGTGGAGCTTATTGAGCGCCTAGGCCTTTCAGACAGTTTCACGAGGAAACAAGAGGCATATAGGACATTTACTGAGAGGCTAGGCCTAAGCGACTCATATTCAAGAACGTTCGCAGGCTATAGAACGCTACACTTTCAATTCCTCTTCGGATTCAAGTGAAACTATTTATTTTAGCACTTAATCCTTATTTAAACTTTGCGGGGATTCGTGACCCATCCGGATAAAAAATGTCTCAGATTTCGGAAATTCTGACCTTTTGTCATTCAGGACCCCTTCTGGAACGGGCCTGCTTATATACCTCCCCTGAAAGGGCGCTAGGCTTGCAGTACCTGCTGAAGCCGCAGTTCATGCATCTGGTCTCTGTAACCTTTACGGGCGGCATTTTTTCATCCAATATAATCCTATGGATCTCCTCCACAATCTTCTCAACGAACCTCTTGAGTCCCCCAGAAAGAAAAACCTCTAAAATCTTCCCATCAACACGGTAGTAGACAAAGCCCCTCTTAACATCCTTCCCAAAGTTCTCTTTGACAAGCAACGCGTACGCAGCCAGTTGCAGCTTGTGATCGAACTTAACCCCTCCGCGAGCCTTCTCAGACCACTTAACTTCTGCCACCACATACTCATCCAAATCAGTAATTAACAGGTAATCTACAACACCTGAAAGCTTCAGCCTATCGCTATCGAGTTTCAATTCTCGAAAAATCTTTACCGGCTTAAGCCTAGCAATTAGCGGTGCGATGTAACCTGCCTCATGCCTCTCTGAACCCATCTCCATGGCTTCCGAGACGACTTCGTCACAATGTAAGACATGAGTGATGTACACAATCCTAGGGCAATAGCCATAATGTTTCACATCAACAACCTTGATATATCCGAGCTCCTCGGACATTAGATCAGATACCCCTCAGTTTCGTAATCTATTTGCATTCCTATCACCCTCCTATGAGTGAAGGAGGCGGGTGTTAGCGGATAAATCTGTATGTTGGCTTTTGCCCCCTTCACCAGTATGCTTAGCCCTGCCTCCACGTTTCTCATCTGACTATACGAAAGCTCGCCCACAAAAGCGCTCTTCTGAACCCTCTTCAGTCCCTTTGACTTCAGAAAGCTGGCAACCCTGTTTCTTAAATCGTCATCGGTTATGTCATATATGACTAAGACGAGCAGAGCCTACCACCTAGACTTAAAGGGAGTGTACGGATTAACGCCTTGTAGGTGAAGCACGAGTTTTCGTGCCTGAGAAGCGATCAACTCGATGTGGGGCGGTTTGCTCTCGTGCATATATTTTAACAGATAAGCCCAGAGATCCCTGAAGGCAGCGCCCTCATCTTCAAGTTCCGCAAATATCTTCTTATCGGTTCTAGCTAGACCTATAAGCGGTCTGTCCACGGATATGGGTCTGAATTCTTCCATCAAATCGAGGACAAGTGCCGGCCGCCCTCCCCTCGGTCTGTGAAGGAAACCAAGATAAGGATTGAGTCCAGCTAGGAAAACGGCTCGCCAGACTTCTTTCCTAAGTAAGGCATACCCGATGTTCAGCGCCTTGTTAAAAGGATCAAGCGGCCCATCTGGTGGGTTACTCCTAGTATAACGGTGATGGAACCCCAGGTCTTCAGGGAGGAGTGTGGATACTGCTTGCCAGTAAGACTTTGCGGCATGCCCTTCCACTTGTAAAAGCCTAGCGAGATCCGAAGCACCAGCCAACTCAGACAGCCTGTTCGCCAACTCGGCGGCTTTATTCTCTATGAATCCAGAATCTCGTCCGGCACTCCGCAATCTCCTAGAATACTCAAGCAACACGAGCCTTTGATTATGTATTTTCCCCTCGAGGAACTTCTTGGCTAAGCTCAATGTGTCTGACTCGTAATGCTTGAGCTGTAAAGACCACGTCTTCATAAGAGTGCCGTATCTATAATGAAGAAGTCTGGCCACCGGGTTTGTGTGTCTGAAAAATACGACGTCTATACCAAACTTTGCGGCAAGCATCAAGGCAGCGGCCGAAATTGAGACACCTTCACAAGTTATCACGATGCTATCTATCTCGACTGGTGCTTTTTCCCACTTCGTCTCCCCCCGAACCTTTAGGACGAACCTTCCTTGCTTCACGCCCAAATACGATCCATATTGGTCGATTAATGCCGTTTTAGCCATCACTTCTACAAACACCGAGATACGGACAGTATGGATCGCACTCATCGGGAACTCCTGGATCGACATCGGCAGAGGAGCGCTCAGCATACAGGTCGCGTCTTTCAATAAACTCAAGCCTGAGGAAGTCGTCTATCCTCACTATCCTTTCATACACCTTAAACGAATCGTACGATTTGTTAAAATCTAGATAAAGTATCACAGCATAGTTGATGGGCGTCCTGAACTGGCATTCAAAGCACAATGCGTAGCCTGCTAAAGCTACCTCAATCGATCGTTTGGCTGGTCTAGTCTTGAACTCTATGAGCAGGTTAGGTGGTACCAGAGCGTCAATCCTTATTGCTCTGTTTAAACCAAGCCTCCTGCCGTCTAAGGGGTACTCGCATATCCATGGAACAACCATGTTTACCAGTCCGTCAAGCGATATGTGTTGTGAGATTTCTAAAACTCTGTCAAGAGATGATGAGTACGTCAATGCGGCTCTATGCCAGATTGCTCTGAAGGCATTGAGATATTCGGGTGATGGCGTCCCAGATACGATGGTGTTGCTAAGCTTCATCATCTCCTCGAAAAACTGAACACCACTTTTAGGCCGGATGTTGTATAGGATTGCCTTGGCCTGAGCCGTAGCGGCTGATATGATGTTATGAACATACGCACCGAACCTCAACCTCTCTGAAGCCTTTTCCTTCAATCTAAGGCAGTTTCTGAGGTATGCAATCCTTCCGGTTTTACACTCGAAACTAATATCCGAAACATTTGTTAATACTTCATGGCTGGGTGTAAGCGGTGGCTCGTTCCACCTCCAACCTCTGAGCTCCTCACTAACTTCACAGGGAGCTTCATGTATCTGCCGTAAAACTCTTAATACGTCATCATGACTGTAAAACGGCATGCTCTGACATACTTGTCGATGATTGCTTTTCAATTTTTGCTGCAAAAATTGGGTGATTATTTCAATTCCTGAAAATGAATATATTTTACGAGCCTACTGAAAATCGGCGACATATTTTTAAACTTGTCTGAAATGGAAAGTATGCGTAGCCCCTCGTCTAACAATCCGAGATTTTTCAGTCTGGAAACAGCCCTGCTAATGCTGCTTTCGCTAACACCGATTTCCTTGCTTAGCTCCTTCCGTTTCGCATTGCCCTTGTTTGCTAACACCCCTAGGATCGTCCCAAGCAACCGTTCGTTCAAAACAGGTGGTGGAATAATTGGCAGAGATATTCTCTCCTGCGTGACCTCTGATATTAAAGTGACCTCCTCCACTAGGTTGGCAAAACATGCCGAAATCAGCATCATCAATACGGTGATTATTCTGACACCTCCTGTGAGCTCGATATATACCTTGTAGCCACCCTTCTTGACTTCAGCTATGGCATCCACCAAAATAGCCAGTGAGGCTTTAACGTCAGCTACATTCAACTCCATCTCTCTCAATGTTATGCACCGTCCCCTTGTTTTCAGAAGGTCTAGATGCGTTTTTATTTGCGTCCTTGCCTGCTCGCTCCTTAGTTTTGAGGAGCCATCGGTAGCCGCAGGATACACCAATACAAGCAAATCGCCGGTCGATAATCCGAGGGCAGCCAAGACATCTAGGGCTGCCGTTGGGTCGAATCCTGTGTTTATGAAGACTGCCTTCTTTGACACGTTGTTAAAGTGCTATGGGGCTAAAAATAACTCTTAGTACGTACAGCTAACTCTTACTTGGCCGAATCCGGTAGCACGTGACTTCCCGACGCCCACATACTGTGCATAGTCGAGAAGGGCCATGATGCGCTTAAAACTGATGTTATTCCTGCATTTTCTCAAATCGTAGAAAACCCAACCCATAAACCCTCTTATTTTCTTTTTCTCGTCATAAATAATCGTGACGGGTCTGAGACTGTACGCGGACTCCATCATTAAGTAGTTGGCATACATCGAAAGGAACTCAGGCCTCTTTATCAGCATGTTTGGGTCGCAATTTGCGTTCCAATGATCGACAAGCGAGCCAATTATTAGGGAGGGTATTGGAAAGAGAACGTACCTCCCCCTCTTAAACCTTCGGAAGCTCGGTAGTTGGAGGAGTACGGGGGACATGAAATCCATTCTTATGCCCTTCGGTCTTCCGAATCCAAGAGACGAAAACTTTCTAATATCTATCCTTACCTGTTCCAGTATCGCTCTGGCACCAAAGACCTCTTCCACCTCGGAGCACTCGAGGGAGATGACCTCATGAATTGGTAGGTCTTCATTGACTATCATGCTGCACGTAAAACTGTATAGATGCTCCGGTTGTAAATGAAGAATAGTTGTTCCGTCGCTGAACTTTAAGAGAGGCTTCTCATCGAAGTATATCGGCGAGACAGATATGGGCTTAAACAACTGGTTTATCTGACTCATCTTTACATACTGGTTAGAAATTCTATGAAGGATCAGTTTGCTTACCTTAGCCGAGAAAGGAGGGATGATGATGGGTTTGGTGACGCGAAATGTTATTACCAATCGAACTATGCTCTTTTCCACGTCTTATAGAAATATTTCGTTGGCTTATATCAATCATTCCGTCAATCCGCTTATAAATGCGTTGCAACAAAATGATCAAAATTCATAGAAATTTTTTTAAACATCTATCGAAGCACTATATTTATGGCTCTGGAGGAAACGCGTGAAAAATTCGAACAGATACCCAATCTTTTGGCTGTATTAACTGTGGCTGGAGGTTATGAACACGTAGATAGGCTTGCCTACTCGAACTCCAAGGGGCTGGCGCTTTATTATCTACGTGAGGCTACTCGTGCTTTTCATGCTATTAAAAGATCACCGGGCAATCTTCCAGAAGATGTTAAGAAACTCATAGAAGAAGTCAATTCCGACTATCTGGATTTTGAAATAAGAACCATACAAGAAAAAGGGAATGACACAGGAAAGCTACGAGAAATGCTGTCCTATATATGTTCTAGAGCGCTTGCTAAATCCTCAAAATACATCAAAGAGAAATAGGAGGGAGAATCCAAATGAAGGATGCATTTATAAGTATTCGTGGCAGGGTTGCGATAAACGTCGAAGCACTCAACATGACAGAATCTGTCGGAAATTATGTCAAGCACAGACGAGTACCGGTAATGCTGAAAGACGCGGATGGAAGTTACTCTGTATATTTTATGCCAGCAATATCGGGAGAGAGTATAGCTCACGGCCTTCAAACAGCAATCGCAACGCTTGGTAAGGAGAATGGATTAAAGGTATGCAAACTATGCGAGAAGGGGATATTCCTTAAGAGCACGAATAAAGCAGTTTTTAAAGAGTCTTTCGGCGAAGATGCGGATGAAAAAAATATCGAGAAGACAGTTATAGAAAATTGTGTCGTCGAAGATCTTGGAGGATTTCTCTACGCAGAGGAGGCTAATGTGAAGAGAACCTCCAACTTCTACGTTGGATACATGATTCCTGTCTATGAAGTTGCTAAGAACGTGGTTATAGAGCCACAACTCCACAGCAGATATGCTCTTGGAACAAAGTTCGTCAAGCGCGGCGAGCAAAACGAGGAGCAAGGACAGATGCTGTACTATGTTGAGCTCACCTCTTCCGTCTATACTTTCAGTCTAGATATTGACACGCAATATATAGGCAGACTTACATTTGACGTTAACGAAGCAGGTAAAGAAGTCATATCAAATGATGAACGACTTAAAAGGGCCTATGTTTTACTGGATGCCGCAAAGGTACTCATGGTTGAAAATAGTTTTGGTGCGAAGAAAACTAGATTCCTACCAATAACGGGCTGGGAAAGCATGGTCATAGCCGTGTCAGACAAGCCTTGGACAGTGCCCAGCCCATTCACACAGGACTACATAAATAATGCGAAAAAGAAATGCGAAAAGATTAACTACAATACCAAGCTCTACATTCATGAAGGAAGCGGGTTTGAAAGCTTCTTACATGATACGATAGAAGAAATAAAGGTGCGACTCAAGGGATAGCCCTAAATGATTGGCATCCGTTTTGATTTAGAGTTTGTCTGGGGCTTCCAATGTAAGGTCGTCGGGCTGTCAAAGTCATCACCATCATTTTATTATCCGCCGCCTACGACAATACTCGGTGCGATTGCTGAACAAATCGCTAAAGAGTATAAAATAGGCGAGAAAAGGGGGAAAGAGATAATACCCTTACTGAGTGCTAATCTACTAGCATTGGGTATAAAGCCATTAAACTGCACGCCAGTAAAATTCTCAGACATAAATCGTCTTATAGCATTAAAAGTTACAGGAGGGGTTCTCTATCCTAGGCCAGATGATATTGCGGGCTCATTTGACGCGCCAGCCGTAGGTAAGACAATGTTATCACCACTCGAGGGAGAGCCTCCCCGCTTAAGGGCTATTGTAATCTTTAAAGATAAAACAATAAGTCTGCAGAGCGAAAGAATCGAAATAGCGTCCGACCTCATTTGGAGGATTCATAGAATTGGATCAAAAGAAAGCCTTGTAAGTGTGATTGACGTGAGAGATTTTCATCCTAACAAAATAGAGGGGGATGTTGATACAGAATATTCTTTTCCACTGTTAGAGGGTGTAACTCTACTGCGCGAAGACTCGCCCTCATGGGTAAGAGAGACTGTTGTAAATCCCTTCACGATCAAATCTTACGATGAGAAACAAAACCCAGTCATTGACTACCTGCAGGGAATTAATATTTTACAGTATATGCAGCCCATAAAATTAGCTGTACAACCTCGTTACCGAGTCAAGCTGAGTCCCAATTCATGTGGCTATAAAGTTAATAATGAGCAGGTGATAGGTAGATGTCAACAACAATAGAGCTAAGATTACCAACAGATAATTCGTTTACCAATCTTATGTTATACGAGGGAATTATATACATCATGAGAGAAACTTCACCACAAAGAAAAAATCATGAGTTGCAGATAGATCCAAAGGATTTGGCCGCTATATATAATAACCTTGACCAACAACGAATAGGTAAGATAAGACTTTTTATAACTGGGAACGACAAGAGCCCAATTAGTAAATTTCTAGAATTATATAAAATTTCAAGTAAAGCCAAAATCTCGAGTTACGACAACATTATCAGCATTCTTAAAGAAAATGCTGATAAGCTCATCATTAAACAAAATAAAATTACTCTACAATTCTCACTGGAGCGGAGAAATGTTAGCATTGGGGGTCGCAAACTAAACAAGGATACAGGAATTAGCCTACAGTTATTTAAGGTCGAACGTTACACCGGAATAACCTCCACGGAGCTAAAATATTCGACCAAACAACTTACAACATATCTATCTCCTGAAACTTCTCTAATAGGGCTACTTGGCATATATTCCTCTTACATTCAAACGGTTAAAGAGAAAAACTTTAACTATTATTTTCTGTTATTCGACTCGCAAGAAATAGCTGACATTCTAAACAGTAACAAGAATGTAGAGAATATTATGAATATGAAAAACACGGTGCGCGACGAGCTTGCGAAAGTTATTGGTAAGCATTTCAGCGAAGAGCTCATGATAGCTGAGATACTTGTTAATGTTGCTTTACAAGATGAGATGGTGAAAAATAACTTAGAAAAATTATCTTTAATACTGGTGAGGATTGCCCATGAAGGTCGGACCTATAAAATTTATCAAATAATACCCTTGACCATCATGAAAAGAAAATTCTCCTCCAAGATTTTATACAGTATTATTGATCCTGATGGTTTTTTACTCTCAAGATTGTCCAAAAGAGATAACATTGAATACAACAATCTAATCATGGCGATCAATGGGCTTTACCGCTATGTTATACTGAACGATCAGCAAGGCCTATTCACAATGATTAGAGAACTCCATAATGCATACCACAAAGTTAGAAACGACAAAAAACTTGAAAAAATTGCTAAGCAGTATGAATATTTGCTGACTCAGGTCGTCCCGAGACTACAAAATGTTCCATGAATATTATAAACGTGTCTTATCGCTGTATAACTTCCAGTACGAGAGGCCCTATCTTTCACACGTAGTCGAAACGTTAGAGAATAACTGGGACAAAAAGAATGTTTTTATTATTGAAGCGCCGACTGGTTATGGCAAATCCACGATCACTGCAACGTTGGCTCTAAAGACGTTTGAAGAAGGGCGAAAACTTATAGTGGCTTTTCCGTTACGGACATTGTTAGAAGATCAGTACAAAAAGATTTCGATGATAATTAGAGATAAAGCTACCATAGGGAAGAAGTACATGCACGAATATGATTCTTTATACCTCATAAAACCAATAACCCTAACGACGGTTGACACACTTTCACTAACAATGTTTGGTCTTGCTCCAGAAGACCTTAATACTATAATTAAAAGTTGGCATGAATGGACAGGAACGCTCCAAGGGAGCAGCGGTCATTATCTGTTTTCATGGTCATCGGTAATACTTTCAGACATTGTGCTCGATGAGGTTCATCTATTGGCGGATGAGACCAAATCGCTGACATTCCTAGCCTCATTATTTAAGCATGCCGTCAATTATGATCAGAAAATAGTCTTAATGTCGGCTACGCTGCCTGATGCCTTCAAAAAGAAAATCTATCAGGACCTGTATGGTTTAAGGGACAAGATCTTGTTATTAAATTTTGAAGAAGATGCCGACTTCATTGGCTCACGCAAAGAGAAAACCTACGATGTGCGATTAGAATGCTTATCAGACGCAAACAAATATGAAAGGCTTCTGTCTTGGGTTGAAGATGCCTTAATGTGCGGTTTAAATCGTGCATTAATTATATTTAACACCGTTAGGGACGCGATCGGATTCTATGAATTATATACTTCCAAAAATGGAACGGATCATGTTATACTCATCCATTCTAGATTTTGTGAGATGGATAGGAGACGTAAGGTTGAGAGATTGAATCAACTCAAATTCAGTAGGAGATATGTCGTAATAGCCACCCAAGCAGTTGAGGCTGGAATAGATATGTCTTCTGACGTTCTTATATCAGAGTTGGCACCGGCAAATTCGTTAGTCCAGAGGTTTGGTAGATTCCTAAGATACGATGATGAGAAAAGTGGATGCGCATACATTTGGTATGAAGGTCAACTGGCCGGTGAAAGATACAAAGTATATGACGGAGAGCTGTGCCGGAAAACCTTGGAATATTTGGAAAAGAACCATAAAAGGCTCAATTTCCACATCCCAAACACGAACGAAGGTTATGCTAAACTAATTAACTACGTTTATGGTTTGGAACATTTTTCGATTGATAAAAAATGGGTAGACATTTTGCTGTCAACCTTTACGGATTTTGATAATATAGCAAATGCTGTGAATAAATTTTTAGAACTCGAAGGTAGCTTCGTTCGGGACGCGGAGATAATTCCAGTAAGCCCGCCCTCTATGAGCGAGATAATTCCTATCAGTTATTCACTCTTCAACCATCTGCTTAAAAACGGTCTAGTTACATCGGTAATCTTAACCGATAATACGGAAAAAGAAATCGACGTTTCAAGATTGAAAGATTTCAAAACGACCTTCAGATACATCATCAAAGAAAATGTGGCCTCGTTCAGGGTTAACTGCAGATACGATCCAGAAATTGGACTGTTGATTGAGGACTCTGCAAATGAATAGCGGTTTACTGAGTTTTTATCTGAAGAAAAAGGATGGGGCTGAGTTTAAAGAACTGTTAAGCGACCATATAGAAACGGCATTAGGCAGCTCCTGTAGGTTATCTAATTCACGTATCGCTATGTTTGCTAGAAGTATAATGAAAAATATAGATTTTGAGCGATTGTTGCGAATCGCTATAATTTTTCACGATTCGGGAAAGGCATTCTTCCAGAAAAACTTAAAAAAATTAAAGAGCGGAGAGGAGTATTTGAGCTTCGCTGGGCATGAGTTTGTATCAGCTATTCTTGCTGATATGTTCATCAAAGAGCTGAGTATTGAAACTATGCACGAAGTTTATTTGACAGTGCCTTTTTCTGTCCTTTATCACCATCATGCCATGAATCCACATCTTAGAGAAGAACAAAATTTAACTTATGTATGTAAGATCGCCTCGGAAAATTGCTCTGGATATTTGAATGAACTTAGGAGCACTTTGGAAAAATTTTTGGATAGGGATGAACGCAAAATCCTTGAAAAATGTACGGAGAGGCTATGGCTTGAGAGGCAAAGCATCTTGAGTCCAGCATACTTAAGATACAACTTGAAGAAAAAAATTGATGAGGCTTTTATTAAGGAATATAGGCCGGAGTTTCAAAAAATAGCCTTCCTCCTTCTAGATTCTCTTATAGTATGCGATTACATCGCGGCACAGAAGCGGGGTGCGGAAGCGTCTTCAACGTTTTCAAAGGCAGCCCAAATGTTTTACAATATATGGTTTGGCAGATAGAAATAGTTCATTTCATGTTACGACTTGTGCTCCTCGAGATTCTTCAGCTCCTTTTCTATCTCCTCCACAGGTTTCGGCGGCGGGGTTGTGGCCAGCGTATAGCCTATCCAAGCAAGGATCCCTAGGATTCCAGCAACCGCGATCATCAGCGTTATCTGCATGAGCAGGACGCTCCACTCCGTGAAGAACAGGATCCAAGCATATACTATTATTACCGCGATCGAGAGAACCATTAGGAGAGCCCCGATTGCCTGGTCCTTGCCCAATCTTATCACCGCATATTACCTGAACGAGTTAGGTAAAAGCATTTCCTCGACCCTGTAGGATTGGGTGCGCGCTAGAGAACCCCCTACCTATGAAGGGTTACAAACTTGACAATGCACGGAGAGATAGAAATCAGCCCATGTATGGCGCAATGCTTGAAATCGTGTTCAATATTTTCCGTGAAACGTTATCCCATGAAAATCTTTTTTTGGCATAGTTTTTATTCGCTAAGCCTATTTTATGTCTTTCATCAGCGGACATCTTCAGCAAAGTTATGACTTTCGTGGAAAGATCCTTTTCGTTTTCGAGAAGATACAATGCCGGTGCTTCATGGTAAAGTTTCCTATACGCCGGCAGGTTTCGCGCCACTACTGGCAGCCCCGCCGCCATTGCTTCAGCTATCACTATTCCGGCCCCCTCTATTCTGGATGGGAAAACGAAGATTTTTGAGGAATAGTAGGTTTTTATGAGCTCCCTTCTTTCTAGCTCTCCGAGATGAAACACGTTTTGTTGGAGTCCCATCTCATTTAGTTTATTAACCCATTTATCGTAATAGGGTTGAACTCTCTTGCCGACTACCGCGAGTTTTGCTTCCGGAATTTCATCGACAACACTTTTCCATATGAGGAGCAGGTCGTAGATTCCTTTTTCAGGGGCCATTCTTCCCACGAATAAAGCATCCCAGATCTTTCCATCCTCAGCAGGAGGTTCGCCCTCAAACTCCTCCAAATCTATCCCTATTCCAGTAACTATGATCGGTTTTTTACGCCCAAGCTTTCTAAGCTGATCGACGCCGAAATCCGTGCCTGTGAAAACGACATCGACCATTTTCAGCTGCTGAATAAGTACCAAATAGTCTAGAAGTTTGAATAATGGAAAGCGGCTGACCCTCCTCATTTCATTATACATTTCTCGTATCTTTGGAAGGTCAAGGGGATGCTTTGGGTAGATTGTTGCTCCACCCGGAAGCGAATAGTGGTGAAAATATGAGGCTACCTTTAAGCCGAGGATTTTTGCGAAGAGTGCTAGCCAATCGTTATGCCAACCCACCCCGGGATTGTAAATTATGTGCGGCTTGTGGGCATGAGTGATTCTGAGAAAGTTTATCCAGAGTCTTATAAGATGCCTATAGAACTCCAGTCTAAGAGGTTTACTAAATCCTTGCCTCACTGCATATGTTATCCTATGCTTGAAGACTGGTGGATCAGAAGAGAGTCCTATCGTTAGAGCCCCCTTATTCATGAGTTCTAAGACCTTTTGATGAAGCCTGAGACCGCCTAGGATAAGTGGGACCTCCTCCTTAGCACTTTCCCTCCAGAGAGTGTCTAAAACAAGCACTTTGAGACTAGAGTCTTCTTCCGGATTAGGCGCGTGCTTCTCCATTCTAGAGAAAAGTTGCATTCCAAACCCTTAAATAATATTTAGCGTTGAAAGGCTTGAAAATTGAAGCTAGCATTCGTAATCTTAACAAAGAACTCGGGGAGGACTTTAGAAAAATGTCTGGATGCTGTGGCGAAATTAAAAGACGAATTCGAGCCTGAAGTTATTGTAGTTGATGCGGGTTCTACAGACAACACCTTGAATATCGTTGAGAAATACCGGGAAGAATTAAACATTAAAGTGTTGTATGATGGCGGAAGAGGGTTAGGTTATGCGAGGGATATTGGCTGGCGTGCATCAAGCGCGGATTATATTGTCATGCTAGATAGCGATGTTATAGTAAATAGAAATTTCTTGAGAAAGGCTGTTGAGTTGCTTCAGCAAGACGAGAGGCTGGGCGCGATATCCGCGAAGCTCAAACCGACCTCGCTTGACAAAGGATGGGTTGGAAAATTCCAAGAAAAGAACCTCGCTATACATCTTCATCATTTAGACCCACCATATCCTGCTGAAGCTGTCGCCCTTCATACGGCATGTACGGTTTTTAGGAGAAAGGCGCTTGAAGAGGTAGGTGGTTTTGATGCGTACTTTAACTTGGCTAAGGAGGATAGCGATGTAAGTTACAGGATAAGGAAGGCGGGATACAAGCTCTCTTATCTGAACATTTATGCGCTACACTTAGAGAGAGCAAGGATTCTGAGACTTAATTTTAGATATGGTAGGAGCTTCATCCTTATAGCTAAAAAGCACCCGGATATGGAGAACTTTCTAAGGCTGAAAAACATCGTCCTGATGGTATGCATATTCATTCCCATGCTACAGCCAATGCTATATCTGTACTACTTATCTAGGTACGTCAAGATACCTCATTTAACTTTGAGTGAAAAATTCATTCTACCATTCATAGAGCTCGTAAGACAGGATGTGCGAATCGTTGGAGCATTATATCAATTAATACAAAATCGCATCATCCGGTAGGTTTTTTGAAGCTTAGACTTCTAATAATTTCTTTGTAGACCTTCCTCGCGTAACTATCCATAAGGAGGACTAACGCAGCATAAAATAATGCTCCCAGAATCGTCAACACTAACACCTGAGAGATGAGCCCAATAACGTTTCCCGGAAAGTACAATCCTGAGATATTTTTCAAGATCAGGATGAATACGAGCATGAGAGCGGATGATACAATATACTTAGCAATGCTGTCTGTTGGGAATTTCATCTTAACACCTATATTGCGCATCATTTTAACTTTGTATGCTAAGAACGGTATGTTCGTGAACGATGCGAGGTTCCAGTATAGGGCCGCCGTATATATGTCGCCATTATTCCATAACATTAATGCCGTCGCAACGGCTAAGACGTAGGCTATAGCGGAGAAATTATTCACGGTTACAAGCTTGAAGATTGTGCTTCTTAGGTAATCCTTCGGGTTGACGTAATCTTGGACGTCGATTCTCTCGCTACCCCTGAGAACGGGGTCTGTTATGGAGCCGAGTAAACCGATCAATTGTGCTATGGTTATCACTATGGCGGCGGCGAGCGCGGGGGCATAATTCTTTCCAAAAATTCCGAGGATTATGTCCATCAAAGCTATGTTGCCGAAGGTGATCGGTATCGCTATTAAGCTGATGAATCTGAGCATCTCTTCAACATCCCTGCTCCAAGCATGGTTATCTGCGGTGCCCAGGATTCTTGGATATAGCGATAGGGTCAAAGAGGATGCATAGCGGGGGAAAGATCCGGCTATACATGCGACGCTCCTAATGCCTACCAGGGCATCAGTCATTGAGATAATTCTGGCGGTTATGACATCTAAGCCACCCACTATGCCGGAGAACAACTCGTAAAGGGGGAGCCAAGAGAGCTTGAACCATTTTTTAGTTAAGTCCCTGTCTATCAGTTGTCTGCCTACGAGTTTCCTGAAAATCGTTAGCAAATATCCCATCTGGATTAATTGTGCCAATACCACCGAGATTATGGCCCCCTCGAGCCCCCGACCTAATAACCTCACGAGGACATAGGCTAATGCTACCTTGCTTGTCTCGAAAATTATGCTCGAAACTCCTATCTGCTCTGGTGATATGCCTGTAGCTATGCTGCTTAGTGCGCCCAGAAGAATGTAGGTTACAACCTGAGGTATGGCTAAGAGTATGAAGTAGAGTGGCTGTGAGAATGATGCACTAGCCCATAATGCTACGGCCGAGTAGAGGGGAAGGCCGATAAATGATAAGATTGTGGCGAAGAATACTCCGCTGCTTGGAGCCTGCTTAAACCCCCTAGCAACGTACCTCACTATCCAGAACGACGCTATGCTCGACAACGGTATGGCTGTATAGGCGATGTATTGCGAGATCATGCTCCAGAGACCAAAATCGTTTACCGTTAGGCTTCGCGTCACCATCACGGTGAAGGCCAATCCGGTGAAGAGGCTGTAAAAGTTCGACGCGAAGAAAATCGTTCCAGGGAGCTTCAGCTTCACAGACGACATTTTTCAAACCCTATGTGGAGTGGTGCAATAATAATCTTCCGATAGGTATTGGCCTCTTATAACATGTTTAAAGGAGTCTACATTACATTTGGTCTGTTTGTTCGCATATTTCTCGTAAATATCTTGGGAGTGTTAGTAATGTATATGAAAGAGCTGCTAATCTGGGTGGGAGATCTTTTCTAATAAAAGCCAAAGCTGCAACAACGTATCTTAAGAATGATACGTCAGCTCCTAACGATCTGTATCTGAAATAATTCATTAATACATCATAACCAAACCAGAATTTATCAAAGAATGGGTTCTTTGAGGATAGACCTGTCAAACGTTGGGTGTGTGAAATATGCCGAACAATTGGTGCAACCAGAGGTTCTAATACGGCATACGTATTGTAACCTTTTCTCCTGGCCCAATAGGCCAGAAAGCTTTCATATGAATATCCTTTCCTACTTCTTTTGAAAAATCTTACGAGCGGACAATCTTCTATAGCTTCTTTACGAAAACCCATATTCGCTCCCACGAAAACTGAATCTAAAATAATCCCTTCACGATTCTTTCTTTTACGCTCACATTTACATATTAGAAAACCAGATTTTGAAATATAATTTACATATCCTCTATAAAGGTCTAAAGGTCTTCCATAAAATCCAGTTAGTTTTGAGAACACTTTTTTAGTCTGAGGATAAGTGGTATGGTTAAAGTTATTTATTTGTTTGCCCCCTTTTATGGAAGTCTGATATATTAACCCAGTAATTCCTCCTGCATCATTCAATTTTTCAAAAAGAGTTAAATATTTTGCCACCCATCCCTTTTCAGCAATAGCATCATCATCTATAAAGAGAATAATATCTCCATAAGCATTTTTAATACCCATCTCCATAGCTTCAGCAACAAAACCTTTCTTTTGAATTACCAATCGAATTGGTAGCCTATCCCTAAATCCGTCTATTATCCCTTCGCTCCCGTCCTTTGATGGTTTTAACACAACTACTACTTCGTCTGCAGGAATAGTCTGCTCAACAAGGCTTGATAGGGAATATGGTAGAGCCCAACCCCTTTTATATGTAGGGACTACTACGCTTACTCGCACGTTTCCTAAGAATTTTTAACCCCTCTTATAACTTTACCTTAGTTGATAATTATTAGCCTTGCAAGCTCCTTTTTGTTTGATATATATCGCTACCTCTAAGTTTAAGGATTTTCTTTGAAATAAGTGAAAGTAATGCCATTTTAGAATGCTTGATATTTTAATGATTAGTCACGACGTTCAAAAACTCTTCATACAATTTCAGATACTTTTCCAGAATCATCTTCCACTCGTAATCTTTTAACAATCTTTGGTACGCATTCTCTGTTAGCTTTTTGGCGAGGCTCTTGTTCTCTAAGAGTCTCGTAACAGCTTCTTTAACTTCGCTTGGATCAGGGTTAACGAGTAACGCGTCCTCGTTATCCCTAAGGACCTCGATATTTCCTCCGACCCTTGTCGCGACTATCGGCACCTTTAGGGCCATGGCCTCGAGCAGTACCGTGCTGACCCCCTCCTCCCTCGATGGTAGGACGACCACATCAGAACCTGCCAGTATTTTCAATGCCTTAGCCCGCGGTAGTGGGCCGAGGAATTTTAGGAGGCCCTTCTGCGCAGCTCTTTCTACGAGCGGTCTCATCGGGCCATCGCCCGCTATGACTATTCCCCTTAACCCCATCAATGCTGCCTTGACGAGTATGTCGACGCCCTTCTCCTTTGATAATCTCCCTAGGTAGGTTATCTGGGGCTCCGAGACCCTCTCGGCCTCGCTTGGCAACTCGGATAAATCGATCGCATTCGGGATATGTACTGCCTCGATCCCTAGGCTGCGATAATATCTCACGGCCTCTAGGCTGACCGCGGTCACAGCATCTATGCCCCTCAAAATCCATCTCTCGAATAGCTCAACCATGGAGCCCAGCATGCCGCCGTATAGCAATTTGATCTGCCTCGAGTAGATCCCATGGAGCGTCAGCACCTTCACACGGGCTTTTGCAAACCTGACGGCGGGTGCCGATGGTAGATTATGGCCGTGTACTATGTCGAATCTATCTCCCGGAGATTTTAATGCGGCGAGCACACCATAGCCGGGGTTTGCCAATCCCTTCCTCAACCTCACACCAAGCGTCTCGATGGAGATAAGCTCCACATCGTGGCCAGCCTCCCTCAGCCCCCGAGCAAGCCGCCTGACATGCTGGGCTATTCCCCCGACACCGGACACTCTCGGAGACAGAAGCAGAATCCTCAAATCCTCAAATAAATCGCCTATACATGAAAATAAACCATTTGGTCAGTGCGCTCTAATTTGTCTCAGGAGAAACGCATTCATAACTTCTCGCCTAGTATGTCGCAGAATCTCGGCCAGCTGATGCCGTAGAGCTGGGGGTTCAGCCTCGGAATCAGCGCTGACGTGACCGCCTGAACGCATAGGTCTATTCTACTCACGTGATCCCGCGTCAGGTATCCGACAGCTCCACACTTACGCCCGATCTCCCTTATCCCCGAAACCTCCTCCATTACTTCCTCGACCTCTCTCGCCTGGCCGCTCAATATCTTCCTCGTAACGACCTCCGGGAGCTCAAGCGTCATGCTGAACCCGAGCGTAACTTTCTCCTCAACATCGATTATCGCGCATACGTGCTGGTCGACGTATCCTGTGATGCTATGCGGGACCTTGATTAATCCTGCCTCTATGCCGATCCCGAGATCAGCGTTCGCATTCCTCAGAGCCTCCAGCGACCTGATGAGCGCGCCCCTTAGAGTTTCCTCGAAACCGATGGGCTGAGGCGGGACCTTGACCGCGACCGGGATTATCTCTGCACCCCCGAAGAATTTACCAAAGCATATTCTCACCGCCTCGACCTTAACCTCGTTCATCGAACCTACTCCAACCCTCATGGTCCAGTGCACGTTAAACATGGCCATAATTATGTATCGCCCTCAACGATCAGCCTCCGCAACCCCTCTTCAAGACTTATCTTCGGGTTCCATCCCAGCAGCCTCTTAGCTAGGGATATATCGGCGTAACTACCCCTCACATCGCCGGGCCTCGGCGGTACATGGATAGGTTCAACATTCAAGCCATATAACCTGATCATCATGCGGGCGAGCTCGATTATTTTGAACGGTCTGCCAGACCCAACGTTGAGCACGGCAGTCTCATTGAGAGGCGTATCGAGCGACCTGATGAATGCTTCGACCACGTCATCTACGTGGATGAAGTCTCTCGTCTGTTCTCCGTCGCCGAATATTATTGGCGGATCGCCTTGGCTCAGCCTCTCCATGAACTTCGTTATGACCCCGGCGTATTCGGGATTTTGGCCGGGTCCATAAACGTTGAAGATCCTGAGTATCACGGGCTTTTCCCGTCCAATGAATTCTGAGGTAACATACCGCTCGCCCATCAGCTTCGAGAGACCATAGGGCGAGAGGGGGCTTGTTGGATGATCTTCAGTTATTGGGAGCCTGATCGGATTGCCATAGACCGCCGCGCTGCTCGCATAGATGAGTCTCCCTGAACCAACGTTGCTTGCTGCCCTCACAATGTTTCTAGTACCTTCTGCGTTAACCTCCATGTAGAGTTCCGGCATCCTGATGCTCTCCTCAACGCTGATCAGCGCGGCTAGGTGGATCACGGCATCTGGCTTAACCTCATGCAGAACTTCATGCACCGTAGCCCAATCCCTAACATCTGCCTTATGGAGACTCATCCCAGAATTCTTGAGTATCTTGGCCCTCTTGAGAGATCCCCTGCTCAAGTCATCCAGTCCATGAACCTCCATCCCGAGATCGAGCAGCCTTAGGCAGAGGTGCGAGCCTATGAACCCGGTAGCACCCGTCACCAGAACCCTCAAATCAAAAGAACATCTTTCCAAGGAGAGATATAAGTTCCTAAACTCCTTTTTAGGCCTCTACACATTCTGTCTTGTTGCTCTCGTCACTTCGGCGCAGAGCGACTCTAGAAAGACTTAGGAGAAACTTCTATGCGATAATTGTGAGGGTTTAAAGAGGCTTCAGCAGTCCCGAAATAGGTGCGGGCCCGGCGGGATTCGAACCCGCGACCCCCGGGTATCTTCTAGAATTGTTAAAAGCCCGGTGCTCTATCCTGGCTGAGCTACGGGCCCGCCGGTGCTACCTTATTTTAGAGGTTGCATATATGGATTTAGGCTCGATCATTAATTTTGTTTCTAGGCTTTAACCAATAGTCGTATATGAAATTCGAGAAAACCGAGTAAGGCTCTCAAGATATTCGACGCGGTGCAGCCAAAGGAAATCATTGAGAACTCTTAATTGCGCGATACATCATTATCGCAGCTACGATGAAAATGAGGCATGATACTATCATTAGCGGCGCTCCCGGTCCCCAGCTCACGCTTATCCATGGTATCCCAGCCGCCTCCCTTTTAATAATTTCCGAAACCCGCAGTACGGCTGCCGCGGTTATTGCCAAGGCTACGATCGAGAGAAAAACTGTGACATAGGTCTTCCACTTCCTCATCCGCGTTAAGATCAAACCCAAGCAGACGAGCAACAATATGAACGAGATCACGCCATCCGTCGAGAAGCCATAGGTCGTGGTGCTTAAACCGAGTATCGTAGAAACCTCCATCCATGGCAAAGCCAGCGAAAGCAGGCTCAGGAAGAAGCCGACCAGCCCTACGATCTTAAAGTTCCTTATGCTTTGGTGAGGTCTTATTGGCGATGAAGACGTCCCTTGTCCATACATCATGCTTGTTCTGAACGCTTTGGCCTGTTCAGCCCTTCTGTCTAAGATAGGTTTTGCTTTTTCTACGGGTGGCTTCCCAGCTTCAGGTGCTAAAGGGGTGGTCCTCACACCAACCGTACTAACCTTAAACTTGTAGCCGCAATCAAAACACTCCCACTCACCAGCTAAGCCCACAACATTCCCGGAACCACACTTAGGACAAATAATGCTGCTTCCACCCACGACACTTCCATATCTCAATACTGTATATAAGAATTATTAAGGGGACAAAAACGGCCTCTGAGCGCTATATCGGGTGTTTTTGGCAATGATAAAGTATATACTAACATTTTGCCCAAAATTCCCATTTTTAAACATGTTTTAGGGTTTCACCAGGAAATCACCGTGCTTCTTTGATTATTCTTGAAATTTTCAGGACAAGCTCGTCCAGAAGCTTGATGAACTCTGCCTCATCCTTCATGACGCTAAACTTTCTCTCATGTATCGTTTTCATTATTTCCCTCAAACTTTCGTCGGCCTTTCCCATCTTATCCATTAAGGCTATCAACTTCTCTGCGGCATCTATCAGTCTGAGAGGCCCGTAGATTGGCGGCTCCTCCACGCAACCTCTTGCGCTAACTATGAGGAAAGTCAGGAGCTTGAAGTGCTCATCCTCTATAATGCTTTCCGTAACCATTTACATAAACCACCTCGCTAAGGGGCCTCCTCTCGGGAGGGCTGGGCCATTTTTCAGGGTAACCTAGGCTTATCATCAAGACAGGCTCAAAATTATCTGGAAGCCCGAGGATTTCCTTCAAGGCCAGCTTGCTAAAAGAGGCTATCGGACATGAACCTATGCCGAGACTGTACGCCATGAGCATCATGTTCTGTGCAGCCATGGATACATCCATGAGCGATAATGTATAGCCAAGCTTTCCAGCCCTTTCGTATCTATTCCTGTCTACGCACGCGACGACCAACGCGTCAGGGTTGCCGAATAGACCCGGAGATACGAGCTTTATCTTCCTTATCAATTCGGGCTCTCTCACGAGAACGAACTGCCATGGCTGTATGTTGCTCCCGCTCGGAGCCCATATACCTGCCTCCATTATGAGCTTCAGGTGCTCGTCCGGAATCTTCTTCTCCAAGAAACTCCTTACGGACCTTCTTCCTTTTATTATATTTAAAAGCTCCTCCGGCTCCATACAGCCAAAACTTTCGTACTCGGATAAATTCGTTGCTACCCCGAGTATAGAAAAACTTTAAGAATTGCTTTTAGAGTCTCTTTTTTGCCAAGACAGATGAAGCCCTGGTAGTATAGTCCGGTCTAGTATCGGCGGCTGTCGCCCGCCGGACCCGGGTTCAAATCCCGGCCATGGGGAGGGTTGAAACCCTGCCCGCCGAAGGGCGCCAAGATTTTTGAACCCGGGTAAATTACACTAATCCATACCCACAAATTTTAGAGACGAATGTCTCCCTTCATTTTGTGTAATCGCCTTTAATGCCGCACATCAGCGCGTACGTGCTGGTGAAGAAGGGTTTGTACATTAAAACTTCGTGACTGTATGCGATTGACGCCTATGATAATGGAGGAGATAAAGAGACGAGGAAGGCCGCGGCTAGCCAAACTTCCTAGCATATATGCCTTCTAGCTCGGACTCCTCTTCCAAAACCTTCCTAATCAAGTTGTTGAGCCTTGCAGCCTCTATCCGTATAACGGTTGACGGTCTAGTGGGTATGTAATAATCCTCTTGCTTAGTCAGCCATCCCCTTTCAAGAAGTCTTGAAAGAATCGTATCCAACTCTGTCACGCTAATGTTGAGTGCTTTTGAGAGTTCTGCAGAACTGGCGCCCCCTAACGTCAGCAGAGTAAAGTATGCCCGCACGTCTTCCGAAGGTACGCCGAGCTCGGAGAAGCGCTGGTACAGTACCTCACTAACCTTCTCCCGCCTCTCAGCCTTCTTTTGTGCATCCTTTAATACAACATTTATAGCGTCTCCGCACTCGGTTACTCTCAGCTTTCCGGCCTTCACAGCATCGTTCAAGAGATCCAGCCCTTTCTTAGACCTGATTATTGCCATGCTCCAGTTTGTATCTACGACACCAGCATTGCCGACAGATATGTCTGCTAACCTTCCCGTGAAATCATCGCAGGAAGAACAAGATGACCAAGAATATTTGGCAAGATCCTTTACCGGTAGCTCTACCTGCCTTCCGTCCTTGGTATATACCATGAACTTGCCCTTTGAGATATCAAACTTCTTTACCTCGGATAGATCGATGTTTAGTTTCTTTTTAACGGTTTCTAAGATGAGCCCTTCGTAAGAGAAGTTCCTATGACAGAACAGAGCTATTATAAGCTCTATCTTTCCATTCTCAACAGGAATGATAGGATCCGTTTGCAACTTCCTTGCAGCTTTGACTTGGCATGGAAGTCCTACGACGGCAACCTTCTTAACAGTCGGATCGTTGATTACCAAATGATAAGCCAGCATTGTTGGAGACATAACGTATTTTGAACCCGCTGCCTTCTTTATTTCCTCAGGAGTTCTGGCGAGTAGCGGCCTCGGCATCCAATCCTTATCTGCAACTGTCACGATAGCGCCATCTATCATTCCGGTCTCCAAAGCATGAATCAACAAAGTGGTTACTAAACCACCATTTTGCGCTATTGAAAGTATATTTTTGTCTGTGCTCTGTACAAATACACATTTTTCATAATAACCCAAAGCTCCTTCCTTGTTTGTGCCAGGGAATACCTTTTCCTCAATTTTCTTCACGGGCGTGTAGGTTTGAGGGCAATGGTTGTAACAGTTTCCACATTCAGAACAATAATCTACAAGCCTCGGAACTTTTCCATCCAGTCCTATCCTAGGACATACGCCTGCACAGGTGCCACAATAGCAGCAAAGTTGCTTTTCAATTACCCATTTATTTAAAAGCTCAAAGCTCGGAGTGTAGTTTAAGACGGCGCTTAACTTTACTGCTGTTGTCATTCCAATGAGAGTTGGAAGTTCCCCTCTATTTAAATTATATGTTTATGCGCTTCCTGAGCTCGTCAACAGCATCTTTCAAATCCTTCAAGCTTTTAACAAAATCCTCGGAGATTATGTGATACTCTAATCCACCCCAATCATCCGAGGTTTTGATCTGCTCTGAAGTTACGGTATCCGCTTTTTCCACATCTTTAGCTGTCTCTGTATCTTTTACCGAACTCTTTGTCGCCTCCACGATTTCTCTAGCCTCATCCGTGCTTCCTTTAAAGGAAAGCTCCCCATCACTTTTTATTGTTTGGGGTAAAGAAGGCTCAAGTTTCGGATCAGCCCTTGTCGGTTGGGGTATTTGTGTAACTTGCATTGCAATCTTGTCCCCTTCTCCAAGTGTAGTACGGTGAAAATTGTCGTGAGGGATTGAGTACTCGGCTTGGCTGAATACGTATCGTGTCTGGACATTTCTTGGAGGATTGGTTGTCGCTTTGGATTTGACCTTTACGTAAAGCAAGGCCACACATATGTAAAATATCGCTAAGAAGAGAAAGAGTGTAAGCATTAACCCAGTATCAGATAAATTCTGCATTTAACCCACCTTCACAAGGCCGCCTAATCCTTCTATATTAAACATCGCGCGGAATAGCGACTCAACGGATAATGATACTGCCAAGAATGAGGCTGCTGAGATAATCATAAGTAGACCAAGGTACATGAGGAGCGTAAATCGCGACTCACCTTCGACGAAGTATACAGCGAGGCTACTGCCGATAGTAACGGCAAGCACCACAGAAAAGAAGTATATGTCAACTGTAAGTTCGGGTGGGACTTGTATTATGGAAATGTACGGTGAGACCATTTGCATTAGATTCCTAAATATTCCAGTGAGGGCCTTGATTAGTGCTAGAACACTACATAACGTTGCCTGCAGTGGTATGAGGATGCCTTTCAAGTTGCCAGCGACTTGGGCACGCTTGTTCCTTCTTATCAGTACGGAGTTCGTGTAATCACCTAAAACCTTGCCGTAGACACTCGCCTTGGCACCAGACCTTATACACTCGCCCAATACGGAAGAACATGAAGCTATGGTCTTGCTGCCGCTTTCAACACCAAAAAGGTATAGGCATATGCCAGCATCGAACCCAGCCTTAAGCCTATTCATCAACCTCTTTATGAGCTTCGTAAGCCTGCCATAATCGTTAAGCAATACTGGCTTTAAAGCTAGCTTAATGGAGCTGGTCACTGATAAAGAGTCGGCAAGGGCTTTAACGAAGGATAAGAATGCCGCCTCCATCTCTTTTACCCGTGATACGGCCTTCCTGCCCAATAGCCCGATGATGATAGGAGCTACAGAACCAAGGAAGAAAGGTAATGGGACAGGATATAGGTAAGATATTGAATCGGTTAGGTCAAAATAAATAGGAATCACACCGACTATGATAGTCGTCAAGATGCTTCCGATAAGTGTTGGTATTATCAGTCTCTCAAATTTTGCTATGTCGCCCGGTCTCTCTTTTAGAGAGTGGAGAACCGGAAATTTTATCGCACTCCTATAGATTAAGAATACTGTACAGGCTAGTGTTGCCACCATCATGACGGCAGAGGTTATTAGAATTTGCTCAGGCTGTATACCACCGTATATCATTGAAGTCAATAACATCGAGACTGTTAGGAATGCGAAAGAGGTCAAAAGTGCGGAATAGGCCTCGGAAAACCTTTTGAGCCTATCCATGCACCTATCAAATTCTGCCTCAGAGGTTGACATAAATCTCTCAAATTCTATCTTTGCAAAGTCCGAAATGTTAGCTCCCACTTTGATAGTTTGCCCCATCCTGAATAGTGTGCTTTTGACCCTTTTATCCCTCACATCTTCCAGCATAGTGGAATAAGCATCATGGAGCCCGTAAGACCATTTTTCCGTTAACGACTTTATCTTTTGGAATATTGTGGATAAAGGGCCGATCACATTTATTGCGGATGCCATCCTACTAATGATTACCTTGACGTTTATGTTGGACATGGAAAGGCAAGTCAGTAGGAGTAACATCATCGTGTAAAATTCGCTCAAGTCGCCGGCTTTGTGAAGACCGCCCCTGATGGACCTATGAAATTTTGTCACTATTTCCAAATATCTTCACCTCTTAAAACCATCTTTAACGCCTCCTCTACCCCAACCTTCCATGCAACTTTTATTGCCTTCCAAACATCGAAGTAATCCAAAACACCCTTTTCCACTAAACTCTCAAGAAAGATCGCCCTATTTTCGAGCTCTTTGTAGATTTCCCTGACCCTTCTTCTAGGTATGCCGCGCATTATGGCGATCTTATTCTCTAAGAGGTGGCTGCTCCCTTCGCCCCTAAAGATAAAGTTGTCACTTACTGGATCCCAACTAAACAGTTCTATGAAGTCAAACCGGTCTTCGACGGAATCGTAACCAACTATTTCGTTAATACTCAAAACCCTTCTTTCGAGCGTACCGGTGGACGGGAGCCTAACAGCGCTCTGTATCACAGCACAGTTTAATATATCTATGTAGCTCTTCGGTATGTCTATCGGCGCACCGGTGAGGCGTTGTATCAGTTTTTGCACAGAACCGGCGTGGAACGTCGTTATGACTGGCGCTCCTACTTGCATCGCTTGGAAAGCCACGTATGCCTCCTTACCCCTTATTTCCCCAACTATTATATAGTTTGGTCTCTGTCTCAAAGATGCCTTCAATAGGTCGAACAACTCTATGCTGCTTTCCGCATCCTCTCCTTGCTTTGTTACCTCACGAACCCAGTTATCATGCGGAACGATTATTTCAGGCGTATCTTCTATTGATATTATTTTGGCCTCAGGTCTTATGAACACGCACGTGGCCCTCAAAAGCGTGGTTTTACCCGAGGCCGTCTCGCCGCAGAACCAAACGCTCATCCCACTCTCTAGCATGAGCCATAAGTAGGCCGACGCTATTGCGTCTATTGTACGCCACTTTATGAGTTGGGTAATGCTTATCGGTATATCAGCAAACTTCCTTATGGTGAAGTTCGATCCTCGCATGCTGATATCGCTACCAAAGACTATGTTTATTCTGGAACCATCTGGTAATGAACCATCAACTATCGGTCTTCTATAGGTAACGGGTCTCATGGCCCTTTCTGATAGGGAGATGACAAACTCATCCAGTTGATCTTCGCTTTCGAAAACTACGCTCGTCTCACAACTACCGAATATTTTATGTTCTATGAATATGGGTCCTACACCATCGCACGATATATCCTCGATGTACGGATCTCTTATGAATGGCTCGATTAATCCTAACTTTACCTTATGAAGGATCAACTGATATCTGAGGGCCGAAAATGTTTCTTCATTCATTCTTATCTTTACCGGAATGCCAGATTTTTTCAAGACCTTATAGTTCCATGTTTGGAGGCTCTGGTCTATAATCACTAGGGAGTTAAGTTTTGACAATAGAATCTTTTCTTTTTCAGACTCGCTGTCCCCAACCTCCTCGTCACCTATCAATGCCGCAAGGGCTTTATCGATTTCTCTTAACAATTCGTTAAACTCTTTCGGTACATTTGGTTCGACTACTTGATAATAGAATCTCTCACCTTTAGCGCGCTCGTAAACATGGATGAATATCGGGTCCCCAACGGGGTAGAGTATGTTTACATTATCTATGTATTTCATGTCCCTTGAAAGTTGAACATAATACGCCGGCTGAGGAATTCCCTTGCTACGCAGGCTTGCCAGATACCTTGCCAGATGAGGGTTCGCTTTAACGGCCTCTGCGAGGCTCTTACCCGTTTGCCTAACTTTCTGTTCATAAGTCAACATACTCATGCCCTCGCTTGAGAGAATGGTAACACCTTAATACCGAAGGCTGTATCCACTTCAAAGCTCAGGATGACTGATGTGGATTTTATTGCACCCTTAATTTTTGGAGCCTGCAATATTCTAACCATTCTATCGCCTATCTCTTTTATCGAAAGCAGAAAGTGTACGTCACAAATTGAGCGTATCCTTAACATCATTTCTTGGGTGAAGGCATGTGTGTGAACGGTTATGATGAGGCTTTTGGACTCCTCCTCAACAAGATTCCTCACATCGGTGAAAAAGCTTAGTATGTCCTCCTCCGAAGCATAAGTGGCTATATATGTAAGCGAATCTATGACAAAGATGTCGAATTTTGGATTATTTTTAATAAGGTTTATGATCAGATCTAGAAATCTTTTCGCTAGGTCTCTTTTCCAATCTAGCTCCTTTACGTGGAGCTCAGCTATCTTCAAATCACCAGTAAGGAAGTAATACTTGACATTAAACGAAAGATCCTCCATGTTTTTGAGTAATTGTCTATAACCGCTCTCCGTTGTAACATAGTAAACTCTGAGGCCACTTTGCAAAGCTCCATAAACATACTGTTGGGATAACACGCTTTTTCCGGAATCGTTAGGCCCTTCTATGAGTACAATTGATGGTATCTTTATTGGACCTATTCTTCTATCCAACTCTGAGTTGGAAGACGCGAACTCTTTTTTGTGGGTGCCTACTATGAGCCTCTCGCTCAACCTCAAAAACCTCCTTCTGTGGTAGATGCGCCGTTTGGTGTTACGAATACTACGTTAATGGGATGCGTAAGGTTGAGCGCGTGCTCATCATTCAGGCTGATTACGATAAACAATTCTTCTGATGGGTCCCACTTGCCACTCGAAGCATAGGGTAAGTTTATTGGATTCAGCACCTCGCCTATAACACCATTAGTGAAAACGGATGCTACTCGCCACCCCTCATCCCTTATTGAGAATTGATCAAACGGTATCCTTATGACGGTCGGGTATGTGTGGTTTACCAATGTACCGATGACAAAAACTTCTGCCATGTCAAATTGGGCGGCTGGTATTGGGCAAGAACCTGTATTCTTGATTTTGACATAAATCGTCGTGTTGCTTTGAGGTACTATGTCAAGTATTCTTATGTCTGTCTTTTCTAATGAGATGTTATGTTTAAAGGCCTCTAATCCTTCATTGTACATTTTAATTCCTGTTTGCATCATGTAAGACCATTGACCGAGAGCCATCGTTATAGTTATCATAAGGATGCTTGCCGCAATTAACGTACCGAAGCTACCCAATACGATCACCTCGTTATGGAAAACATGAAGTCCGTGTACTGGCCCGTGTAGATAGCGAACCTAAGAAAGTAATCGCCGCTTTGCAGAGTGGATGTCCACTCTATCGTTACCTCAATTGTCTCATAGGGGTCCCATCTACGGTCATTATCAACATCTTTTACGAGTTCATATCGCCACCTCGGTAGACCATCCCCTCCGTAAGGTACATATTGGAAAGATCCTTTAGGACCGAAGAAGACATCCGACAATGTTATCAGCTCTGATGGTATGTCCTCTTGGCCGACGTTCTTTAACCAAACTTTAATCATCGTATCACTGACTGGCGCAGCAAATACAATTTTCACACCGCTCTTCAGTTCACGTCCCACTTGATTGACTGCAAATTTGTTTGCGTCAGAGACCGCATACAGTCCGGACATAAAAGTGGTTGCAAACACTGAAGTAGCAACAACCGCGGCAACCATTATCATTGCTTCAGTGATGAATGTCGCCGAGACCACGCGACATCACCCCTTTCTCTGTGTTACGTTATCGGGTTGGAGTTTGTTAATGATGAGTAGCAGGAGTATAAAGAGCGGATCATCATCTCCTTCCGCTAATTTATTCAAAAGGTATGCAGATATCAAGCCATCTTCGATCATTAACGTCTTTTGAGAATTTGGGTTTTGTACCTCCTCCTCAAATCTCTTGAGTATCTCCAAAGATTCTATTATTTGAATAATTGTATCGGATGGTATTAGCGATCTCCATGATGTGGAGCTAAGCATGCTCAGCAGTCGTTCATGTCCTATAAGTTTCACCATCAAACTCGTAAGCGCTAAAACATTAAGAAATTTTGTCACACCTAAATTGCAACGTCCAGCTGGTGCACGCGACTGTCCCATCCCTTCTACGGCGCATTCGGTTTGAATCGTCTGTCGGTGCAGGTTTTGCTCGGCTTTTCCGACCTCGTTGTTAGGCTTTAACTCCTTCACAGGAAGTGTACCGATGAGTTTCGTGACATACTCAAATGGGTTCTCTAACTCATTTATCAAACCCCTGACGTCCATCAAAGTCTTTTCTAGAGGCTCCTTCATTTTCTGGATTTCTTCTTCTAAAATTTTGACCCTTTTCTCTATGTCGTCGTACTTTTTATCCGCCGACAATCTACGTCACCCTTCAGCTTTTCTGATCACGTATTCACAGAATTGCTGGTTTTCCAGTTGACATTCGCTCTCAACGACATGTATCCCATTTCCCAGAAGTTTTACGAATATTGATTTTAGCATACCCCGCAGAAAAATACAGAAGCACGAATTTTCTTTCTTGCCTGTTTTGTGCCCTTGCTCTAAGAGCATAGATAAGAGTGGGTTGTTGCTAACGCGGACATGATATTCCTTAACATTGCTGCCTAGAACTTCGGACTCGAAAAACCAAATCTTTTCGACATAGTTGTTTTCGATTAGAAACTTTGAGACTTTTTTGAAAACCTCATGAAGGTCCAATCCGTTATCATTATCGAATGGTTTGTTTTCTTGTAGTAATGATTCGATAATTTCGCACCCTTCGGCAACCCCAAGCATAAAGAATATTGCGTTACATGCTGAGTTGCCAAACAGCCTTGCGAGTACGTTGCTCATATAAAGCAGGGCGCGCCACTCTAAAACTTCTCCACACGTATTTTTTTGCGCCAATATCTTATTCACCTCTAGTCTGATTTTTGTATTATCAAAATATTATTTAAGTTTTTCCAAAGTATCCAAAAAATTTAAATAATTGTAATATCATGATACTACTGAAGTAAAAGTGGTGGTGAACATGAAAAGTACTTCAATACAGAAAAAACGTGCGCAAAACAAGGGGTTGACGGGGTTGGAGACCGCCATCATACTTATTGCCTTCGTGGTAGTTGCTGCTGCTTTTGCCTTCGCTGTACTGAACCTCGGTTTCACAACAACCCAAAAGAGCTCGGAGGTCATAAGGGCGGGCCTTAGTGAGGCCACTTCTGCGATAGAGTTGAGCGGTGGAGTTGTAGCAAGGTCTGAAGAGGTGGACGGCAAGCGATACGTGTCTAATGTAACGATTTACGTCAAAACTGGCCCTGGGAAGGAGCCTATAGACATGAGCGACAAAACACTTACAGTAAGCTATATGGACCCATACATTCATGTTGCACGACTAATCAACGGTACCAATCTAATAGTCAGCGAAGTAAGGGGTGATGGTGACGTTCTGTTAGAATACGGCGAAACATGGCAGGTAACCATAAAGATGAACGAACTTTACGGCGGTCTGACGAAAGTTAATCTTGGAGCGAATGATAAGTTCGTTGTAGAGATAAAGCCTGCTGTCGGTGCGATGCTGACAGTCGAGCGCATCCTTCCACCCTCTATAGATCCGCTAATGAACCTAGGGTAGTCAGCTGAGATCCCCCGAAACACCCCTTTTTATTTTTTATTTTTCAAAAACTAAAAATAGGACGACTTTAGTATGCTCTCTGCCATGGACCCACAAAAGGTGATAAAAAGGGTCGTCATAACCCAGGACACAGTCTCACTTGTCGAGAAAGAGAACAAGATAACGTTCATAGTCGACATTAAGGCCACGAAGAAGCAGATAAAGGATGCCGTGGAGAAGCTTTACGAAGTTAAGGTGGAAAAGGTCAACACGCTGATAACGCCGCTTGGCGAGAAGAAGGCATTCGTGAAGCTTAAGCCAGAGTACAGCGCATCCGAGCTCGCGGTTAAGCTCGGAATATTCTAACCCATCAAAAGCTCTTAAGGTAGCTCTTAGCAATTTTCGGCAGCCGCTCAGGGCTAAGAAGGTGGTATCGACATGGGAAGGAACATAAGGGCCCAAAGACTCGGCAGGGGCTCGCCAAGCTTCGCAGCCTCGCTTAGGAGAAAGTTTCAACTGGGATTTCCGACGAGCCTCGTAGAGGCAGGAAAGACGCTCGTGGGTATCGTGAGAAGGTTTCATCATGACCCGGGCCGCGGCGCTCCAGTAGCCGAGGTGGAGCTCCAAAATGGTGAATGTTTCGCTATGGCGGCAGTAGAGGGCATGAGTGAAGGGCAAAAGATTTACATAGGTTCGGATGCACCCGTCCAGCCCGGGAATATCGTTCCGCTCGGTAAGCTGCCAGAAGGAACGGTAATATCTTCGATCGAGCTTAGACCTGGGGATGGAGGGAAATTAGCCCGTTCTTCGGGTGCTTATGCTACCGTTATGGCGCAAATGGGTGACAAAACTTTAGTGAGGTTACCATCAAAGAAGATCATAGAATTGAGTTCCAAGGCCCTTGCAGTAATCGGTGTGGTAGCGGGAGGCGGAAGGCCAGACAAACCGTTCCTGAAAGCTGGCAAGAAATTCTACTGGATGAAGGCTAAAAGAAGGCCTTATCCGAGGGTCAGGGGTGTAGCTATGGCGCCGGTCTTCCATCCTTTCGGTGGTGGTAGCCATAAACGTATAGGCAGGCCTGAAACGGTTTCTAGGAATGCGCCTCCTGGAAGAAAAGTCGGTCTTATAGCTGCTAGGAGAACCGGAAGGAAAAAGAAAACCTAAACCCTTAATAAAGACTGCTATGGTATGATCTTTCTGACCTTAAATGGTAAGGGAATTCCTTTACAGGGGCTACACAGTGGAGCAGCTCAAGTCCATGAGCATGGACCAGTTCATTAAGTTACTTCCGAGTAGACAGAGGAGAAGCTTGGGAAAGAGAGGGTTAACTCAGGCACAACTGAAGCTTCTAGCAAAAATTAGAAAGTACAAGAAGCTTGGGATTCAAAAGCCAATAAAGACGCATGCAAGGGACATGATAATATTGCCCGAGATGGTCGGACTAACTATACATGTACACAACGGAAAGGAGTTCGTACCAGTTGAGATAGTCCCGGAGATGATCGGCCACAGGTTGGGCGAATTTGCGATAACGAATAAGCGCGTTATACATGGAAGGGCCGGCGTCGGCGCTACGAGATCCAGTATGTACGTGCCGCTGAAGTAAATCACATTTCAATTTTTAATGGTACCAGTCCAGAATACACAAGCATATAAGCGATTATGGCACCTACAATCGTTGCGAGTAAGTTTACCATGTTATTATCGATGTATTTAATCCCCCTCAAGAGCTGAGTTTCGGTGTTACAATGGACGCTCTTCTCAGTCACCTTGCCGCATATCCTGCATTTGTATACTGCTTGCGCTGTAGCCCCTATAAGGCTGTCGAAAGTGGAGCCTAGGAAGCTGGATATTGTTACGATTACTAACAAGTTCAAAAATGCTGATAGCTTATCCCCAATAGGTAAAAATAACACGGTCGCCGGAACTATCGTAAAGGCACTGAGAAGCTGTGCTGCAGTTCCATAGGGCGAGACCCCTCCGGGCATTCCGGCTGGCACGGGTTTCATGTTCGTTATCAATCTCGGCTCCCGCGGATACAATAAGCCTATTTCTGTAGCAAGTGTATCGGCATAGGCAGTCGAGATGGCACCCAAATATGCCGCCAGGAGTTCAGGTCTTGATATGCTGTTTGTGTATGTGGATATGCAGACAATCGCCGCTGCTACACCACCATTCGCAAGCACATTCTTCCATCCCCTAGCACCAAGCTTTTCCTCTGCAGCACCTTTAAGCTTTTTCTCTTCATAACGTATTTTCGTCATCAAACCAGCTATGACATAGAATATGAGCAGTGGAATGAAGAAGAGCTTATCACCAAATATGTATATTATGTAACCGACGATAAATGACGAAAGCAGCCCGCTCGGATCGACAAAGCCTGCTTTGATGGAGAGTAGCGTAACGATTACCATAACGATTGTTGCCTCTATGATTAACCATAACGAGGGCAAAGTAGATGCCCCTATTGTTTCTTGAAAACATTCATGAGTGTGCTCTCGTCATCAAGCTTTGTCTCTACTTGTGTCCTCGTCTGTAAGTCCCTGATGGTAACTGTATTCCGCTGAGCTTCTCGTTCGCCGACTATGACTAACCATCTTATGCCTTTCTTTTCACAATACTCTATGGCCGCTGGTATCCTTTTTCCCGTAACATCCAACTCTAGTGCCGTGCCTAGAGCTCGTATAGTCGCGGCCGCCTTTACTGCATAGCGTAAGCTTCCCTCACTAACGCTCACAAGGAGAGCGTCAACCTTTGATGCGTTGTAACCCTGCGTCCCAACTTTTTCTACAAGGTACTGTTGGATTCTGGTAATGCCTACAGCGCAGCCTACGGCTGGCAAAGACTTTCCACCGAATAACTCCGTAAGCTTGTCGTATCTACCGCCACCGTTAAAGGCTATGTCTATGCCTGGCACATACTGTTCAAATATGAAGCCCGTATAGTAGGCCAAGCCTCTAGCAAAACCGAGATCTACAATAATCTTTGAGTCAACACCCGCACTACGCGCAAGGTCTATTATCTCAGACAAATTATCTAATGCCTTGATAGCCTTATCCCATGGCGACATTAGGTCGTAACCTTTTTTCAGAACTTCCTCAGCACTGCCTGATATGTTTATCAATTTCTCGATAACTTTTTTCTCCTCGCACTCTTCCATGAACGAAAGCGCCTCATCAAACCTTTTTCTATCAAGCAGAGAAAGCACGATATCTTGCTCAGCCTCAGCCATGCCCGAAGTTTCCATCAAAGACCTGAGCATCCCAACGTGGCCAACTTTAAAAAAGTGCTCTTTCAGGCCGATCATGTTAAACACGTCCCTGCCGATTTGGATTATCTCAGCATCTGCTGCAGGGCTGGAACTACCGAACAATTCAAAGCCACCGTGGTAAAATCTCCTCTTTCTTCCCCATTGGGGCTCGTCATAGCGGTAACAGTCTGCTATGTATCCTAACCTAATAGGTAGCGGTGCACTCTTAAGTTTTGTGGCTACGAGCCTCGCAACCGGTGCCGTCATCTCGGGCCTAAGGACAAGTTTCCTTCCGGATTTGTCTACAAAAGTAAACATCCTTTCCCTTAACTCTTCGCCCGATTTTGCCTCGAAGACTTCATAGTGCTCGACGGTAGGTGTCTCTATCTCTTGGTAGCCATACTTGCTGAAAACCTTCCTCACAACATCTTCGATCGCCCTCTTAACCGCCATCTCTTCTGGTAGCAGGTCGTCCATGCCCCTGACAGTCGAAAGTTTTATTTCCCTTGACATAGGTCGCCATGAACTTTCATAAAAATGCAATATAAAGGTTAGGTTAGGTTAGGCTTTCAGTAAAGCATGTATGCTACAAAAGGTTAAATGTTGCGTAAGATGAACTTGTGAATAGACTCGATATACGCGGTGTAGAGCCCTGAGCGAATCACGGGAAGATATGTGCAATGTATGCAAAAAAGGCAAGGTCGTATACTTTAGGGCGTATTCTGGCGAGAGATTGTGCTCAAGGTGCTTTACAAAGACGTTTGAAAAAAGGGTTGCGAAGACTATAGCCAAATATGATATGCTGAGGTATAATGATAGGATAGCGGTAGCGGTCTCTGGAGGAAAGGACAGCCTAGCATTACTAAGAGTTCTAGCGAAAATTGAGGCCAAATTTCCAGAATCTAGCATGGTCGCGATAACGGTTGATGAAGGCATAAGCGTTTACAGGGATGAAGCGATAAAAAATGCAGAGGATTTCATCTCTAAAATGGGTAATGTTGAACACGTAAAGGTGAGCTTCAAAGAACTTTTCGGCTTTACCTTAGACGATGTGGTGAGAGATGGTGCCGTGGATAGAGCGGGTATTAAACCCTGTACGGTTTGCGGCATACTAAGGAGGAGAGCTTTGGATATCGCGGCCAGGCAGGTTGGTGCAAGCGTCATAGCAACAGCCCACACCCTAGATGATGTTGTCCAGACATATCTCATGAACATGTTCAGGGGCGACATAGACAAGCAACCGTTTGGTATAAGAATGGAACTCGAAGGTTTCGTTCCAAGGGTCGCACCGTTTAAGCTCACACCGGAAAGTGAGGTTGTAATGTATGCATACTTACACAATGTGCCGTTCCAATCTTACACTTGTCCGTATGCAAGAACCTCAATGCGTGATATGATCAGGAACTTTTTAACCGAGTATGAAGAGAATTATCCTGGGACGCTTTACACGGCTTTGACATCATTTGAAAAGTTGATAAAACCATCAAACGTTTCGCTCCAAAAATGCGAGGTGTGCGGTGTCCCCACTAGCAGAAGAATTTGCAGAGCATGCGAGATACTCAAGCACCTTAACGTAAGAGAAGTTCCGATTCAATAAAAAATATGTGGTGCTATCTCGACTACTTTAATTGATTGCTTAACTCAAGCCCTTTGGAGAAGCCAGCTTCGAATGCTCGAATGTTAATTTTTGCGACTTTCTCCGCAAACATCCCTTCTATCGCGGCTTGGAAATTGTGTTTGGGTATTGGAATATCAGAGACGGCTTTCATAACCCCGAGCAGTACGGTACCTGCGGCTAAACTTGAGCCAGCTGAAATGGCCAGCTCGTATGCATTAACCGCAAATGCTTTCTTTGCAATGGTCGTAAGTGCTGACTTTATCTCATCCAGCGGAGGATATTTCTGTTGTTTTAGTTGGACCGTTAAAGGATATACGGGTTTCTCATTAAATATAACAATGCCATCTTGCCTAAGATACTGAAGAGACGTTCTCAATGCTTCCATTGGTTCTATCCCAACCACTATGTCCGCAAATCCATCTGGGACTATCGATGAGTACACATAATTGCCGAACCTTACGTGGCTGAGTATAGCACCGCCCCTTTGCGCACCGCCTACGATGTCTGTGGTCTTGACTCTATAGCCTGAAGCTAATGCCGATTCTGCTAAAATCCTAGCAATGGTTACTACACCTTGTCCACCCACGCCAGCGATTATAATGTTCCAAACTTTATCCATCATGTCACCTCCCTAACGATAGCTCTGTACGGACAGATCTGGGCACAAACTCCACAGCCCGTACAATCGCTGCTCTCTATCTTGGCCTTGTTGTTTTCGCTTATTATAAGGGCAGGGCATCCGAAGTGTTGTGTGCATACGCCGCAACCGGTACACTTATCCTCTAAGACTACGTATCTGGGTAACCGCTCGCCCTTTATCCTAGCCTCCCTAGCTACGTATACTGCGCATGGAGAACGTGAGACGAGCATAGCGGGTCCAGGCCCTTGGTAATTGATGGCTTCCTCGATAGCCTTTTCAGCCTCCTTCAAGTCTAAGGGATCGAATGTTTTTACGAACTTTACACCGACGGCCCGTGCTATATCCTCCGGTAGGATGCGCGCAGTACTGCTACCGTTTGCGCTCAGCCCTAGGCTTGGTGATGGTTGCTGGCCGGTCATACCAACCACGAGGTTGTCCAGTACTACTATAACGAACCTGGCGTCGTTGTACACAGCATTTATCAGGCCAGGTATGCCTGCATGAAAGAAGGTCGAGTCGCCGATTATTGCAAACACTTTGTTATCAACATTAGATTTTGCGAAACCACAGGCTAAACCTATGCTTGCACCCATCGAGAACTTCAGATCTATCAGCTGGAACGGAGGTTGAGATGCGAAGCTATAGCAGCCTATGTCACCGCAGAAGAGTGCCTTATCTTTGAGCATTTTGTTAACAACCTTTCTCATCGCGTAGAAAGTAGCTCTATGAGGACAACCGCTACACATGGTAAGCGGTCTGGAAATCAGCATATGCCTGAACTTAGTGATGTGGCCCCTTCCTTGTGCTGGAGAAGATAATCTCTCTCCGATTACCATTTCGAGTAAGTTTACTACCTCGTTAAACGTAACCTCGCCTACAAGTTTTGGATTAAAGCTAGCACGCCCATACACTTTACAATTTATCCCGCCTTCAGCTAAGACGGCCCTTATGTTATTTTGCAAGTAGGGCTCCACATCCTCTACTACAATAACAGCCTCAAGGTCGTTGCAGAAATTCATGAGGAGTTTCTTTGGAAGTGGATGGGGTGCTGCCAGCTTAAGCATCGCAAATTTATTCTCCAAGTTGTAACACTTCAAGGCCTCCACAGCGATATCATAACTCATTCCTGCTGAGATTATTCCCCATTTTTCGTCACCACGTTTTATTATTTTGTTAAACGGTGCTTGTTCAATAATTGACTCAATTAGTTCTTGCTTTTTATGCAAGCCTTCGTGAAGCCTTACAGACCTTCCACCGGCACCTGCAACTATGTACTTCTCATCTTTTTTGAATTCGGCTTTAACATTGGACCGGATTATCTCTCCCAAAACAACATCTTCAAGACCATGTGAAACCCTTTGTGCTGAGCGTAAAAGTACTGGAAGTTTAATACGCTCTGAAACCTCGATGCCCCACACGACCATGTCTTTTGCCTCTGCCGGGCCTGAAGGCTCTAGCATGGGGAGCTCGCTCATGGATGCTAAGAACCTTATGTCCTCCTCATTTTGCGAAGCTCTGCTCTGTGGATCATCACCGACCACCACGAGCATGCCAGCCTCAATGCCGCTAAGATTTATACACATCAAAGGGTCAAGGGCCCAGTTCAGCCCGACATGCTTCATTACAGCAAGAGACCTGAGGCCTGCGATTGATGCTGCAGATGCAGCTTCCAAAGCCACCATTTCATTAATGGACCACTCGGCATATATGCCAAGTTCCTTAGACACCAATAACAAAGTATCGAGTACCTCGGTGCACGGATTTCCAGGATAAGATGTAGCAAACTTGACGTCGGCCTCTATGGCACCTCTAACAATAGCTTCGTTCCCAGAGAGAATGACGCGTTTGCCTTTTTCATTGCTGAGTAGAGATTGCTTTAACATTTTCTTTTTACCCGTCTAGCGCAACCAGTTAAAAAATGTTACTTTTATTGGTAGGGTTGTGCGTTTGCTAATGCTTCCCACAAACGTTAATTAGAATCGCCGAACTAGTCACAACAGACGAAGTTGACGCACCGCTTTCCTGTAAGATATGTTACATACGATAACGAACATTGGAAGTTACTAAAAAACCTCCGGATGAAAGCCATCAAACTCATGGAAGCACTCATGAGACGTAATCTGTTCTCCTTGACCTACGGCAGTATAGTGAGGGGTGATGTCAAACCGACCAGTGATGTTGATGTGTTCATACCTGACGTTGTACCATCGCATGATGTAGAGCTGGCACTAATGAGTGCTGGTTACAACATAATTTCAAGGGAAGTCGTGCAAGCTACGCCCTCATATGTCGTAAAGGGATACATCTATGTTGATGAATTAACATCAGTTTCTTTCCCCCTCATTCCGATGAGAAGTGAGGAAGAAATGTTTTACTCGCTTGCAGGAAAGGCAGACCTTGATGAGTTAATGAAGGATGCAAGAAAACCTGGTATAAACAAAGAACTGATGCTTATTGTACCAACAGAAGAGGGTCATTATGAGCTCGCAATTGAGGGTGGCATAGAAGAGGCGGCAAAAGTGCTTTCTGTAGACCCCAACGTGCTCAGAAAAAGAGTTTACGTTCTTAAAAGACGAAAAGAAATAGGCAGGACTGGCGTTTACAGGTCAATTCTACTCCAGCCCGATGATTCCTTCGAAAGTGTTCTGAAAAAGTTAATAGATACGTCCCCTTCACTCAGGAGAAGGCTTAAAGAGTATAGATAAAAGGTCACCTATTTACTTGTGTTATACAGCTAAGGGGTATGATGGGTTGGAAGTAATATCAGTAAATCCCAGCAAGCGGTTTGTAAAATTGATACCAGAGACGACACTTGACCTGCTTAACCTCTACAGGGTAATATCTTTAGGCGACATCGTTTACTCTGATACAAGCAGGGAGGTCAAAAAGCAAAGGGCGGACGGAAAAGTTGACAGCGAAAGGGTTAGAGTTACCATAGGTGTGAGACTTGAAAAGAAGTCCTTAGACCCCCTAATGAAAAGGCTCCGCCTCCTCGGTAGGATAACGTATACTGATGTTGAACTCGATTTAATCGGAAAGCACCACTCGCTGAACGTGGATGTTGGAACCGAGCTGGGCATAAAGGCTGAAAAAGACTTTTCTAGGTTGGAAAGTTTTGCAGAGCATTATCGAAAATTAGGCAGAGTCAAATCTCTACTCTGTGTGTTATTAGATGATGAGCAATTCACAATAACATCTTTAAGCAATTCGGGTATAGAGGTGGTGCATAAGGGCAGATTCGTTTCGCAGAGTAAAGATATGCCAGATGAGCACGTAAAAAGCATAGAGAATGTTTACGCAGAGATTGCCGAAACCATTGAAAGAAAGCTCGAAATGGAAAACCCGATCGTCGTTGTTTTGGGAAATGATATAGCGGTAGAAAATTTCATCAAATTCTTGAAGAAGGATAGAGAGAAGGTTTTCAAGGCTATCAAAAAAATTGGCCACGTCTCGGATGGCTCCCTTGCAGGAATACAGGAAGCATTAAGAAATAAACTTCTTGACGATGTTGGTGGCTCCATTAAACCGGTAAGGGATGCGGAGGTTGTTGAAAAATTCATAGAATTCATGTCGAAAAATTCGATGAACGTTGCCATAGGGTTTGAAGAAGTTTGCAAAGCAATAGAGTTGGGGGCGGTTAAAAACATCATAGTAACCGAAGACTTCATCTGGGCGAACATGCACGATGAAAGGTTCCAGCGAATTATGGATTTGGTTGATGAAAGGCGTATTGAGATGCACATAGTGCTTCCTGGTACAGAAGCAGGTGATAAAATAAAGGCATTCGGAAGCATCGTAGGCATATTAAAGTATCCGGTGAAGCTTAATTATTGATGAGCTGGTCAGCCGATATTATATGAACGTTTGGTGATCTTTTTGATATTTCGCCTACTCTCATTCCTATTAGGTACACATCATGATCGAGTGTTGCTGCAATATCTACGAGCCTCTGAGTCACCACACCATCAAATACGACATACTTCATGTTTTTGTATTCAGGCATCCTCTGAGCTAGTTCACTCACGGGCATCTTTGCTAACACTTGAAACGTTTCGTCCAATATTATTGCCATGAGATTTCCATCAACTTCTTTTACGAATTCTGCAAGCCCCTCAGGTATTTGAGCAGATTTTTCCGCCGTCCAATGCTTAATGTTTTTAATGACCTCTTCTACTGTTACAGCCCGTTGCAGAGCCTCCGATATTTCCTTGCCCGTCAGCTCCTCGACCTCCTTACCATAAGGTGCCCTTGCCACAAAATCTATCTTAGAGTTTTGTAGCAGTTCCCTAAGTATCAAATCACCACCTCTATCGCCATCAAGGAATGCTATGACGGTCTTCTTTCTTCTTGTTAACTCGGAGATAGACTTCGGTACTTTTACACCTTCAACAGCTACCACATTCCTATAACCATGACGTAAGAGGTTTATCACATCAGCCCTGCCCTCAACTATTATCAATTCATTACAGGATTCGACATCAGGTCCAGCGGGAAGTCTGTCAGGTCCAAATTCTACGACCTTGCTTCTGATAACCGCCTCTTCAAGTTCTTTAAGCACTTCGTCGTCTTCTGGAATCTTCGCCTTTTCCCACTCGTAAAGTATGGCCCTTGCTCTCTCGATTATCTTCCTCTTCTTTTCAGCCCTAGTATCTTCAATCTTTTCTATAGTAACCCTCGCATGATAAGGCCCTACTCTATCGATGCTCTCCACCATTGCGGCTATAAGAGCCGTCATGAACCTGTCAAGGTTTGTAGGGATAAGAATCTTACCGATAGTTTTGTTGCCTTGGGATGTTGAGGTTAGCTCTATTCTTCCTATCCTTCCTGTCTTCTGGAGTTCTCTGAAATCCAACTCCGAGCTGAAAATCCCCTCGGTCTGTCCGAATATTGCGCCGATTATGTCGTTTTTGTCAACAACTCCGTCAACTTCTATTTTAGCCTCTATTACATATTTGACGGATGTTATTCCTGTGCTCAAAAATTATCACCCCGTCCTCATTTTTAGAGTTAATTATTAACCATCACCAGGTTCTCATGAATATGGATCGAGAGACTTAATATAAGCTTTAACTTTTGATGACACATGCCGAAGTCATAGGAATCGCAAAGTTGTCACGTCAAAAGCTTACTTTCGTGGCCTTTGGAAAAGTCTCAAAATATTCCTTGGCGGCTTTGTACACCATTTCCCTATATTCGTTTTCTGTGTAGACCCTGATTATGTTGTAAACTTCGCTTACAGATTTGAGCAAGAAGGATTCTACGCTCACTTCTCTTATACCTTCGGCGCTTTCCTCATAGAACGTAACCTCCTGAGAGTCTGAAAGCGGCAACGGTGGAACATACGGCGTATCTACCCATACGTGCTCAGCGCTTATTCCAGCCATCGAAGCTATCTCCTCCTCGATGCTCTTTTTTATATGCGGTTTGCTCAGAATTGCTAATGAGACCTTTTCACTGGATATCCTGCCCTCAAAAGCTCGTTTTGGCAAAATTCTTCTCTCTATTCTTTTTATTATCTCCCTAGACTTTTCGTTGGTCTTCATCATGCACCATACCGTATAATCGTCTTGCGAAATGTACTCCTCGACCGACATAGAGGAGAAATCCAAGAGATGCTCTATTAACCGAACGCCCTTTAAGAATAAAGACTGGGCAGCCCTGGCTGCATGATGGAAGTAAATATTCATGAAAGACTGAAAGCGTGCTAGCGCTAATTCCTCCAATACGCCTAACCCACGAACGCTTATCATGGTTTTGCCGTCAACGATTTTTGTCATCATGATTATTCTCTTAGCATCCACTATCCCGTATGTGGCACCGGTAAAGTAAGAATCCCTTATGAGGAAATCAAGTTTATCAACATCCGTCGGTCCGGATATTATGGCGGACTCTGGTCTGCGTTTTTCAAGGACATTTATGACGTCCTTAACACTAATGCCTGACGCCTCTATTGCGGATGCAAGTTCAGCATCCTCATTTAATATTTTTACACCCATCATTTCATGATTCATACCTTTTTCAATCAACAAAGCTTCTAGAAGATGGGAGTACGGTGTGTGGCCTATATCATGGATCAGTGCTGCATACTTCAGCACTCTTGACCAATATTCATCGAATTCAAGGTGCTTAGCATATTCCCCTGCGAGGTAAAAGCAACCCAACGAATGGTCAAACCGTGTGTGCCTCGCACAAGGATATACTAGGTAAACTAGTGGTAATTGCATTATCCTTCTCAACCTTTGGAAAGATGCCGTATCAACGACCCGCCTGTCGTATTCATCAAGCTCTATGTATCCCCATATTGGGTCTTTTACCAGCTTAACTTTCATCGCATCTATGAATGAGGCCTGCCTTTTTAGATTTTTTGTAATAATATCCCGACCTATTGCCTAATTCCCCCCACGAAGTTTATAGTCTACTGTAATCAAGCAAATCTTGGTTAAAATGAAGCTAGTTCCGGGTCCTGCATCCATAGAGCTTGCAATTAAAGTGTCTGGCATACTGGGTCTGAGGTTAACGGATTTGGAACATAAGACATTCCCAGACGGTGAATCTTACTTTAGATATGTTGATTGTGTGGAAAATGACGTCGTGGTGATATTCCAAGGCACTCACCCGCCCCAAGACAAGCATATACTTCAACTTTGCCTTTTATCAAGCGGAGCAAAGGATTTGGGTGCTAGTAGGGTTGTGGCAGTTGTACCTTATTTGGCCTATGCTAAGCAGGACAGGCGATTCAAAGAAGGTGAGGTGGTGAGCATAGATGTTGTGTTGGGCATCCTCAAACAATCTGGTGTGGACAAAATATTGACAGTAAATATGCATGCGCCGTGGATTATCGATAAATCACCAGTACCTATTGAGAACTTGGATGCCATCGGTGTACTCGCATCCTACATCACCCAAATGAACCTAAAAAATCCAATAGTCTTGGCGCCGGGAAAGAAGGGGGAGGATATGAGTGCCGCTGCCGCAAAGGTCTTGAATGCCGATTATGGTACTATTAAAACAAAAAGGGACATAAACACGGGGGCTGTGGAGGTTAGCTTAGAGGACGTAAACGTCAAGGATAGAGATGTTGTTGTGGTTGATGACATGATAAGCACAGGTGGCACGATTGTTAAGTCCATCAACGCTCTCAAGTCAGCTGGAGCTAGAAGAATACTCGTCGGCTGTGTTCATGCGATAATGGTAAACGATGCTGATAAGAAGATTCTCTCATCGGGTGCGGATGCTATAGTAGCCACGGATGCCGTTCCCAACAAGTATGCCTTCGTGTCTGTAGCAGGTCTTTTAGCAGAAAGCTTGCGGAAATTATGAAGGAAAGAATGCAATATTTCTTTCACATGTCGGGCGAGTATCCCGAGCTGTCTTTCGGCGAGCTAAAGGCCATACTTTCTACATTCGATGCTTCTTCAAAGGTTGCTTTGGACTTCAAAAATGTTGGGATAGCAGAAACTACAAAAGATTGCGCAATCTTAGCTGTAGAGCGTTCTGCTTACGTTAAGGAAGCGGCATTGCTTTTGGCCAAATCTACAGATATACAGGAGCTAGTCGAGGACGTGAAATCAGCACCATTGTATGAATTGCTGAACGATGGAGAAACGTTCGAGGTAAGATGCGTAAAATGTTGGGGTGCGGAGTACGATACAAAAAAAGTTGAAGCGGAGTTGGGGAGTATCATCCTAGGTTGCGGAAAATACGTATCAGTAAATTTGAAAAAGCCCGACAAAAGGTTCGTGCTTTTGGCGACACCACAAGGACTTTTCTTCGGGCTATCGGTTGCAAAGAAGAGAAAGAAGGAGTTCTATGATAGGAAGGCGGGCAGGAGACCTTTCACGTTACCCTCTGCCCTTCAGCCTAAGATTGCTAGATGCATGGTTAACTTGGCTAGGATTAGACCAGGTGGCAGAGTCCTCGACCCATTTGCTGGCTCAGCCTCGATACTTAGCGAGGCATGGTTGTTAGGATACGAGCCGGTAGGATTAGAGATAAAATACTGGATATGTAAGGGTGCGAGGCTAAACTTGGAGCGTTATGCGCTTGGTGATCCAGACATAATAAATGCCGACGCAAGGACTGCACCATTACGGAGGGGTTTTGACTCAATCGTGACAGACCCTCCTTATGGTAGGTCCACGACGATACCGACCGGCTCGTTAACCAGCTTACTGGAAGATTTTCTATCGAAGTTAACAGACCTTCTTATAGAGGGAGGGAGCGTATGCATGGCCTCGCCTTCGGACATCGATCTAATCTCCTTAGGGAAAGCATACGGTTTAGAAGTCTTAGAAACCTACACAATCAAGGTACATGGGACCTTGACGAGAAACATAACAGTTTTTAGGATGCGATAAAACAATAATTAAAATCAAGACCCCAAATAACCATCGGCAGGAATGTCGATTGACGGTTATGAGAATAATCTTCTTGGGAACTGGGGGCGGCATGCCGAGTAGGAGACGTGGACTTCCAGCCATAGCGATAAAATATGCTGGTAGTGTACTTTTGTTTGATTGTGGCGAATCAACACAAAGACAAGCAATACTAGCGGGTGTAGGTTTCAAAAAGGACTTTAAGATATTCTTAACACACCTTCACGGAGATCACGTCCTAGGCTTGCCGGGTTTATTGTATACGATGTCCATGTTAGATAGGAATGACCCCGTTGAGATTTACGGTCCTGCTGGTACGAAAAAAGTTGTCGAGTCCTTACTTGTTACCACATATGGCATGGTTGGTTTTCCAATCGAGATAATTGAAGTGGATGAGGGCGTTGTGTACGTGTCACAAGAATATAGGATAGAGGCTATCAAAACAGAGCATACCACCGAGTCGTTAGCTTACAAGCTCCAAGAGAAGGAAAGGCCGGGTAGGATGCGCGTAGAATACCTAGAGAGCATAGGTCTACCAAGAGGTCCTTTATGGGGCAAATTGCAAAGAGGGCACGCTGTGGTTTACAAAGGTAGGAGGATAACGCCGGAAGAGGCAGTTGGTCCCCCAAGGAAGGGGAGGGTCGTTGTTTACACAGGAGACACAAGACCGACGGAGAGAATCGTGGAGTTCAGCAGGAATGCAGACGTTCTAATACATGATGCAACATTTTCTCATAAGCTCTTCGAAAGGGCAAAGACAGAGGGTCATTCCACAGCAAAGGAGGCAGCAGAAATTGCTGCCGCGGCCGCAGTGAAGAGGTTATACTTGTTTCACATAAGTCCCAGATATGATGACGATCCAGAGCAACTTTTGTCCGAAGCAAGGAGCATATTCCCACAAACATACCTGTCTGAAGACTTTATGCAATTCGATGTACCATACCCATCAGAGTAACGGTCAGTTCAGCTCAAAGAATGTTTAATCTTATCAAGGTTTCATTCAACTTGTTTAGGCTCTCTTCAACGCTACTTTTGCACTCTAACGTCACGAATCCTTCATATCCTTTTTTAGCCAAACTTTCTAAAATCCTCCGCCACGGAATCTTACCAGAATCTAATGGCATATGCAGATCACGTAACCCATCGTTATCATGCAAATGAATGTTTACGAGCTTTTCATAAAGACGGCTCAAAAAATCGTCCACGTTTCTCTCAATATATGCATGACCTAAATCTAGGCATAGACCCAAGTTTTTTGCGCATGTTGTATCGAATAGTATGATAAAATCTTCAAGTGTGTTTAGGTATGCGCTCTCATTTGACGTGCAGTTCTCAACAAGTAATTTTATTCCAAACTTTGAGGCGATGGATGATAGGCTCTCTAAGTTTTTAAGTGTGGTCTCAAAATCTTCACATTTAGGGGCGTGAATCACAACATAGCTGGAGCGTAAAAGCCCAGCCAAAGATACGGTGTTTTCAAGCCTTTTAAACAAAAAGGGTCCGAATGCTAGCGGGTTATAGGGGCCGTGAACGTTTATCAAAGTTAAGTCGCTCGATACGGCTTTTTTGTAACCCTCGATCTTTTTGATATCCAGCTCGTTAGGTTTTTCGTCTATTATTTCCCATGCCTTAACTTCTATGCGTTTCAACCATTCTATAATTTTACTAAATGGCGACTCATGAACAAAGAGTGTTGATACGCATGGTATCATAATTTTTACATCCTTATTCGGTGAGCCATTCTATCAACTTATTTGGGTCATCTGTCTTTATTGTAACCTTGATAGGACCGAGCGGCGATTCACCCTCAGCATTCGAAAAAGAGACTTTGCCAGCATATGCTGCTTGCTTATGTAGATAGAATTCCACAACGTTGCCCCTTATACCGCCTCTCATAACGGCCTTGGCAGCAGACCTTATTCTCCTCTGTCTTATCAAGCGCTTTAGCTTTTCAAGAGAACTTATGTTCCCTGAACAGACTATCGCCTCATCTAGCTTCGTGTCCACCTTGACTTTAAATATGCTAAGTATGCTCCTCACAACCTTTTCCTCATCCTCGGTCGGGTTTAGGGGTGCCCTGACTTCTAATTCAGCGTCCAACTTTATACGCCTGCTAACCAGTAAGACATTCCTTTGAGATAAACCTTAGCCTGCTCTACAAAACTCGGCCTAATGTAGCGGCGGATACAGCTCTGTATATATGCATTAGTATCTAGCTATAAATAAAAGGAATAAAAAGATAAGCTGGCGATGGGCATGGAGGATGGGCAGGACAAAAAACATGCGTCGCACTCGTACAAAGTCGATAAGATTAAGGAGAGCGTATTGCAGTCTTTGATGCAGCTCGGCGAGAAGATAGTAAACAGCATCGAGGAGGGTGTCTTTCCAGAAATCCAGCTTCCATTAAGGTCGACGAGTAATATAATATACGATCCTAATCTAAGACAGTACGTCTTAGGAAATAAGCAAGTTTTAAGAACGACAAAGAACGTTAAACATCTCAGACCATTCGCCCAGCTTGTCTGGATCAGTAGCTTCGCTAAGAAGCTGATAAAGGCTGGCAAAACCTCCACCCTTAGGGATACTTACTATGTTGCTATAGGTGAGGGTATAGATTTCGAAGATCAGAATGAAAGCGACGAAGCGATAATCGAGTTAGAAAGCTTGCTGGGCCATCCTAGAGAGGACTTTAACATATTCCCGGAAGAAAGGGCATCCATATACGGCGACTTGGTAATAGAGTATACGGTGCCAGGGTTTAGGGGTAAGAGGGTCGACCTTTCATCGCACCCGGATGGCTTTGCCATAGGCCCAGCTCTTACGACGGCTGAATTCGTCAAATGCGGTGCCGAAGTTCTTTTCGTTATAGAGAAGGGTGCAGTCTTCGCAAGGTTCGTGGAAGAAGGGGCCGATAAGAAATATAAGGCTCTCCTAATCCACACGGCCGGTCAATCTCCAAGAAATGCAAGAAAGCTGATTAGGAGGTTGAACGAGGAACTTAATCTCCCTGTCTACATCTTTGCAGATGCTGACCCGTTTGGTGTCCACATAGCATCAGTACTAATACACGGTTCAGCAATATCGGCACATTTACGCGAGTTAAACATCCCTGATGCTGTATGGGCTGGTCTGTACGCATCCGACATCATCAAGTACAAGCTCCCCTCTATGAGATTCACTGAACAAGACGCGAAAAGGTTGGAAGAACTAAAAAGAGACCCGAGATACCAAACCGACCCATGGAAAAGGGAACTGGGCGTGTTCTCAAAAATTGGGAGAAAAGCGGAGCTTGAGGCCTTCTCTAGGTATGGCCTAGAGTTTATCGTAAAGGAGTTCTTACCCGAAAGGTTAGCAGAACTGACCAAGAGGTAGTGGACTCAGCTACCGATCATGGAGAATGGGTTTAATACCTAGATTACCGATCTGTATTGTGATTAGGGGCTGGTTTTGTTTAAGATACCAGAAGTACCTGCCCTACTGGTTGAACGTCCCATCAAGAGCCTCATAGTGTCGGATGTCCACGTGGGCTTCGAGGAAGAGCTTCATGAAGTTGGTTTCAGAGTTCCATCTCAAAGCTGGCGACTTATTGAAGAAATCAAACAGTTGATAGAAAAGACTGGGGCTAAAAAACTAATAATCTTAGGCGACCTCAAGCATAAGGTTCCTGGGACTTCCAAGATCGAATGGAGGTACCTGTCCAGCATGGTCGGGGAGATTCGAAGGATGGTTGAGGAAATCATACTGGTTCCAGGAAATCATGACGCTGGTATAGGCAGGATACTTGGAGATTCTGTTACTTATGCGCCATCGAGAGGTTTTATAATCGAAGACGGAGAACATAAGGTCGGCTTATTCCATGGTCATACATGGCCGTCAATAAGCCTCTCCAATGCTGATGTGCTGGTGATGGGACATATGCATCCTGTCGTCAGGCTAAGAGCCGAGCTCGGTTACACTATCAGGAAAAGGGTTTGGTTAAATCTCGAAACCGAGAGGGCTTTGTTGGTGAGGAGGCTGAGGCGCCAACAGGATTCGAAAGTTCCGAAGGGGCGTCTAAGCCTTTTGGTGATGCCGTCCTTTAATGACTTCCTTTCAGGCGTTGCGGTGAATGCCGTATCAGAAGGACGGGAGTTGTTGGGGCCAGTAATGAAATCAGGCTTGTTCGACCTGTCTAAGGCCGAGGTTTACATGCTTGACGGTACGCATCTGGGTAGGGTCTCGGACTTGAGGGAGTTTGCATGAAGGATGAGCTGAGTTCTTTAAAGGAAAAATACGGATCGATGTACGAAGAAGCAATCAACGCCGTAGAGAAAGGTCTCGTGAAACGTTACGTCTTCAAGCCGAGTGGCAGGGTTAGATGGGTTGTCGTGGGTAGGACGCAAGATTATCTCATTTTACTCAAAGCAGGCTACTGTACATGTGACGATTTCTATTTTAGGGTATTAAGTCACGAGAAGCCTATGTGCTATCATCTGTTGGCTGCAAAGATAGCCTCGGAAAGCGGAAAATATGAGGAAATATATGAGGAAGATAAATGGTACCGTAGGCTGCTAAATGAGTGGTTACCAAAATAGGAATAGCATTTAAGACATCATAGAGTGGTTCTCAAGATCTTAAAATTCTACCTCATACAATCACACAAAGGGATGTTAAACGTAGTCTTCATCGGCACGGCTGGATGTGGAAAGACCAGTTTAACACACGTTTTCGGTAAATGGTTGGAGAATGAACTAAATGCAAGTATATCCTACATTAATCTAGATCCTGGAGTCCATAGAACACCATACACGCCTTCATATGATGTAAGAGAGATAATAACTGTTGATAGATTGATGGAGTGTGGACTGGGACCCAACGGGGCGATGGTCAGAGCAGCTGAGATAATAGAGGAAAAAATCTCCGAGGTATCCAGAAAAGTTCACGATCTAAAATCGGATTTTAGGCTGATAGATACTCCAGGACAGATGGAGCTATTTTTATTTAGACCTATGGGTCCACGATTCGTCGAAGATATAGCCAAACACTCTCCGACGGTCTCTGTATACATAATTGATCCAACTATGGCCTCCACTCTAAGCGGTTTAGCCACATCACTCTTACTGCCCATGATAACTAGGCTTAGATTAGGGGTCCCGGTCGTATCCGTGATAAATAAAGCTGATTTGCCTGAGGTCTACAAAGTCGAAGAATTTTCAAGAAATTTGCATGATCTAGAAAAAGAGATGAGGTCTGAAGAGAGAGGATTAATAGTGGACCTAGCGTCGAGATTTCTCGAATTGATTGATGAATTCTCTAAAACCATCAGGATGGTTAAGACATCAGCTATAACAGGAGAAGGCATGAGCGACCTCTATACGCTAATCCACGAAGCCTTGTGCGAATGCGGCGACCTAATGTAACATGAATCGCAAAATCTTGCGATTTTAAGAAGAAAGGAAAAATAGTGGACAGCTTGCAAAATTAAAATATTAAGGGATATCATGTTTTCCCCGAGCCGGGGTCCCTTAGCCAGGTAGAGGGGCGGCCTCGAGATCTCTATAAGAGGTGCTGGTCAAGAAAGCCGCTGACCCGTTGAGGGTCGCCTGGGTTCAAATCCCAGCCCCGGCGCCTCACTTCTTACGCTACTTGAGCATCTCAAAGGTTGTAAAGTCACAGAACGTAGGTCATAAATGAGTTAGATGTCTGTAGAAAATTCGTGGTGTAAAACCTCCATCCGAATAAAGACTTTACGGCACGATAAAATTCAAAAGTATAATGCTATATGTAATGCGCAATATGAGAAAGGGCGAACGCTTCAAAAATCATGTTGTCCTCGTTGTTGGTGCATCCAGCGGGATAGGAAGGGCCACGGCGGAGGCATTCTCAAAAGAGGGGGCGAAAACCATACTCTCCGCGCGTTCCGCTGATAAACTTGAGTCCATAGCGAAAGCTCTTCGCTCAGAAGGGTTTGAGGCCTATCCGTTTCCATCGGACGTGAGTATCAGGCAACAGGCTGAGGGGCTTATAGAATGGGTGGTCCAAACTTTTGGAACCTTGGACATACTCGTAAACAGTGTTGGGGTATACGACATAAGGAGGGTGACTGAAGCGGATCCGGCCGATATAGAAGAAGTCATGAGGATAAATTTCTTCGGACCAGTTTATTGCACGTTAAGGGCTTTGAAGGAGATGCTGAAGAAGGGAAAAGGCGTCATAGTAAATATATCGTCAGTCGAAGGCAAGAAGGCATTGAAGCACCCTCCTGGCTATGTTTGTAGCAAGTTTGCCCTAACAGGCTTTACAGACCTTCTCAGACAAGAGCTGTACGGAACAGGCATACGTGTCGTGGGCGTCTACCCTGGATATGTCGAGACACCTTTGATAGAGAAGCTGAGGCTACCTGATAGTAAAGCAACAAAACCCATCCCACCAGAACAGGTGGCAGCTGCAATACTCGATGCTGTAGAAAAAGGTAAGGCCGAGGTCATAATACCTAATCCAATAAGCGTCAAGTTTTTCCTCACATTGAACACAATATCTCCGAAAATCGGTGACTGGTTTGTAAGAAAGTATAACCTTTCTGGAGATTTTTAGCCATCCAAAACTCTGTAGCTTACTTTGAAACCATTGCCAACTTGCTCAATCGACTCAATTTTTATACGTCCAACTTCGGATGTGTTCTTCACATGAGTCCCGCCGCATGGTATCGCGTTTATCCCTTCTATTACCACTATCCTATAAACATCCAAACGGGGTAGACGAGCCAAGTTAGGTGCGCCAAAGACCCTCTTGCTTAGCTCATGCGCGTTCACATACTCTGCGAAGACTGGTTTGTTTGACATCACAACCTCGTTGGCAACCTCCTCTATCCTTTCCTTTAAATCACCAGAATATTCGCCGATGTATTCTTGGAAACCATACCCCACGTCATGCATAGCCGATTGAGATTGAAAAGGTCTTCCGTAGATTGTTACGACCGCGTAATCGACTATATGACCAGCAGTATGCGTCCTCATTATTTTATATCTCCTCTCCCAGTCGAGACGCAGTTTCACACAATCTTCCTCTTTAAAATCACCATCACTTATTTCCCCATAATGCACGATGACACCGTTGTACTCCATGACCTTGTTTACTATGAAGGTTATGCCAGCAGACTCTAAAACGCCGTGGTCGGATGGTTGGGCTCCAGACTTTGGGTGCATTATTGTTTCCCTAACAACAACGTAGCCCTTTCTTCCTGTATCCTTTATCCAACGAAGTACATGAGATTCTGCCTCTTTTTTGTAAGAGTCGTCAAGGTAAAGCTTCTTTGTCTCAGGCAGACCAGCAACGACTTCTGCCAAGCTTACCATTCTATAATACCTCTAGGCGTCTTTGAAAACTCATTAATATTAAAGATTTATCGGAGCAACGTTCTCCATATCTGTAAAATCGCTAAACGTTTAATGCAAGTTTGATGGATGGGTATTTGAGGAGAATGGTGTGCATCCCTACGGGCCTACCGAGACTTGATGCGATTATAGGCGGCTACGTAGGTGGCATGCTTCACTTTATCTATGGCGAGGAGAAAAGTGGAAAAACGAGCCTTGCACTCTTAGCCGCCGCAAACGCTATCAAACTCGGTGGTAAGGTTGTATGGGTTGATTGTGGACAAAGAATGCATGTTGAGAGACTTTTGCAAGTACTCTTCACGAACAGAGCAGATACCTCTAAACTCATACTTACGCCTGTTAAGGATTTTGACGAGCAAGAGATAACGGTCATAAGCTTGCTTGAAGGTACATCGCCTAGTACGAAGTTGATTGTACTCGATGATTACACGTACCTACATAGGATAGCGATGAAAGGAGAAGTGAGAGAGGATGCGCCAATATTCAAGAGACTGGCATTCCAGACGGCCTCGCTTAAGGAGGTTGCCCTCACGAACGGTATACCAATAATCATAGTGGGTCAGGCCCATGAGGTGCCTGGCTTGGGCACAAAGCCTGTAGCGTCTAGGATAGTCGGATATTGGTCCGACGTCATACTCAGGCTTGAGAACACTTCTACAGGTATAAGAGTTCTGAAGGTCGAAAAGGGCGGACCAACCTTTGAGCAAAGGTTTAGGATAACGGATGCGGGCGTAGAGGCTTTGGGCTTATAATCAAATTTTCGCCTGCAAAGCCAATATTATGCCGATGAATGCTATAAGTAAAAGTATGAAACTGAAGACGTACATGTATTTTACCTTCCTGCTTATGATGCTCTCCTTTCCTGCCATAATGTAAAGTATGACGCCGATTAAGGCCATGAGATAGTACGTAAACATGACGAACAACTCGCCGGATGTTTGCATCGTGAACTCGGGAATGAAAACCCGTGCTACGCCTTCTATGAATATTACTGCCGCGGTCGGATTCGTAATACAGTACAGGAGACCACTCATAAAGATTATGACGAGCAACGCAATAGCTAATGGAAGACCAGTCCTGAACTCTCTCGCAGAAATAATTTTGCTAACCGATTCAGCAAGTCGGTTGTAAAGTTCCTCTAACTTCTTCTCCATGTCATGCGCACCGTTCTTTAACCTCATATAACCAAACGTCGCATATATTAAGCGATTGCGGTCAGTTTTAAAGATTCCTAAAGCTATATAAAACTCATCAACAATCACTTTTTACGAATGGCTTGGTGGTCGGCTTGCTGATAATAGTCTGCGGGCATTGCGGTTACGTGTTATACGAAGGTAATGAATTAAAAACGCTTAACGAAGTGGTTCGGGAGTATGCTAATGTATGTCCCAATTGTGGGAAGACACTTAAGCCGTCCGTACAGAAAATTAATATTTTAAAGGAATAAGGGTGGAACTCATGGATATTAAAAGCGGTCTTCGCTCGCTTTTTAAGTCCAGACCCGTTGTCCTAGAGATTGCAGCCCTGTTGTCCATTTTAGCTATTGCTTTCACAATCAGGATATTACCGATTAGGTGGGGCACCCTCCTTTCAGAGTTTGACCCATGGATGCAGTTCCGCCAAGCCGAATTTATCGTCGAAAGAGGGTGGTCGGGCTTTTCCGAATACTTCTCTTGGGTAGATATGGAGCGCTGGTATCCCTATGGACAATTGGTAAGTAGGAGTTTTTACCCAGGACTTCCTTTCGCGTTGGCATTCATCTACCTTTCCCTATCATCAATAGGTATACACGTCAACCTCTTGGAACTGGCCGTCGTCTTCCCTGTTATAATGTCCATGGTAGCGATAATTGCAGTTTATTTCTTGGGTAAGGAGGTCGGTGGGAAGTCAACCGGCCTATTGGCAGCGTTTGTGTTAGCGATAAGCAATGCATACATAAGCAGAACACATGCGGGCTGGTTCGACGATGAGAGCATTTCCATACCTCTTACAATACTGAGCTTCCTCATGTATATGTATGCAATCAAGAGGGGAAGGAGTTACAAACATGTGATTATATACTCTGTCTTATCCGGCCTCTTCTTAGGATATGTTGCCACGTGTTGGGGTGCTCATAGGTTCCCGTTCATGTTTATACCTGTAATAACTTTGTTGCTTTCTTTCATAGGACGGTACAGAAGGGAGCTTTTGGTATCTTATTCGATAACCTTTGGGTTATCATCGACGATAGCCACGTCCGTTCCCAAGTTAGGCGGTGTAAGTTACGTAAACGAGCTGACCATAATGAGCGGGCTGGTTGTTCTCGTGTTACTTGTAGTTTTCGAACTATCGAGTAATCTTAACAATAAATTCCTGAGGAGCTTCATACCTAGGATTACGACGGTGGCTTTATTGGCATCGCTTGGCATCGTAGCCGTTCTTCCGGGTGCGAAGTTCCTTTCGACAATACTGCCGGGCATAAGGGGTGAGTTACCGATTCTGATATCCGTTGCGGAGAATCAAGTAAGCACTTGGGCAACGATGTTCACGGATTTAGGATTCTTCTTGATATTCGTCCCAGTAGGGATTTACTACATGTTGAAGGAAGGATCCGACGAGGCAATATTCATCTCAACTCTTACCGTCTTGAGCATATACTTCGCATCATCCATGGTGAGGTTGTCTGTGCTAGCCGCACCATTCGTCGCCATAACTTCTGGATACGCGATTAGCAGACTGTTTGACTCTCTCGGGAATGTAATAGCAAGGAGGACCGAGAAGAGGAGGGGCGAAAAGGTCCCAATAGAATACGCTATTGCGACCCCTATACTCATCGTGTTACTGTTGGCAATTCCGCTAGCGCCTTCTTTCCTCATCGGCAGAAGTTTGCCGGGTTTATCACCAATAGACCAAGCATACTTTCCCCCTACGGTGATACAGTCTACACTACCGGTCGCGGCAAGTATACCTGATTGGATGAATGCCTTATCATGGATGAGGGACAACCTCCCGGACAATGCGGTCGTTGCGGCATGGTGGGACTATGGTTATTGGATTACTGTGATGGGGAACAAAACTACGCTTGCTGATAACTCGACCACGAATAGCACACAGATTGGGGTACTGGCCCTAGCATTCATGTCACCACCCGAAAAAGCTGCCCAGATACTGAGGCAGCATGGTGTAACACATGTCGCAATATTCGTAACGCATGAGGTAAGATCGTACGCCGGTAGGTACTTTCCAAGATTGATAGGTTATGGCGACGAGGGAAAGTGGGTCTGGATGCTGAAGATAGCGAATCAAGAGGCACAAAAGCTCGGCATAGAGCCATTTAACGAAAAGGAGTATTATGACGCGACAAAACCACTAACCGAGGGTGCCACGGATAAGTTCTGGAATGATACCTTGCTCGGTCAACTCATACCTTATAAGCCGCGTACAGAAGGTAACATCGTCACGCACTATTATGAAGAGCCTAACGTAAAGGGCTTCAAGCTCATTTACTCGTCAAGCCCCCCATACACGAGCCTTGCATACGTATACATCTACGAGCTCACCAATCAATGAGAAAATCTTAATTACTAAATATGAGTGCCTCTATAATGCTCTGGGTTGACACCAAAGAAGATAGAGGTCTCTAAGAAGAAAGCAAAGAGCCGGTTTTTTGTTAGGTTAATCTTTGGACTGTTCGTGGTGTTTGTTGTATGGTTAATGTCCGGTATATTAGCGGCGATTGCGGGAATTCCGAACTTCGCGGCGAAAGAGGCCGGCCTTGACTGTCTCTGCAGCCCTGAGCTCGTCAACATTCTGGGGTATTACGCTAAATTTGGAACGTTAGAGATTAACCTAAGCTTCATGGTTCCAACACTAGTTTTAGGAGTGTTGCTACTGCTACTCTACATCTCTAAAAAGGATGTTTTTCAAATCAAACCAAAACAAACCGTGACAATATCGTTGGTAGTTTCATTCATCGGTATAGTAGGCGTGCTGGCGACAGCATACGTTGGTGGGGTGCTAGGGCCTGCTACTCAACCATATCTTCACGCGAAGTTTGAACTTTTGAATGGTGAGGTTGTAACATTGTCGGATTTTAAGGGCAAGCCCTTGCTGTTGGAACTCATGTCACCATGGTGCAAGTATTGTGGCATGCAGGCTTACGAGTTAAAGAAAATTGTGGAAAAATATCGCGATAATGTTACCGTACTCTCTGTTTGTATAGTGCATGGAGCTACAGTTGAGGATGTTGCTTCATTCAACGAGGCTCACGGTGTTTCTTGGCTAACGGGAATAGACACTATGGGCAACCTCCTGAATGCTTTTGAAGCAACTGGTGTGCCATACTTGGTATTGTTAGATAAAGACGGAAACATAGTCATGAGATTCAAAGGGTTAATGACTGCAGAAACGATTGAAGCACACATTGACGAACTCATTAGTCGGTGATCAGGACTTTAACATCTTCTACAACGCCAGAAAAGGTCTTCTTCAGGCGGGAGACCACGTTATCATCACCCGGCAAAAGCTTTGCCTTTATTATCATGTCCACATCGCCGTAAACCTCATCAATACTTTCCACACCATCCCATGCTACAAGCTCGTTTATTATCTTCGATACTGGGAACTGCGGCCTCAGCCTTATCAAGATATATGCATTTTCCGCTCCGAACAAACTTGAGACATCCTCCATCGTGACGGGTATGCCTGTGTTAACCAGAATCTCCCTAACCTCTGAGGGTAGGAGCTTTCTTCCTTTGCTGCTCGCGGTGGAGGCGAGAATTTCTGTAATTCTCTTTGCCTCATCATCCTTGATTCCGTATTTTGATAGGAGTTTCTCAACAATCTTGTGGCTCAAGTATGGAGTAGCTTCAAACATGAGACTTCCGTTGAAGTCATATATCAGCTTCTTTTCAGGAACGTATCCCTTCGGCATCTTAACGACCATAGATTGATGCACGCCCGCTCTGACAGTCCTCGCCTCTTTCGAAAGCGGATGAGAAAAGTAGGGTCTTATACCTGTAAGCTTTGAAAATTTTTCATAAAGCTTAGAAATAGCCTCCCGCTTCACACCGGTGCTTATGTTGTATAAATCCTCCAGTCCTGCAACGACCTCGTAGAGGTCGGCAATTCCGTTCCTATCACCAATTCCGAGTATACATACATGCACCTCATCCGCGCCCTCGGCCGCTGCCTCGACAGTGTTGGCTGAGGCGTAACCGTAGTCGTTGTGGAAGTGGCATGCTATTGGGGTCTTGCATTTTTGCTTTACCTTCGACACAAAGTCTCTGGCCTGGGCTGGAGATAACATGCCAGCAGTATCCGGTATGCTGACCAAGCTGGCGCCAACATCGCCCAATAAGTCAATAAGCTTCACAAGTCTCTCCATACCAGCTGGGCCCTCTAAGTAAAACCTGCTCGCATCCTCTACTGTCGCTCTTATGTACTTGAAACCGAAGGATTTTGCTAACTCTATTGATTCCTCCATTCTCCGAACGGCTTCCTCATAAGATATGCCGCCCAGCTTATACTCTCTATGGATGTCTGTTGGTGCAAGATAGAGGGCACAACCTTCGATGTCGTACTTGCTCATAGCCTCTATATCCCTTTGATAGGCCCTGCCGTGCATTACAACCTCTACGTCGTAAGGGCTCAGCGCATCTATAATGCACGCAACATCCTCGTACGTGGTCCTAGGTGGATAATCAACCGTCAACTCTATCCTTGGAATGTTTATCTCCGCTAGCTGAACAGCTATCTGCTTGTTAACCTCACGGCTAAAAATCTTATAAAGCTGGCCTTCGCGCAACGTTGAATCGAGGATAACCGGTCCCATGTCCGATCCGTATGTTTATCGTTTACTATAATGCGTATTTAAGAATAATGTTTGCTTTTTTCGTAAAAATATACATACGTGTTTACGCTTCAATGTAATTTTATTCCGAAAAACTTCAGGAAAGCCGAATCTTTTTCCTTAACGCAAAGGCTAAACTTCGGCAAGCACGACACAGGGTGCGCTATCAATGCCCTCTATGAAGAGAGGCAAGACTATTACCATTTTTGGGCTTTCAAAGAGCTTGGAAAGGTCCATATCCTCTATAATGAAGAAATCCCGACCACTCAGCAATATCTTGTGCGAAAGCCTACCGTCCTCCCTATGGTCAACGGAAGACAGGGATATTGTGTCCAAGCCCAAGGCCCTAAGCTTTGGAAAGTTCTTAACGATGTAGCTGGCGGCATCTGAAGAAAGGCCTGGGTTATGCATGCTATACCTTTCGGGATCGGATGTCCTGAACCTCTGGAAGCCGGTCTTTATTAAAAGTATGTCAGATTCTGCGATCTTCTCCTTATACGCCTCCAAATCCTCAGACATGATGAGCTCTGAATCTTGCTTCGGTATGTTAAGCAACAACGGTCTTCTAAACGTTAGGCTTTCTATCCCATAATCTGCTATTGCATGGCCAAAAGGATCGAAATGTCGGGGGGCGTCTATATGCGTTCCCAAATGGTTTGGCATTTCTATTAGGTAGCTGTTGCTGCTGTCACCTTTGGTTATTTGCTTTAAGGGCTTCAGCGTGAGACCTGGACCCTTGGCATATGCAGGCGTCGTTGTGCTGAGCTTATGCGAAAGCAGTATGAACATAGGCCTGACCCGATTTAACTAGCACGCCTTTGGTAAAATATTAGTTATTTTATTAGGATTTATAAGTAAGAATAAATAAGGTCTGATCGCTTATGGTAAGATGGATATGAGAGCGCTTAGATTGGGTTATTGGGCGGCGCAAGAACAATACGACCCAGTCCGTTTGTTGGACTTTGCAGTCAGGGCAGAGGTTGCAGGTTTTGACATAATAGCCACAAGTGACCACTTCCATCCATGGCGTGACACCGGTGGACAGTCAGGTTTCCCATGGGTCTGGCTTGCAGCGGTTGCAGAAAGAACGAAGAGGGTTCAAGTAGGTACTGCCGTGACCACGCCGATGTTTAGGTATCATCCGGCAATCGTGGCCCAAGCTTTTGCAACGCTAGATTACATGTATCCTGGTAGAGTGTTCTTAACTGTCGGCACGGGTCATGCGATGAACGAGAAACCTTTGGGGTTTGAATGGCCAAGCTTTGAAGAGAAGGTCGGGAGGCTTGAGGAAGCCATCAAAATAATACTAGAGCTATGGAAGGGTGACTTCGTAAACTTTGAGGGGAAGTACTACAGACTGAGTAACGCGAAGCTGTACACAAAACCGAAGACGAAGATACCGATTTATGTGGCATCAGCATGTCCAAGAGTTGCGAAGATCGCCGGAAGGCTTTGTGATGGTATGTTAATAAATCCTAGGGGTCTCGAGAAATACTACGAAATAGTTCGTGCTATGGAGAAGGCTGCAATAGAGGCAGGAAGAGATCCTTCAACACTTGTAAAGTCTATGGAGTTCAAAGTATCATACGACGTGGATTATGACAGGGCATTGAACTCTGCACTATTCTGGGCATCAACGGCTATACCGAGGGAGAAACGGGAAAAGCTTTACGACCCGAGAGATCTGGAGGCCAACGTTGGCCCAGAAGAGGTAGAAAAAATCAAAAGAACTTGGCTTATTACGACGGATCCAGACGATATATTCAAAGAGCTTGCGGAGTTCCTTAAACTGAGGCTCGACATAGTATATATACACAGCGCTAGCCCAGATGAAGAAAAGTTCATCAGCATTCTTGGAAGGGACGTGCTACCCTGGATGAGGGAATTCCACGAAATGTTGGATAAACCTATAAGGAAAGTTGTCGAGTAGCTCACATCACTGAATGGTACCATCTGAGTATGTATTCGGGGAGCTTCAGACCACGTTCCTCGATACGGCTAACTAGGTATATGGGCAAGGGGCTAAGTGCGAACGCTGCCTTGACGTAAAAATCGCTGGGCTTGCCAGGAGTCCTCTCACCACTTATTACATATGATTCATCGGCAATTGATTGTAGCGTAGAACCAGCTCTTCCCACTATGGCGGCAATCTTACCGCCGAGCCTTTTGAAGTTCTTGCACCAACTCAGGACTATTTCGGTCTCACCACTTTGAGAAATAACTATCAAAATGTCACCAGCCCTTGGAGCAGGTGTGCTCGACTCGCCCGCAACGTATACATGATCGCCTATCGCCCTCTTCACATGTCCAACCCTTACGGCGGTCATCCTAGCAACTTCCTGACCGCTACCAAGACCGGCAAAGAAGCATGCCTTCCTCTCCTCCAGATTATTTAACAAGAATTCAAAGAATTTTGACTTGATAATGTCATCTACCATGCTACCTATCTCTACTGAAAGTGGACGCACGTAATCTTGTATCTTCTCGGCTGGCTTATCATCGTTCATGGCGCATGCCATGCCGTAAAGCAATACCATGCTACCCAAGATGAACACGTCTTCTAGTATGCCATGAGCTTGGAACTCTCTTGCCTCGCCCTCTGCCCTTTTGTTCTCCTCCCGTCCCTTGATTATGAGCACGTTTCCATATTTTTCACCGAGCTTTCCTATCGGTGAGCTGGCGTCCGAGGTCATGACGTCTATGCTGAAGTTTTTTACATCTCCGGTCTTTTCGATGTAAAGGGCCATGCTCTGAGCATCTATAAGGGGCATGAGTGATTTTCCACTGCCGCTGTTTATCAGTAGACTTACGTAACCATATCTGCGCTTTAGGATTGGTGCCGCCTCGGAAATGCTCCTTCCTGGAAAACCAAGGTCGCTCCTGTCCACTATTATCTTTCCCTTGCTCATCTTGGCCATTTCGCTGCATATTATGCTGAGCGCGCCCTTGGACCTCCCCTCGGCCGACGGGATTATCACGCCGCTCTTCACGAGGCTATAATAGAAGTTCTCCTGTTGCGTTGCATCAACGAGCTCTATATTTTGAAATATCCTGTTAATATAACCTAAGCTACTAACGGTCTGGGTCATGTCTCTCGAAATCCATGAAGAAAGGTTGGAATTATAGTTTTACGTTAACCCGCCATTCTGGTTGCGATAAGCTTTTTTTGCTACCTTGAAGAACAAATATGGTTATGCAGGGGTCAGATGTAGGGCTCATAGGGCTCGCGACTATGGGTGCTAACCTTGCTCTCAACATCGAGGACAAAGGGTTTGTTGTATCAGTTTACAACAGAACCGCAGATAAGACCAAAGCATTTATGGAGCATAGGGCGAAGGGGAAAAACATATCCGCACACTTCTCGTTGGAGGATTTCGTCAAATCTCTTAACAAACCCCGTAGGATAATATTGATGGTTAAGGCAGGCGAAGCGGTTGATGAATTTCTCAACCAACTGATGGTATGGCTTGAGCCGGGAGATGTGGTAGTGGATGGTGGTAATTCACACTTCAAGGATACCGAAAGAAGGATGAAAAAGCTGGGAGAGCGCGGTGTTCATTTCATGGGCGTTGGAATAAGTGGTGGTGAGGAAGGTGCGTTGAAGGGGCCTTGTATAATGGCAGGTGGTCCTCCTGAGGCTGAAGAACTCATGAGGCCTATATTCGTAAAGATTGCAGCAAAGGTTGAGGGTGAAGCGTGCTACGGCTACATGGGGCCTGGTGGCGCCGGCCACTTTGTGAAGATGGTGCATAATGGTATTGAATATGCGATAATGCAAGCCATAGCGGAGGTTTACGATACCTTTATGACATTGCTTGGGTTAGATGCCACGACTATTTCGAAAATATTTGCCGATTGGAACGCTGGTGAACTAAACTCCTTTCTCTTAGAGATAGCCTCCGGGGTTTTGACAAAGGTGGATGAGGAGACCAAAATGCCTCTCGTTGAGCTAATATTGGACAAGGCAGGCCAGAAGGGAACTGGAAAGTGGACATCGCAGACAGCAATGGACTTGGGTGTGCCTATACCTACAATTGATGCTGCGGTTTCTGCAAGAAACCTATCATCTTTGAAAGAGGAAAGAGTTACGGCATCCAAAATCATAAAATATGCAGCGGATGTAAGGCATGTGGACAAACCGTCTCTTATAAATGCGGCAAGGTCTTCTCTGTATTGCACGATGCTAATAGCATTCGCTCAGGGTATGTCCCTCATATTTACAGCCTCGAAGGAATTCGGCTACGCCACAAAGCTTGGAGATGTGGCCAAGATATGGAGGGGTGGATGCATCATAAGAGCGAGGCTGCTTAACATGATAATGGATGTTTACTCAAGAAGACCGAACCTAACAAACCTTCTGCTCGATAGTTCTTATGCAAAAGAATTGTGCGATAGGCAAGTGGAATGGAGGTCATTCGTAAGTACGGCAAAGCTTAGTGGCATTCCATGTCCTGCAATAACTTCTGCCTTGGACTACTTTGACAGCTTTAGGCGCGAACGTTTACCTGCAAACCTCATACAGGCATTGAGGGATCGCTTTGGTGCACACGGATATGAGAGAATAGATAAGCCGGGAACTTTTCACATAGAGTGGGTTTGATAATATATCTCACAACTTTAACACATGCGTTTTTATGAACGAGTATGCCTCTTCCAAGTTCATGACGCGTCTTATCCTATCAGTATTCTTCACGCATTTGTTCCATGGCCTATCGTATAATGCTACGTACTTTCCTACAGACGCTATCTCCTCGGCGTTGACTGGAGAGTCATCTATGTAAACATCATAATCGAGCTCTGATTTATTGCTTTTAACGAACAGTATGTTCTTTTTACCAAGTCCATGTCTTTCCAACCACTTTAGGACGTATTCTCTAGTATTCTTTGGTCTCGAGGTTACAATATCGACTTTACCCAACTCTTCCAGCATGGAGACTTTAGAAACAAGATCCGGCTCCGTTGGTGGTATTAATTGCCAATTTTTCCAAGTCTTGTAGAATATTCTGTGAAACTCGCCCGATGTGATTCCCAGCTCCTTCCAAAAATCCCAAGATTTCACATCTTCGAGCTTAAGCGAGCTACCTTTCAACGCATTCCATATCGCCAACCACACCGATATGCTGTCAGCCAAGACACCATCAAGGTCTAGAGCTATCTTCAACATTGCTAAGACACGACGGAATCGATATTAAGCCTTTGACCTGAACCCTTCGGCTATTCTCCTAACCTCCCTAAGAACCTCATCACCATACCCATGTTGTCTCAATCCTTTTTGCATAATCGAAAGGTATTCTGCCGATGGTTTAACGAATTGCCTCGGATTAGCAGCGACGTATGTCACGGCTTCAACCTCACCATCGTCCGTCTTCACGATTACCTTCCTTCTAACGTAAATGTTTGGAACACCCTCGTACCTATCCAAAACCTTTAGCTGTTCTTCATCAAGCAGATAAATCGCGCCATAAACCTTGGAATTGCTCTCTTCCACAATGTCTGCCACACCACCTCTCCAGCTTTTCGAAAAAACGCTAAAGCTCAACCTATATCCTTCCAAAACGCCCCTCTTACAATCCTTCCATTCACCAACCCTTTTCCTCATCAACTCCTTGTTGAGGTTGGCACCATAAGCGAAATACCAAACAGCCATTCCAAAAACAGGATTGTTATGGGTATTCAAAAATATTTATATGCGTACTATCCTAGCCTTAATTGTATCCTCGATTTCTAATATGCCATAGGAAGCGTAAGCAGCTGGCCAAGCACCGGTTGAGCTACCTGGGTTGAGGTACAAGACGTTATCCCGAACCTCATTTTTTGGTTTATGGGTATGACCGTAGATTATGACATCAACTTTGTCGAACTTCCTCCTCACCCTCTCTTCGATTCTTAGTGGTGGCCCGCCCTCGGCGGGATGGCATATCCCTATGACGAAACCACGAACCTCGAGTAGCTCGGTCTCTGGGAGCAGAGCCTTCACCTCCGGCGAATCCATGTTACCACGAACGCCCTTAAAGTTCCCGTAAGTTTTCAACTCGTTGACAAGGTTTGCTTCTGTGAAATCTCCAGCATGAACCACCCAGTCCGCACTAGCAAGCTCGTCCAAAATTTTGCTCGGTAATGAGTTCAAACTAGACACATGGGAATCCGAGAGAGCGACGACCTTAATCATCAATAGCCTAAACTTTCAGGTTTACTTAAAAATATTACACGGATGCTTATACATCAGCCGCAGCTGGGTACGAGCCTAAAACCTTTAGGAAGACCGTCTTATCCTTTAGCGCTTCCAGACAGCGCTTTATGGATTCATCTGAAACATGCCCCTCGAAGTCTACGTAGAAGTTGTACTCCCAAGGCGTCTTTTTCGTCGGCCTCGATACTAGCATCGTCAGGTTGATCTTCCTTTTTGCAAACTCCTCGAGTGCCATGTAAAGCGCACCGGGAACGTGCTTTGTTGTAAAAATTATTGAGGTTTTATCCTTACCAGTTCTTGGATTCTGCTCTTTGCCAATCACTAAGAATCTCGTGTAATTTGTAGCGAAGTCCTCTATACCTTTCTGGAGGATCTTCATCCCGTATATCTCGGCGGCCAGCTCGCTAGCGATTGCCGCAGCATCCCTAATGTTAGATTCTTTCAACATCTTCACACTTCCAGCAGTATCATAATACGGGATAGTTTCCCAGCCCATGGCCCTGAGGTAAGACCTGCATTGCGCGAGCGCTTGAGGGTGCGAATAAACGCGTTTTATATCAGCGATTGTGGCATCCGCAATGGCTATCAGACAGTGAACTATTCTTAGCTTCACTTCGCCCACAACATGCAGGTTAGTCTCGAGAAGTATGTCGTAAGTCTCATTAACGCTGCCCTCTAATGAATTCTCGAATGGTACAACGCCATACTTGGCCTCGGACGTCTCAACAACCTCAAAGACATCTGCTATCGTCTTCTGCGGTAGGGCGTTTATCGTCCCGAAGAACTTTAAGGCTGCTATGTGGCTGTAAGCGCCAAGCTCGCCCTGAAAAGCAACAGTCACACCACCGCTCATGCTAACCCTCCAAGACGCTGTCCTTTACTTATCTGTTATGTATAGCGTCCTTCTGACAGCCTCTTCTAGCGCAAAACCCATCACATTTATTGCCAAAACGGAGCCTATGGCCACGCCTAGGACAACGGCAAGTAAGCCAGGCAATTCTAGGCCGAGAATGTTGTAGGAGCTAGGCATGCCCACTAAAACCCAGAGGTAACTCCCCACTATCAACGTAACAACGGTTGTTTGGACAAGAGTTGCGGCAAACCTCCTCATCATACCGCCGTGCCTTCCTATCAGCCATGCGAGGTAGCAAGCAAGAAAGTTGGCAGCTGCGCCCCCTGTTACATCTATTACGGATGCGCCGCCAAAAAGTATCAAACCGCCAGCGTAGTTGGCAACCGCACAACCTATCGATAAACCGTAGGCTGCCGGAGTCCCAAATACTATGGAGAGTGGAAGAAGAGCGTCGGCAACCCTCAACTGAAAAGGTAAGAAGCTAAAGGGCGCAAGGATCACCACCAAGACCGCGTAAAGAGATGCCAGAATTGACGATATGGCTAAAGTCTTCGCCCTAGTCTTCAAGTCGTATAACCTCCTAACTTATACTGGTTGCTTGCCGAGCGCATCAGGAACATATCGATTTGTGTTTTAAAGCATAAGGTGCCTTAAATGCGTTATTCTCAATAGGCTTAAGAAAACAGATTAATAGAGGTGCTGTCTTTGCCCGTAGATAATGATGTTGCGGCCGCTACAGGTGAAGGTTGTAAGGTTAGACGAACTAATTGAACATGAGGAGATAGATCCAGTGCACTTAGAGGAGCTTAAGGCAGAGATAATTAGCGACGGCTACCTTAAGAAGTCCTTGGCAGTAGACTACAAAACCATGGTAATCCTAGATGGGCACCACCGTTACAATATACTGAAAAGGCTCGGATGCAGTAGGGTTCCCGTGTCATTCTTTGATTACGATTCGCCGCTCATATTGGTGGAACCGGGGCCGCTTGGGCTACCTGTTTCTAAGGACATCGTGAGGGAGGCTGGCCTAAAAAAGAGAAAACTGCCTCCGAAGTCAACCTACCACATGGTCGTGACAGATTCTGGGAAGGTCCATCTGTCGGAATTCGAGCTAGATGTCTACGCTCCCTTGGAAACGCTAAAGTAAAAGTAGAGGATATTTTCTATAATGCTGAATGGGCCATAATAGACAGGGAGCGGGGGTTGCCAAGCCTGGTCAACGGCGCAGGGCTCAGATTCTTTTGTGATGGGAGACCCTGTCCCGTAGGGGTTCGTGGGTTCAAATCCCACCCCCCGCATATCTGGTAAATTATGTAGAATAAGAGGATGAGCGTTCAGAGTCAGACGAAGAGAGATTTTCCGGAGAGTGTTAGGAGATAGTTCCACAGACTCTCAAAGATGTTCTCTGAAGTTCCTCAGATACCTAAAACAGAGGACTTGGAGATTTTCTACAACATAAACACATGAAAGCCCAGTCAATAGAAGACTATGCAAAAACAATAGCAATAAAATGAAAACTCAAGGAAGAATATTGCCTGTTTGACCGGATCTTTTATGTACAAGATATTCTTATATATACTTAAACTTATTTAATTTAATATGGCAACTAAGAAAGATAGGTTGTCTATTATTGTCTTTTCGGGTAGTGTGGATAAGCTGTATCCTGTAGCTATATTGGCATCAGGCGCCGCAGCACTCGGTATGGACGTTGAGATCTTCCTTACTTTCTGGGGGCTAAATGCTTTCAGGAAGGATATGCTAAGACAGAATACGAGGATATCTAAAGAATTTGAAGAATTCGGACCTGTAATGGCTAAGATATTTGCTGAAAAGAACGTCCCCCACTGGTATGATATGTTGAAGCAGGCTAAAGAGCTTGGGAATGTAAAAGTTTATGCATGTGCTATGACCTACGACCTCTTCGGTATGAAGAAAGAAGACTTAGCTGAAATAATAGATGGGGTAGTCGGAGTAGGAGAATTCTTAGAAAAAGCTAAAGAAAGCAGCATAACCTTATTCATATAGGATAAGCGAGGGAAGAAGAATGAGTGGTGGAGAATACAAAGTAGATAAAGTGGTTGATGCAAGGGGAAGTCATTGCCCAGGTCCATTGATGGAGCTTATAAAAGCCATTAAAAATGTCCAAGTAGGTCAAGTAGTGGCTGTCTATTCAACAGATAGTGGTTCCAAAACCGATATACCTCTATGGGTTAAGAAAGCAGGACATGAATTAATCGGAATTTACGATAGAGAAGGATACACAGAATTCATAGTAAGGAAGACTCATTGATATGAAGAAAGTAGTCATAGTAGGCGGGGGAACGGGAGGAACAATAACTGCAAATATACTGGCTAGAAAAGTATCGAGGGAAGCTGAAATAATATTAATCAGCAACACACCTCAGCATATTTATCAGCCGGGCTTCCTCTACAGAGCTCTAGGAGAAATCATAGATGAATCAAAAATTATTAGAGAAGAGGAGAAACTAGTTAGTAAAAGGGTAAAGCTGGTTATCGATGAAGCTGTAAAGATAGATGTCCCAAATAGAATTGTAGATTTGATGAGCGGTAAAAAATTAGAATACGATTACTTAGTTATATCTACAGGTTCAAGGATTGTTCCTGAAGAAGTTCCCGGATATGAAGTATCATATCATTTCTATAGCTTAGAAGGTGCTAGAAAGCTTCATGAAGCATTAGAGAAATTCAAGGAAGGCGTAGTAGCTGTGGGGATAGGTGGTATACCATACAAGTGCCCACCCGCGCCTGCAGAATTTTGCTGTCTTCTAGACTACTATTTTACCAAAAGACGGATTAGAGATAAAGTCGAGATACATTATCTCTCACCTCTACCTAGGACTTTCCCACATGAGGCTGTAGCAGAAGCTATCACAGAGATGATGGAGAAGAAAGGAATACATTGGCATCCAATGTTTAATATAGAATCAATAGACCCTGAGAAGAAGGTTGTGAATTCTCTTGAAGGTGAATCGTTAAGATTTGACCTACTAGTTATGGTTCCACCCCATAAAGGTGCAGAAGTAGTAGAAAGGTCTGGTATAGGGGTAGATGGTGGATGGATCCCAGTAGATAAATACACTCTCCAATACAAAGATTATAGTGAAGTGTATGCCATAGGTGATGCTACAAACCTCCCAGTCTCTAAGTCTGGTGCGGCAGCACATTTCGAAGGGAAAGTAGTGGCTGATAGGATATCCTCAGAAATCATTGGTCATGAACCTAGAGCTAAATATGATGGTAGGGTTTTATGCTTCTGTGATGCAGGATTTAAGAAAGCAATATACATGGACTTCAACTATGAGAATCCACCGAAGAAGCCAAGATTTAGTTACATCTGGTATCTGGGAAAACAGCTAGTGAACAGATTCTACTGGAGCTTAATTCTAAGTGGATTGGCCTAACGATTTGGTCAAACAGACAATATCCACCTTTGAGTTTTATTTCCATCCGTCGTCTAACAACTTACTTATCATTTCATGAACCTGAAGATTAATGTACGGAAATAACCTCCAATGTTTTACTGAAGCATGCGCTAACAAAATGGTAAAAACAATATATACATTTGATTTTTCAAAAAAAGATAGATTTTTAAAAAAGTAAAAAATTAATATCAACACGAGTCATAAGTAAAAACATATCCGGGGGTAGAGGGTACGAAAACTTTGGTTGAAGCAAAAACAATTACGGTGACAAACCCGGAACTTCCGAATACGATTATAAAGTTGGGAGCGGAGAAGTTCTCCAGATGTTTTAATTGTGGTAATTGTACAGCCATCTGTCCGCTGACCCAGGATAAGGCATCTTATCCTAGGAAGCTTATACGTTATGCTGTTATGGGTTTAGAAGATAGGGTGACGTCTTCTGCTGACCCATGGCTATGCTACTATTGTGGTGAATGTAGCGATTATTGTCCAAGAGATGCCGACCCTGGGAGCTTCATGATGGCTTTGAGAAGATTGCTTATCCAAAAATACTCCATAGTCTCTAGAGCATTCTTTAGTAAAATAGCTGCTGCGATCACGTGGATCGTTTTAACCCTAATAGCCGCTCTGGGTATTTACTTTTTTAGAGGACACTCCCCAAACCTTGAAACTGTTGATTTATCATCTTTTATGTCAATAGAGTTTATACATGATGCTGGACTGGCAGTCGGGGTAGTGGTAGGTTTATTCGCTCTGGTGAATCTCATAAGCATGTATCGATGTATTGCTAAGGGCGCTTCAAATTCTTACTCAAAGGTAGAAAGCAGAAATCCAGCGCTATGGGTTAAGAATTTCTTTAAAACCATAATCTACGAAGTTGCTGCACAGTTAAAATACAGTAAATGTTTAAAGAAAAGTCGGTACGTTGCGCATCTGGCTTTATTATGGGGTTTCTTGGGTTTATTTGTAGCAACGTTAATAGTCTTCGGGATAGACTTCTACAGCCTCCAGATATCAAGGGTTGTTCCATTCCATATTGGTGTTATATCCGGGGTGGTCATGCTTTACGGTTCCATTTACTTCATTATTGCAAGGTCAAAGAAAAAGGAAGTCTATGCGATGTATTCGCATCATACTGATTGGATCTTTCTAATACTGCTGTTCCTTGCTGGGGTTACCGGTTTCGTACTAGCGATATTTGTAAACTTAAATATGCCTATGGCGTCTTACATAACCTACGCAGTACATTTGATAATAATATTTGACCTATTACTCTCTGCTCCATTTACTAAATTTGCCCATGCTATATATAGACCTCTGGCAATCTGGATTGATAGTACAGTAAGAGAATCCTTGGGTGTAGGAAGCATAATGGGAGGTGGTAAAGGTGGTTAAACCAGTTCTAGTTATTGGTGGTGGCATCGCAGGCATACAGGCATCACTAGACCTTGCAGACCAAGGAGTCAAAGTCTACCTAGTAGAGAAGCTGCCTAGTATAGGTGGTAAGATGGCTCGTCTTGACAAGACTTTCCCAACCCTTGACTGTGCATCATGCATACTTACCCCTAAAATGGTCTCGGTTGCAAGACACCCCAACATAGAACTTCTAACATACTCTGAAGTAGTTGAGGTTAAAGGCTCTGCTGGAGACTTCCATGTAAAAGTATTAAAGAAGCCAAGGTATGTTGATGAAGATAAATGTATAGGTTGCGGGGAATGCATCAGCAAGTGCCCATCCAAAGTTCCAGATGAATTTAATATGGGTATGAGCCAAAGAAAGGCGATATACTTCCTATTCCCTCAAGCCGTACCGCTTAAAGCAACAATAGATAAAGAACATTGCCTCTACTTTACTAAAAACATATGCCGTGTATGTGAAAGGATCTGCCCAACTAAAGCAATAGACTTTGAGCAGAAACCCGAAACCCTAGAACTTAATGTGGCCTCCATAATAATTGCTACAGGATATGAATTGATGGATCCACGCATTGCAGCAACTTATGGTTATGGGAAGTACCCGAACGTCTATACATCGCTAGAGTTTGAGAGGCTTGTATCATCCACCGGGCCGACTGCAGGGGAGATCGTTAGAAGGTCGGATAATAAGCATCCAAGAAACATAGCTTTCATACAATGCGTATGTTCCAGAGACGTTAAGATAAATCCGAACTGTTCAGCTTTCTGTTGCATGGCCTCAGTTAAGCATGCAATCCTAGCAAAAGAACATTTGCCAGAAGTCGACTGCATAATATTCTACATGGATCTTAGAGCATTCGGGAAAGGATACCAAGAATTCTACAACAGGGCCATGAAAGAGTTCGGTATAAAGTTCATTAAAGCTAAACCTGCAAAGATCGAAGAGGATCCTAACACCAAGGACTTAATAATAACCTATGATGACGTATTCACAAGCACTAAGAAAACTATGAGGGTGGACATGGTCGTATTGGCCGTAGGTGTTAAACCCGTTTACCCAGAAGCACTGCCCCTAACAATCGGAGAAGATGGATACATACGTCTGAAGGATCCTATCATGGGGTCTATAACGTCAAATATAGATGGGGTATATGTTGTAGGCGTAGCGGCAGGTGCAAAGGACATCCCAGACTCTGTTATACAAGCAGGTTCAGCAGCGATTAAAGCATCCATATTGGCGGGGGTGTAATATATGGGTGAAGAACCTAGGATAGGAGTATACGTATGTCACTGTGGATTAAATATCGCAGGCACGGTCAATGTAAAAGAAGTAGTTGAATATGCAAAGAGCCTTCCAAACGTCGTAGAAGCAAGAGATTACGTCTTTATGTGTTCTGCTCCAGGTCAGGATATCATTAAAGAAGGTATAAAGAAACATAATCTGAATAGGGTTGTAGTAGCGGCTTGTTCTCCAACAATGCATGAACATACTTTTAGAAGCGCGTTGGCTGAAGCTGGCTTGAACCCTTACCTGCTAGAAATAGCGAACATCAGAGAACAATGCTCTTGGGTTCACTCGGACAAGGAGGCGGCAACTGCCAAAGCTAAGATATTGGTAAGAATGGCTGTGGCTAAAGCATCATTACTTGAACCACTCGAAGATATAAAATTCAAAGTCAACAAGAACATAATGATTATAGGAGGAGGGGTTGCAGGGCTATCTGCTGCTAGAGATCTAGCAGCCAAAGGCTTTAATGTTTACCTTATTGAAAAGAAGCCTGTAATCGGTGGGAACGCTGCTAGGCTTGGGAGACTTGCACATACAGAATTAGAATTAAAAGGAATAGATGTCGTAAAAGAATTATCGAAGCACGTCGTAAATAACCCGAACATACACGTATATGTAAATACTGAGCTAGTAAGCGTCGACGGGTCTGTTGGAGATTTTAAGATTAGGCTGATAAAGAATCCGAGATACGTTAATGAAAAATGCAACCTATGTGGTGAATGTGCTAAGGTATGCCCAGTCGAGGTTCCAAACGAATACGAGTTCGGCTTAACGAAAAGGAAAGCAATCTATCTACCATATAAAGAAGCCTACCCGCCGCTTTACGTAATAGACCCAGAGAGCTGTACAAGGTGTCTTGAATGTGTTAAGGTATGCCCAACGAATGCCATAAACCTGAATCAGAAACCCGAGGAAATAGAATTAAGAGCTGGAGCAATAATGGTTGCCGCAGGACACGAACCATACGAACCACCAATCGGAGAATTTGGATACGGTTTATCGAATAGAGTAATAACGCTATTCCAGCTTGAGAGGATGCTTGATGTAGAAGGTCCAACAAACGGTGAACTAAAGATAAATGGCACGCAACCCAAGAACATTATATTCATAATGTGTGTAGGGTCGCTTAATACAACTCCGAATGCTTACCCATACTGTTCTAGGATGTGCTGCGCCTCAACAATAAAAAACGCATTAATAATCAAGGATAAATATCCTGAAGCAAATATATACATCCTACATAAAGACATAAGAACGTATGGTAGAATAGATGAGCAGCTCTACATTAAAGCTGGGGAGAAGCTGATCAGGTTTGCAAGATATGGAGAGGCTCCAAACGTAATTGTAAGTCCTAACGGAAGCATTAATGTAAGATTCTTCGAAGAAACAGTCCAAGAAGAAATATCCATCCCCGCCGACCTTGTGGTATTGTCAGTTGGTATGAAGCCTCCAAAGGATATCGATAAAGTTAGGACAATAATCAAAGTAGGATGCGGCCCAGAAGGATTCCTTAGAGAAGCGCACTTAAAGCTTAGACCAGTTGAAGCAGCTACTGATGGGGTATACCTTGCGGGGACTGTAACTGGACCGAAAAACATAACTGAATCGATAGAATCTGGAAGCGCTGCAGCCTCTAAAGCATTATCGCTCCTCACAAAAGAAGAAGTTAAGGTAGAACCGATAGTAGCTGTAGTAAATGAAGAAATATGCAGTGGTTGCGCAATATGCATAGGAATGTGTCCATACGGCGCGATAAGATTAAAGGTTCAAGAAAACGTTAGAGTTGCAGAAGTAGACCCGGCATTATGTAAAGGTTGTGGAACATGCGTAGCCGCATGCCCATCAGGTGCAATGCAGCAATATAGCTTCAAAGACAAACAATTAAAGAATCAAGTCGCAGCTGCTTTCATCGGGTGAGTTATGTTGAAGGTTAAAACATATATAATGATAAATGGGTGTGATGCATACAGGTGATTCAGATGAACCAAAACTTTGAGCCGAAAATAATTGCTTTTTTGTGTAATTGGTGTTCTTATGCCGCTCTTGACCTAGCAGGTACAAGTCGTATGAAGTATCCTCCAAACTTTCTAGTGGTTAGAGTTATGTGTTCAGGCAGGGTTGATCCACAATTCGTTCTTGAAGCTTTCAGGAGAGGTGCAGATGGGGTACTTGTTGCGGGATGCCATCCAGGAGACTGCCACTACATTGAAGGTAACATTAAAACACTGAGGAGGATGACGCTTCTGAAGAGAATGCTTGAAGAATTCGGGATAGAGAAGGAGAGATTTAGGCTTGAATGGATTTCCGCAGCAGAAGCGGATAAATTTGTTAAAGTGGCTAACGAAATGTTTGAGCAGATTAAGGCTTTAGGCCCGTTGAAACTAAAAGAGGTGAATACTCATGAATAAACCTAAGATAGCTTTATACTGGTGTGCAAGTTGTGGAGGGTGTGAAGAAGCACAAGTAGACCTTGCAGAGAAGATCTTAGACCTTGTAAACCTTGTAGACATAGTATTCTGGCCCGTCGCCATGGACTACAAGCTCGAAGACGTCGAGAAGCTTCCGGATGGGTCGATTACTGCCAGCTTAATAAACGGCGGAATCAGGCTTAGTGAACACGAATATGTAGTAAAACTGCTAAGAAAGAAATCCAAGCTAGTTGTAGCCTACGGAGCATGCTCAGCGTGGGGCGGAGTCCCAGGCCTCGCAAACCTCTACAGCAGAGAAGAAATACTGAAATATGTATATCATGAAGCACCAACAGTAGAAAATCCCCAGAAGATACAACCCCAATTAAAAATTAAAGCAGAGGAGGGAGCAACGCTCGAGCTACCTGAAGTCCTCCCACGCCTCCTCCCATTAGACCTTGTAGTAGATGTAGATTATTACATTCCAGGATGTCCTCCGACACCAGATGTGACATGGAAAGCAATAGAAACTCTGCTGTCTGGAAATCTTCCAGCTAAAGGCTCCGTGCTTGGGGCATTAGATAAATCACTCTGCTACGATTGCCCGTTAAACGAGACCAAGCCTGAAAAAGTATTAATCAAAGATATCAAGAGACCACATGAAGTAATCGTCGACCCATCTAAATGCCTCTTAACACAGGGGCTGATGTGCCTCGGCCCGGTAACTCGTGGGGGATGTGGTGCACTTTGCATAAAAGCAGCCATGCCATGCACAGGGTGCTTCGGGCCGCTCAACGAAGTGATGGACTATGGTGGAAAAGCTGCATCATATTTCGCAAGTATAATCGACTACAGCGATGAAGAAGAGATCAAGAAAGTTTTAGGTAAGATCCTAGACCCGATGGGAATATTTTATAGATACTCCCTACCGGCCTCAAGGCTTAGAGGGAAGATAACAGTAATGAGAAGGTGAGTAAGATGAAAGAAGTGGTAATAAACCCAATCACGAGGCTTGAAGGTCACGGTAAGATCGTGATAATACTCGATGATGCTGGGAACTGTGTTAAAGCATACCTCCAAATACCTGAACTCAGAGGCTTCGAAATATTCGCCATAGGAAGACATGCAGAAGACATGCCTCAGATAACATCTAGGATATGCGGCGTATGTCCAACAGCTCACCATATGGCCTCAACAAAAACTCTAGACGACCTCTACAAAGTGGAGCCGCCTGAACCTGCAAAGAAGATTAGAGAAATGTTCTACAACATATTCATGCTTGAAGACCATGCACTCCACTTCTACATCCTTGCAGGACCAGACTTCATAGTAGGACCGAAGGCACCTAAGGAAGAGAGAAACGTTGTAGGGGTAATCAAGAAGGTTGGAACGGAAGTCGGCTTAAGAATAATCCAGACAAGGAAGAAGCTTAGAAAATTACTTGAAACGATCGGTGGAAAAACAATACACCCAGTCTTAGGCCTTCCAGGAGGGATCTCCAAACCACTGTCTCAAGAAGTGGTTGAAACAGCAAGGAAAGTATCGGAGGAAGCAGTACAATTTGCAGAGTTCACGTATAAGGTCTTCAAGGACGTAGTCTTGGCAAACAAAGAATACGTGGATCTCATAACAAGCGAGGCGTACACACATAGAACATACTACATGGGCTTGGTGGATGAAAAGAACAGGGTAAACTTTTACGATGGAAAGCTCAGAGTAGTATCACCAAGAGGAATAGAACACGCAAAATTTGACGTCCACCAATACCTAGATTACATAGCAGAGCACGTAGAACCATGGACATACATAAAATTCCCATACCTAAAGAAGATAGGATGGAAAGGACTCATAGACGGGGAAGACAGCGGGGTAATGAGTGTAGCGCCGCTGGCGAGACTCAACGCAGCAGATGGTATGGCAACACCAAGAGCACAAGAAGCATATGAAGAAATGTACCAAATACTGGGAGGAAAACCGGTCCACCACACGCTGGCAAACCACTGGGCAAGAGTAATAGAAATAATCTATGCAGCAGAAAGGTTCAGAGAACTGGCACACGACCCCGACATAGAAAGCAAAGAGGTAAGAAACCTGCCGACAGCAACACCAGAAGAAGGAATAGGGGTGGTAGAGGCACCAAGAGGAACTCTAATACACCACTACCAAACAGATCAAAACGGGGTGATCAAAAAAGCAAACCTACTAGTAGCGACACAACACAACGCAGCCAGAATAGCGCTCTCAGTGGACAAAGCAGCGAGAAACCTCGTCAAAGCAGGACAGATAGAGCAAGGAATACTAAACATGGTGGAGATGGCGTTTAGAAGTTATGACCCATGTCACGCCTGCGGAACCCATTCACTGCCAGGAGGTCTTTCGGTCAAGTTCTATCTGTATGATACGAATGGTCAGCTGTTGAGAGTCGTCGATTCCGAGGAATTAATATAATTTATTTTTGCCCTGAAGATTAACGAAATATTCTGCTTATTATCATTTTGAGCTACGATGATGCTAGCTAAACCTCCTAACGATGAATTTCTCACCAGCAAAGGTAACCATGCTTATCTCGCGCTTATCGATAAGTCTTCGTATGAGGTCTTCTGGATCCTCTACAACCTTTTCGAGCACACTCACCGCATAGTTTAGCCTTAACGGGTGTACCGATACCAAGTTTAGGAGCCAAACCTCCGGGTCTCCGTAGACATAGAGTTCAGAAGGTTCCGGCAAGTTGAGCAGTTCCACACGACCTTCTCCGAGCTTGTCGGCAAAGAGCGCATATGCCTCCACAAGCCTTTCCGGCGGCGGAGGCTTAGCGTATGCCTCAGCAGGAGGTCTTATTGGTATTGCTATGTAAGCTCTCCATGGGGCAAGGCCCTGAATGAAGTCTGCGATTGACTTTAGCTCTTCTAGGCTAGTATTAAAGCCGTTTACGAGCATCGTCTCTGTGACCAGCCTGCCTTTAAACATACTGGTAAACTCCTCAATCCCCTCAAGGATATCCATGAGCTTTAAGCTCAAGTGCGGTCTGTTGACTTTCTTCCATGCGCCCTCAGTTATAGCATCAACCTTCACGGAAACGAGGTCTGCATCGAGGAGGTCTTCTCTAGCATCTTCCCGAAACAATAGCGATGCGTTGGTAAGCACGGCTACGGGTCTCGATACCGACTTCTTAATGTCAACTATCTCTCGGCCTATGTGTATGTCTAAAAGCGGCTCACCATCGGGGACGAAAGTCACATAATCCACACCCTCGCCTACACGGTTAACGAACTCGGAAACCTCGGATACCACCTCTTCAGGATTGTAGAATGTCCTCCTTTCAATGGAGAGGTTCTTCGTCCTACCAAGCTGGCAATATATGCAGGAATACGTGCAGGTCTTGTACGGTATGTTGTTAATGCCTAGACTCCTTCCCAATCTTCTGGAGATTACGGGACCAAAGACATATCTGAAGGTTGGCATGCTCACAGAGAAGTTCCTCCACCTAGCATGTAGTTGAGGGTACGTTATATTGTTTATTTCGCAACCAAGCGGCTCTTATCATTCATCAACATGATTGCGTATAAAAAGCTTCAAACCTTTTTCGATTTTTAATAACAGTCATCCAGTCTAAAAATTTTGTAAGAGAGTTATGTTTTAAATGTCTATTTTATCTTTGCTGCGAATTCTTCGGAGATCTTCTTATACATTTCCAACTCTTTTTGTGAGATTGGTTTAACTTTTCTGAGCGCCTCTTCAAAATGACGCCTACAAACCTTTATGTTTTTAACGTTCTTCTTTGCCTCGTCTGGGTTTTTGTTTCCCATTATATGCTCTCTTATGGCCAGCATGACTGCTGTGTTGCAGACCGCCGCCAAATCTGCTCCCGTATAGCCTTCGGTCCTCCTAGCAATGTCTTCTATGTCTACATCTTCAGCCAGGGGCTTCTTTTTGAGGTGAATTTTGAGAATTTCTTTTCGAGCTTCAATGTCAGGCGGTGGTACGTATAGGAGCTTGTCGAACCGTCCCGGCCTAAGAAGCGCGGGATCAATTATGTCTGGTCTGTTTGTGGCCGCTATAACGACAACACCTCTAAGCTCCTCAAGACCATCCATTTCGGTTAACAGTTGGCTTATAACACGCTCAGTTACATGAGAGTCACCATAACCTCCGCCCCTCACAGGTGCAATGGAGTCAATTTCATCAAAAAATATTATGCTCGGTGCTGCCTGTTTAGCTTTCCTGAAAATTTCCCTCACCGCTCTTTCAGACTCACCAACCCATTTAGATAGAAGTTCCGGTCCTTTAACACTTATAAAGTTGGCCTCACTTTCGTTAGCAACAGCTTTCGCCAACAATGTCTTACCTGTTCCAGGTGGCCCATATAGGAGTATGCCCTTAGGTGGTTTGGCATCCAGATGTTCAAAAACTTCAGGATATTTTAGCGGCCACTCCACTGCTTCTTGAAGCTCGAGTTTTACGTCTGCTAACCCGCCGATGTCCTCCCATTTGACTGTTGGTACTTCGACGAGGACTTCCCGCATAGCTGAAGGTTCCACCTCCTTCAAAGCTTCCATGAAATCGTCCATAGTCACCACTATCTTGTTCAAAATCTCAGCTGGTATCTTTTCTTTTTCAAAGTCTATTTGGGGCAATATTCTGCGTAGCGCTCGCATGGCAGCTTCCTTACACAAAGCCTCAAGATCGGCGCCCACAAAACCATGAGTAACGTTGGCTATCTTCTCCAAATCCACATCCTCAGCTAATGGCATGCCGCGCGTGTGGATTTGTAGTATTTCAAGACGTCCTTGCTTGTTTGGTACACCAATTTCGATTTCACGGTCAAATCTTCCTGGCCGACGCAGAGCTGGGTCTATGGCGTTAGGTCTATTAGTGGCACCTATGACGACAACTCTACCGCGGGGCTTTAAACCATCCATTAATGCTAGAAGTTGCGATACAACCCTTTTCTCAACTTCGCCTGTAACCTCTTCCCTTTTAGGTGCAATAGCATCTATTTCATCGATGAATATTATGCTCGGTGCATTTTCTTCCGCCTGTCTAAAAATCTCTCTTAGGCGTTCCTCACTTTCACCGTAAAACTTGCTCATTATTTCAGGACCGCTTATGCTAAAGAAAGCTGCATTTGTCTCGTTAGCAACAGCCTTCGCTAACAAAGTCTTACCAGTTCCCGGAGGTCCATATAGTAGGACTCCTTTTGGTGCTTCAACCCCAAGCCTTTCGAAGAGTTCTGGGTATTTGAGGGGAAGTTCCACCATTTCCCTAATCTTTCGAATTTCCTCCTGCAACCCACCGATATCTTCATAGGTTACTTTCGGGACTTCTCGCACAATCGCCTCAGGTTTTTCACCGATAACGATTTGTGTGTCTACCGTTATTATCACGGCCGGAGCTGGTGGTTGAATGCTTGTAACCACCAAGTCCACTTTTCTGCCCATAATCCCTATCGGAATGACGTCTCCTCTGGTAACGACTCTACCCTCTAAAAGCTGGGCCAAATAACCTTCAGCCCCTTCAATGCGCAAAGGTTCCGTAGGTGCAAGTGTTATTTTCGAAGCTTTTTTGGCCTCAATCTTGCGCACAGTAACCTTCTCATCTATGCTAACTCCAGCATTGTTACGGATGTAACCATCTATGCGGATTATTCCTTTGCCAGCATCCTCACTATAGCTAGGCCAACAGATGGCCACTGTTTTACGCTTGCCGCTAATTTCCACAATGTCACCGGATGTCAAACCTAACTTTTTCATGGCCTCAGGGTCGATTCTAGCAATACCCCTACCAACATCACGACTACGAGCTTCAGCAACCCGAAGAGTAATAGTTTCAGAACCTGACATATTGACCCCCACTTTTCCTCAATTTTGTACGTATGTTTTCTGAGAATTAATTCTATCGGTGTTTCTTTAATTTCTGAAAACTTCCAAACCCGAGGGTCTGGATTCACTAAATCGACTCGTGCTAGCGAGACATTGTTATGTCCTACTCAAAATTGATCTCAAAAAGCTTAAATTTCCAGCACCCCACTAAGATTGTTTCTGGTGAAATAATGTCCGTGTATGACGTTTTTGGATAGTTTTCCTGTACTTCTTTCTGGTGGTGTTTCTTTGGCCACAAATAAGGCAAAAAATAATCCAAAACGAAAGGTTGAATTTCATAAGGAAAATCGAAGCAGCTACAAAATCGCGCGTTATCACGATGATACATCGACAGGAACGTCTTTCTTTATTCGGCATACCGTTTTACCGCTACATAGACATTGAGGATTCGGAGCAAGTTTTACGCGCAATAAGAATGACCCCTCCGGATATGCCGATCACATTAATCATTCATACCCCTGGAGGCCTTGTTTTAGCAGCTACGCAGATCGCTTTGGCTTTAAAAGGTCATCCGGCTAAGAAAACAGTCATTGTCCCACACTATGCTATGAGCGGAGGCACGTTAATAGCATTGGCAGCCGACGAAATTCAAATGGACCCCTACGCTGTCTTAGGGCCGATAGACCCGCAACTTTCAGATCCACGAATGGGAACGATTCCTGCCGTTTCGATCGTTAAGACTGTAAAACAAAAAGGAATCGAAAAAGTCGATGACGAAACTTTAATAAAGGCTGATGTGGCCGAAAAAGCAATAAAACAACTCGAAGAACTTGTCATAGAATTAGTCGAAGAAAAACTTGGAAAAGAAAAAGCAGAAGAACTTGCTAAAGCATTGGTTCAGGGTACATGGACCCATGATTACCCTCTAACACCTAAAAAACTTCAAGAACTTGGAATTCCAGTAAAAGTTGGAATCCCCGTTGAAGTCTACCATCTTATGGATTTATATCCACAGGCGTCACCAATTAGACCAGGCGTTGAATTCATTCCTTCACCGTACTACGTTCCTCAAGTACCTCAAAAGAGGGCAGAAAAATAGAATTCCATCAATATTTATAACAGTGATCGCTTGAACCATAATGGTGTTTAATTTGGGCAGAAAAATTATTCTTTGGTCTTTCAGTCGCACCCTATTCATAGCCCTCTTCTTGGTTCTGGTCATCGTTGTAGGCTTGCTTTTCGTAGGCGTCATCGGATTAGCCTTCAGAAGGATAGGTTTCAGTCCACAATTGACAGCGTTTATTCTTATTGCAACGTTTGTTGGAAGCTACATAAACATACCGTTGTTTAAAATTAGGAGCATTCTCCCGGTGCTAAAGGATGAGTATTTCAGCTTCTTGGGCATAATTTTCCGCGTACCACAAATTGAGTATGAGGAATTTTTCACAATAGTCGCCTTAAATGTTGGAGGTGCTTTAATTCCTACGATTGTTTCCACCTATCTTTTATGGAAAGTGCCATCAACAGCTCCCTACGCTCTCTTGGGAACATTAGTGGTGGCATTAATTACACACCTCGTTGCCAGACCTGTAAAGGGTTTAGGAATAGTAACGCCAGCCTTTGTCCCTCCGCTGACAGCAGCGTTAATGGCTTACGTTCTGCCCTCAAGTGCTCCACCAGTTATAGCCTATACTTCTGGAGTATTTGGTACGCTTATTGGTGCAGACATATTGAACCTACATAAAATTCCTAGAATAGGGGCTAGGATAGCAAGCATTGGTGGAGCCGGAACCTTCGATGGTGTCTTCTTAAGCGGGATACTCTCCGTTCTTCTTGTTTAAGCAATTTTGCTCTTCCTCTTTTAGCCAACGGTAAATGGTTTTTAAAGGCACGCCCAACTCCTCTGACATTTGCTTAGCGTTGTAACCCATGCTCCTGAGCTCTTGTATCTGCCTTTTCTTTAACCTCCTTTCAGCCTTATTGAATTTGGCTTTGTTCTCGAAAATTACGCGGTCCTCTTTACCGAAGAGTGAAAGGGCCAACGTGAATGCTTTAATGTAGTTATACTCCCTGTTAATGTAACCTATCAACTTAATGCGATAATCTTCGGCGATATATCCCCTTAACTGATTTAGCACCTCCTCTACCATATCAAAGCTTATGGAAGGCCCGAACTCGACCTCGACCGTCTTACTTTCGGACTTAACCTCGATCGAGTAGCCTTTGTTCATTTTGGATCACCTCTTTTTTATTACAGTGTCAGCATTTCCAAACTTATAAACTTTCTCATTTTGAGATTTCCTTATAATGCGAAAAGTTTATATACCGGCATTCTCATATTGTAAAAATGGAGAAATGAGAAAAGGAGGTGATCCACCATGGTGGTGGAAAAGGTATTCAAACTAAAAATGATTAGATACAAAATAACAGATCGCGGACCTCCGATAATGAGTTAGACACCCATTATTTTTTGCCGCTTTTTTATTTTTTAAGAAAAATGAGCATTTTTATAGGTTCTAAATGCACAAAAGCCAAGCAACTATTTCATTTTTTAGAAAGCAAAAAGCCTCGGGCGGGATTTGAACCCGCGACCGCCGGCTTACCAAGCCGGCGCCCCACCCGGCTAGGCTACCGAGGCTGCCATAATGGATGGAACCGAAAATTATTAGCTTTACCGTTTCGGATCACAAAAATAATTTATAAATGTGCTAGAACAAAAGCTCAAGAGAGGGGGGCGTGGCCCAGAGGAGCAAGTCTCCGGGGAACAAGGTCTACGGCGCCGGGCTCCAGATCTCCATGAAGCAAGTTGGGTGTGCAGAAACCCGGAGACCGCCGGTTCGAATCCGGCCGCCCCCACTTTTTAATTAACCTCCGGCTTCAGTTGAATACAATCTATGACGGGCAGAACGACGACCACAGGACCCATCAGAACCGCAGCACTAGCCTTATAGCGACAAGCAGGAGCGTAAGACCCAGTAGCCTCTTGATCTTCACATCGCCCACGCGACTCGATACGCGTGCGCCCACCTGAGCACCCAGCACACCACCTAAGCCTAAGAAGATGGCATACTCGAATGAGACATTGTTTAGCGTGGAATGGGTAATGGAACCAAAGAGCGTTGTAAACACGAGTATAAAATGCGATGTGGCAGTTGCAACGTGAACTGGCATGCCGAGTATGTGTATCATGATAGGCACGTGCAACACACCCCCACCGATGCCGAACATGCTGGATGCAAAACCTGCGACAAAGCTCGTTACGAGTCCTAAGGGTATGTTAACCGAGTACGTGTAAACTTTGCCACTAGAGTCGACAATCTTCCTTCCATACCCTCCAGTCTTCACGCTACCGGATTGGGCTTTAGGCTTAAGTAGTAAGTAAAGTGATGCCCAAACCAAAAGTGCCGCAAAGAGAAGCCTAAACGTAAAGTGCTCAATATATCCCACAAGGTACGCACCTATAATTGCGCCCGGAATCGTTGGAATAGTAAGTATGAGTCCAAGCTTAACGTCAACCCTTCTAAGCCTCAAGTATGAAATGCTCCCGGACAAAACGTTTAGGAAAATGAAAAACAAACTCGTCCCAGTCGCCAGTTTGGGCTCGAAACCGTATAGCAAGATGAGGGCAGGAACAAGATACGTGCCACCGCCTATCCCTATTAACGTCCCTAGCCCGCCTATTCCAAAACCAAGAGCCACGAGTATCAGATATTCGTACCATAACATCATTGAACACCTTTTAAACCCCACTCATTCGGCTTAGTGGAAAAATTCCGTATTTTTTATTCAATGCGACCGCCTTTGTTTACGGAAATTTGTCAAACGATTTAAATATATCTTTAAGCAGAGCATCGTTTAATATAACGAATACATGTAACCTCGGTTGCCTCAAGGAAAGTCCGCAAACCTTAAAAATAAGATGTGGTCGTAGTTTTCAATACGGTGGTTAATATGGTATATCCAAACATATTATCAGTTGAAGAAGAGGAGGAATTCGAAGAAGAGTTTGAGGAGGAGTTTGAAGAAGAGGAATTCGAGGAGGAGGAAGAAGAATTCGAAGAGGAAGAGTTTGAGGAGGAAGAGGAAGAGTTTTAGCGCTTGACAGTAATCAGTTAGTTTCTCCGTTACTAACCTTTTATTTATACACCCTTCTTAAACTCAACCACACTTATTTCCTCGAAGAAGAGCTTAACAGATTTGAGAATTTTATGGTTGAGTTTTAGTTTTGATGCCACCGCCCATAACTTTCCTAGGTCTGAGATACTCGAAACCACCAATAGTATGCTACCAGAGTGCGAAAGCACATGGTGGGCTTGTTGTAGGAACTCTGCTGAGGTCTCCACACCATGCTTGCCACCGAATATTGAAACGTCCTTTAAGCACTCATCAGGGAGGTATGGGGGGTTGAAAACGATAAGGTCAAAGCTCGAGCTTTCCCTAAAGGCCGAGAGAAGGTCACAACAAACAACGTCAGTATTAGCCCTTAGGTTATGTTTACGAAGCCGTTCTAGCGTGGCATGGCACGAGTTCAAGTCTATGTCTGTAGCTATTAAATAATCAGTCTTGTGCGCCAAATTTACAGAGACGGCACCGCTACCTGAGCCTACCTCCAACGCCCTTCTGACGTAGGGCACTTCCTTGATGACGTCCATTAGCAAGAAAGTATCCTCTGAGGGCTGGTACACATCATTCATGGATAAACCCTTGTTGGGGTTCTCGGAAACAGCGTGACGCTCCTGATATGCACCATACCAAGTAGCCACCAAAGCATCCTTTCCAAGCCTAGGCCAAACCCGCTATGCGGCACTGAACCGTACTTCCTTAAATCCAAATACCACTCATAATCCGAGGGGTTAAGACCGGCCTCCTTTATTCGCTGGACAAGCAACTCGTAATCATGAATCCTTTGCCCCCCTCCGACTATCTCACCGTAACCTCCGGGTGCCAGAAGGTCGGCACTGAGCGTAACTCTGGGGTCTGAGGGGTCCGGCATATGATAGAAGGCCTTCGCCTCCTTTGGGTAATGGGTAACGAAAAAGGGCTTATCGAACTCCTTAGAGAGCTCCCTCTCTTCGTCGGCCCCAAAATCCTGCCCCCATTCTATGTTGAAACCTTTGCTCCTCAAAATCTCTAGAGCCTCGGCATACTTTATTCTGGGATAGGGAGGTTCTGCAATCGAGGCGTTTATGTTCTTGCCCAAAATTTTAAGATACGGCCCAGCCGACTCTGCTAGCGCCTTGACCGTGTCGCCGACAAGTCTTTCCACAACTGCCATCATGTCCTCTAACGTAGCGTTGGCCATCTCAGCCTCAACATGCCAAAACTCGGTCAGATGCCTCCTAGTTCTGCTGAGTTCTGCCCTAAAGCTTGGCTGTATCGTGTAAACCTTTTCCAACCCGAATATTGCGGCCTCTTGATAGAACTGAACACTTTGGGTCAAATAGACGTTCTTGCCGAAGTAATCCACCTTAAAGAGCGTGGCACCACCCTCGACAGCGGCCGTTATGAATGTAGGGCAGTGGATCTCAGTAAACCCGTTCTTCCTAAACCATTCGTGGAGAAGACCTGTTAGTAATGCACGTATCTTCATTATAGCAGTAACCTTGGGGCTTCTGAGGTGGAGGTGCCTGTTGTCTAGTAGAAACTTAACGCTAGCGCCGGGCTTTATTGGGAACTCAGCTATAGATTTGCCGATAACCTTAAACGACGTACAGCGGATTTCCGCTCCACCAGGAGCCCTCGGGTCCTTTTTTACGATACCCGTTACTATGACGGATGATTCCCTTGTAACCTCCGAAGCCTCTACAAAGCTCCCCTCCTCAATAAGTCCGCGCTTTACGGTAACTTGGATGGTTCCGGTAGAATCCCTGAGCTCCAGAAAAACTAACCCTCCATGTACTCGCTTGTTCCTGATCCAGCCGAATAATTCGACCTCCTCGTCCTCCGGCGCTTCAAAAGCATCGGCAACGTGTAACCTTCTGGCCAATTCTAACACCATCCTCTACGTTTAAGGCATGCTTTGAAGGTTTCCTATAATGCTTACAATACTTGAGACCCTACCTTAACATCTCTTTCGGGGATTATCGGAGCTATGACTTCCTCAGACTCAGCAGCTGCCAATATCATGCATTCAGATACCTCGCCCCTAACCATCTTTGGCTTGAGGTTCACCAAGAACACGAACTTCTTGCCGACAAAGTGCTCCGGCTCGTATATGTGGCCAAGGCCTGTTATCGCCCTCTTCTTGAAGGAGCCGAAGTTGACAATTAGTTTTATGAGTTTGTCAGTCCCTGCTACCCTTTCTGCATGCTCGACTAAACCTACCCTGAAATCAAACCTTTTGAACTCCGATATGTCAACTTGTGACAACTGGCTTCAAGCATCTAGATCCTAAATCATTTAAAAAGATTACTTGGCATGACGACTCCATGCATAGATGAAACTGCATGCGAGATTGTTACAAAATTCGAAAAATTTTTATAACCATAAATTTGTATAAAGTGTTGTGAATAAGTATGCCAAAGAAAAAGGCAAAGAAGACAAAAGCAAAAAAGAAAAAGACAAAGGCAAAGAAGACCACAGAGGAAAAGGCACCGGAGGCTCCTGCTGAAGGGGGAGCCTGACACAACGCATCTTATACGCTAATCCCTTAAAATCACCCCTCAATATTTTTACCTCGTCTTTCTTTGTAGAGGCCTCTCAGACAGCTACCGTCTCTTTGCGGGTTAAAAGTGTTGATGATAAAAACCCGAACATGCCTGAAAATACTAAGACGATCAAGTAGGGCGTAACGAGGTTAAACGGATGGGGCGGTATGAGGTTTTCTATGAATGTATTCACCTTAACCAACCAGAATTGGGGGGCATAGACTTCTGAAAAAACCACACTGATCAAGCCAAGCCACAATAGTATGATGGAGGAAGGGATGAGCAGTGCTAGCTTTATGGAGGCAGAAAGCTTACCGGCTATCAATCCAGCGAGCGCAGAGGCAACTGCCCATATTATGAGACATATCAAACTATCGCCGCCACTTACAAAACCCGTGAACATGGGTGCTAGGAGTGCCGTGTATGCTTGGAGCAACACCGAGAGTATTAAAAGCTGGAAACTTGCAGGCTCTGGCCATGGCGGGCTATTGCCCGTAAATAAAACGACGGACGCCAAAGTGAGGGTAGCTATGCCGATGATGAAACCGGCTATCAGCCTAGCCATGCCAATAGCTTCATGGGCTAGTTCATCATAAACTTTCCTTTAAGCACATGTACGGCAGATTCTATGCTGGCAGTTTCCTGTATTATGTGGGTAGCATTAGCAAGATTTTTATACTAAGCATTTTGTGGTAAGCATGGTATGCAGATAGCATACGTTTTATTGACTGTGGAGCCCGGATATGAAGAGGAAACGCTAGCCGAGTTAAAACAACTAGTCAACGTAAAAGAGGCTTGCAGGGTGTACGGGGTTTATGATATAGTGGTCAGGATAGAGGCCGAGGACCACGAGAAGCTCAGGGCAATGATATCTAAGATAAGGCACATACAAAGGATCAGGTCGACGACCACGCTTATAGTCTGGGAGTAGACCTCTCCGATCTACCGCTGTTTCGAGTTGTTGAGGATGCTAAGATGTTTGGGGCCCATTGTCTAGCTTTGGCGCTCCGATTAAAAGTTATTAAACTGCTACTGGTTGATTAAAAACGATGAAATTTGAAGTAATTTCAACAAATTTGGAGGAAGTAAAGTCAGATTCTGTTGTTATTCAGTTCTTCGAAGGTACAGAATTTCCAGAGAGCGCTCTTACATTACCTGAAAGCATTAGGGGGGAGATAGCGTCACCAATCGAGGCGGGTGGCTTTAAGGCTAAGCTTGGCCAGGTACTTCCAGTATATCCAAAATCGGCAGGCCCAGTCCGCTGTTTTCTGTTACTGGGTCTGGGGAAAAAGCAAGATTTCAGCTTAGAGGCTATAAGGCAAGCTCACGGTTATGCTGCCCTGAAAGCTAAGGAAATTGGTAGCAGTAGCGTAGCGGTGCCCATACCAAACCTACCTCCCTATTCTGCTCCCGAGATAGTCGCTAGCGTCGTCGAGGCGGTAAATCTAGCCTTCTATAGGTTTGACAGGTATAAGTCAAAGGTCGAGGATAGCAAGTATCCAGAACTCATTAGCCTTGTAGTTGAGCCAGATGTGAAGACATTATGCGATACAGCGGCACAGGAGGCCGTTATAGTATCAGAGGCCGTGAAGCTTGCGAGGGATATAGCCAACATGCCGAGCAGCGACATACCACCCAAAAAGCTGGCTGAGATAGCGACCGAGGTTGGCGCAGCAAGTGGCTTCTCTACCAAAGTCTTTGAGATGGAGGTTCTTGAAAGAATGGGTATGGGAGGTATAGTGGGCGTCGGAAAAGGTAGCTCTAACCCGCCGGTCTTGATAGTTATGAAGTATGACGGCGGTGGTGATACCTACGCGGTCGTAGGAAAGGGCGTAATTTTCGACAGCGGTGGCATATCCATAAAGCCTTCTGAAAAGATGGAGGAGATGAAATACGACAAATCAGGTGCTGCCGCAGTCATAGCGCTCATGAAGGCTGTAGCCGAGCTCAAGCTTCCCGTAAGGTTGATAGGCATAGTGCCTGCCGTCGAGAATCTACCGAGCGGTAATGCGCTTAAGCCTGGCGACATAATTAAGTTCAGAAATGGGAAGACGGCAGAGATAATAAGCACAGACGCGGAAGGCAGGCTCATACTTGCGGATGCGCTCGCTTATGCCTCCGAGATGAAGCCAAAAGCGCTGATAGATCTGGCAACGCTGACTGGCGCCTGCATCATAGCCCTCGGAACGCACGCGAGCGGCTTGTTCAGCAACAATGACAGGCTGGCCGACGCGCTTATAAAGGCAGGGGAAAAGACTGGGGAGAGGCTTTGGAGGCTCCCGCTCTGGAAAGAGTATTTCGAACAGATAAAGAGCGAAGTGGCCGACATGAAGAACGTCGGTGGCAGACCTGCCGGTGCAATAACCGCAGCGGCCTTCTTGATGAACTTTGTGGACAGCGGCATACCTTGGGCCCATATAGACATAGCGGGAACGGCATGGACCCAAGAATCGTCACCGGAAAAGAGCTACATACCAAAAGGGGCTACGGGCATCGGCGTTAGGTTACTCATCGAATTCCTGAAGTCAGAAATCAAAGGGGGCTAAGCTTTACTACTTGGATGCCAACGCTTAAATTATGCTAAATGCCCATCAAACCTTGCACGGTAAAAGACGTGTTTAGGCGCCTGAGCTCGTATTTGTAGGTGAGCCGACATTGCACAGAGTCGCGGTCATAGATTATGATTTCTGCCAGCCGACAAAGTGTGGCCAGCCTTGCATATCATTCTGCCCGCCCGTGAGGAATAAGATAGAGGCAATCAAGCTTGGCGAGAAGGGTTTCCCGGTGATCAACGAAATACTGTGCATCGGGTGTGGTATATGCCTCGACCCCAATACGCCAGTGGTGACTGAGGCTGGCTTGAAGCCCATTAAGGAAATCAGGGCGGGCGATAGGGTGCTTACCCATAAGGGTAGGTTTAGGCCCGTTCTTTCGAAGAGCGTCAGGCTTTATACCGGGCCCCTCTACAAGATAAGGGTCCATGGCATACCTGACCCGATAACTATAACCAAGGAGCACCCCGTACTCGTGGCATCCAAAGGTCAAGAAGGGAACGATTTTACGTTTGCGTGGAAAACCCCGCCGGAATTGAAAGAGGGCGACTACCTTTGTGTTCCAATAGTTGTGAATGAAAGCAGATTGGTACAATGGGAATCATCCACCGTTAACGCCTCGGGATGCTTAGCTCAAATGTCACAACTCCGACCAACGTTCGAGCTTGGTGCGATATTTGGCTACTACATCGCAAAAGGCTACATAGAATGCGAAAAACTCGTGTTTAGACTCGATGAAGAAAGACTGGCTAAGAAAGTCGTTAGACTTTTAGAGAAATGTTTTGGCGTAAAAGCTATCCACGAAGATCGTGGTTTGCTTACCATCAACTCAGAGTCGCTGACCAGTTTGTTCCGTAACCTTGTCGGGGACTTGGAGGAGACCAAGAGCATACCTGTGAGCTTTCTATCAATGCCTCTAGACTTCTTAAAAGGTTTCGTCCTAGGGTTTGTGGAGGCTGGAGGAGACCGTGCGGTCTCATGTAACTCCATGAACGACGCATACATCATAAAGTTGATGGGGGCCAGACTAGGATTACCGTTATTGATAAACAAGGTTGCAAACACCTATACGATCTCGCTCGGCGACGGTAAAGATAACGTCTCATCGCAAGGCTACCAGCTACATCCAGTAGACTCAGTAAGCGTCGAACTCGTAAAGGATTACGTCGTAATGAACCTAGAAGTCGAGGACGATGAAACATACAACGCCGCAGGGCTTGTAGTCCACAACTGCGTCAAGAAATGCCCATTCAAGGCGATTACGATAGTCAACCTAAGCGAAGAGCTCGGTAAGGACTTGGTGCACCAATATGGCATAAACTCATTCAGGCTTTACAGGCTTCCGTACTTGGAGAAGGAAAAAGTCATCGGTATAATCGGAAAGAACGGCATAGGCAAGACCACGGCATTACAAATACTCGCAGGCCGCATCATACCGAATTTGGGTAAACTTGATGGAGGAAAATCTCTGCAGGATGTTGCCAAAATGTTCAGGGGCTCGCTTGTACAGGATTATTTGACGAAGCTCGCCGATGGTAGTGTGAAAATTTCTTACAAGCCACAATACATCGACATGATACCAAAGGTCGTTAAAGGTAAAGTCGGCGCAATTTTATTGAAGATAGGCCCAGAAGACCGTGTTAACAAGCTAATAGATGCGCTGGAACTTCGCAACCTGTTGGATAGGGACATTTCCGTACTCAGCGGTGGCGAGCTCCAGCGTCTTGCGATAGCGGCTTGTCTTGCGAGGGATGCTAACGCATTCATCTTAGACGAGCCGACCAGCTTCCTCGATATCAAGCAGAGGTTCAGAGTTGCCTCTGTAATTAGGGATGCGGCACGGGAAGGTATGGCTCTCGTATCCGACCACGACCTTGCAGTCCTCGACTACATGTCTGATAAGATCTTCGTGTTTTATGGCGAGCCTGGGGTATACGGTATTGTCGCAGGCCCTTACGGTGTTAGGGAAGGCATAAACATATTCATAGAGGGTTACATACCTGACGAGAACGTAAGGTTTAGAAATGAAAGGATATCATTCCAGCTAAAGCCTCCAACGGAAGCTTACGAGGAAGGGTACTTGACGCTTAGCTGGCCTAACATGACGAAAACCTACGATGCCTTTAAGCTGGAGGTCGAGGAAGGGTGTGCATATCCGGGCGAAGTAATAGGTATAGTGGGTCCAAACGGCATAGGCAAGACGACGTTCATAAAGATATTAGCGGGTATCGAGAAGGCCGATGCGGAGTTTCAGCTACCTTATAGGACGATAAGCTACAAGCCGCAGTATCCGGAGATAAAGGATGGTAGAGTCGAAGCAATTCTCAGGGAGGCCGCTGGGAGCAAGTTCGAGACAGACATTTACCAGTCGGAGTTGATTAGACCATTAGGTCTGCATAGGCTGTTTGAAAGGAACGTTAAAGAATTGAGCGGCGGTGAGCTCCAAAAGGTTGCGATAGCGGAGGCTCTTTCAAAGGATGCTGAAATCTACTTGATAGACGAGCCCAGTGCTTACTTAGATGTCGAGGAAAGATACACAATTGCAAAGTTGTTGAAGAGGATAACGCGCGAAAGGCAAGCATATACCTTCCTAGTCGAGCACGACCTTATGGTGCTGGACTTTGCATCGAATAGACTAATGGTCTTCTCAGGTGAGCCGGGCACTTATGGGCGTGCCAGCAAGCCTATGGACCTTAGGTCCGGGTTTAACACTTTCCTAAAGGAGATGGGTGTCACATTCAGAAGGGACCAACAGACATTTAGGCCGAGGGCGAACAAACCCGACTCTAGGTTGGATAGACAACAGAAAACAATCGGTGAATATTACTATCCAGTACCGATGGCCGAATAGGAAAAATTAAATATCGTCAATTCTAAAGCCAAATTATGACAGACGAGCATCTAACGTATTATACCGAATTTCTTACAATGGACGATTTAGACCTGACGGGAAAGACCGTTTTTCTCAGGACAGACATCAACTCGCCGGTAGACCCTAATACGGGCCGTCTACTCAACACAATAAGAATAAGGGAGGCAGCGATAACTATAAAGGAGCTATCAAAATCAAAGGTCGTCGTAGGTTCTCATCAGGGCAGAGTTGGAAATTATGACTATGTATCGCTCAGAGAACACGCAGAGATTCTGAAGGAGTATGTTGGAAGGAATGTAAGATTCATAGATGACGTCATCGGGCCGGCGGCGAGGGAGGCGATAAAGAACCTGAAGCAGGGAGACGTCCTCGTTTTAGATAATCTTAGGTTCGTCGCCGAAGAGAACTTCGAGTTCAGCATAGAGGAAGCATCGAAAACTCATATGATTAGGACGCTAAAAGATTACTTCGACGCATGCGTTATTGAGGCTTTTCCGGCGGCGCATAGAGCTAACCCATCAATCGTAGGGTTTGCTGAAGTTTTGCCGACATGCGCTGGAAGATTACTTACGCAAGAGGTAAGGTCGCTCGTGTCCGTTCTACAAAAATTAAGACCGCCCATAACGTTGATGTTAGGGGGCGCGAAGGTCTCTGACAGAATTGAATCGCTGGAGGCTATAATAAGCAGCTACAAGGTCGATAAAATTCTGCCCTGCGGGCTACTCGGCGTTGTTTTTTTGAAGGCCGCTAAGGATTTGAATGTACCTACGGGCATTAAAGATGAAGAGAAGTATGTTAAAAAAGCAGAGAAGCTCCTCTCAGATTTTGGAGAGGCTTTTGTCCTTCCCGAAGATTTTGCGGTTGAGGTTGATGGTAAAAGGAAGGAACTTTCAGTCTCTCAGTTCGATTCTGAAAAGCCGATATTGGACATAGGTATGAAGACTGTTTCAAAGTATGCGGAGGTTATCAAAAATTCTGGAACGGTAATCGTGAGCGGGCCACCGGGTGCATACGAAAAAAGGAACTTTGAGATAGGTACAAAAACTTTGTTCACAGAGCTTGCCAATTCAAAGGCTTTATCCATCGCGAGCGGTGCCCACACATTAGCGGCGCTCGAGTTGTTTGGTCTGAGGGACAGAATTACCCACGCGACTTCGGCTGGTGGCGCTCTCATCAAGTTCTTGGCAGGGAAGAAGCTGCCGCTCTTCGAGGCGCTGAAGAGGGCGACAGAGAAATGGAGAACATCTAAATAAAGAAAGATTCAATCTTATGGGAGTGTGTTAACATGGCTGTCAAAATGGGTATAAACGGTTTTGGCAGGATAGGGCGCGGATTCCTTAGGGCGGCGTTCAAGGATAAAGAGTTTTTAAATTTGATAGACCTCGTAGCGGTAAACGATATAACTGATGCAAAAACATTAGCCCATCTACTCAAATACGACTCCATTTTTGGAAAGTTTGATGCTGAAGTCAAAGCTGAAGATGACGCAATCATCGTAGCTGGTAAGAGGATAAAGGTGTTCTCTGAAAAAGACCCGGAAAAACTTCCATGGAAGGATTTGGGCGTGGAACTTGTGTTAGAATCCACTGGGCTATTCACGGATAGGGCAAGCGCGGAGAAGCACATTAGGGCCGGCGCAAAGAAGGTCATAATATCGGCTCCGGCGAAGGAACCAGACATCACGTTGGTCTTGGGTGTGAACGAGCATACTTACGACCCAACAAAGCACAACATCATAAGCATGGCATCCTGCACGACCAACTGCTTAGCACCAATAGTGCGCGTACTCGATGAGAAATTCGGGGTTGAGTGTGGACTCATGAATACTTGTCATGCTTACACGAACGATCAAAGGTTGCTTGACCTTCCCCATAAGGATTTGAGAAGAGCAAGGGCCGCATGCCTTTCTATAATACCTACGACGACTGGTGCGGCCAGAGCAATCGGGGATGTGATGCCCACTATGAAGGGGAAGTTAGACGGTCTGGCTTTGAGGGTTCCTGTTCCTAACGGCTCCATAAACGACTTAGTAGTGCTACTAAAGAGAGACGTTACCAAGGAGGAGGTAAATGCCGCTCTGAAAGAGGCTGCAGAAGGTAAACTGAAAGGCATACTGGCATACACGGAGGAGCCCATAGTCTCTGTCGATATCATAGGAAACAGCCATTCGGCAATAGTTGATGGGTTAAGCACAATGGTCGTAGGCGGCAGATTGGTAAAGGTCCTTGCATGGTATGACAACGAGTGGGGCTTCTCGTGCAGGCTGGTCGAGTTAAGCAAGCTTATTGCAAGAACCCTCAAAAGTTAGATTGGACTTTATAACTAAGCCTAATCCTTTCTTTTATAAGTGGTAGGGATTGGTAAGGCTTACCTATGAGAACAGGTTGAAGGAGCTAGGATATTCGTTACCCGAGCCGCCAAAACCCGTTGCATCATACGTTCCGAGCGTAAGGGTAGGCAAGCTACTTTTCGTGAGCGGCGTTCTGCCCCTGGTGAACGACAGACCGCTTTATACCGGTAAGCTGGGCAGGGAGGTCACGCTGGAGCAAGGATACGAAGCGGCTAAAGTTGCCGCGTTAAATGCTCTCTCCATCATAAAGTCCTCGCTCGGTAGCCTAGAAAAAGTGAGGAGGGTTGTTAGGCTGGTTGGTTATGTGGCTTCGGCAGAAGGTTTCAATGAGCAACCAAAGGTCGTTAACGGCGCCTCAGACCTTCTTATTCAAGTATTCGGTGAGAAAGGGAAGCACTCAAGGGTTGCAGTGGGCGTCATGGAGTTGCCGAGAGGAGCTCCGGTAGAGATCGAAATGATAGTTCAAACGAAGTAGCGGTAGGATGGGATGACCAAGCAAAAGCTGATAGTTTTTGATATAGATGGCACTTTGTATAGGAGCGATGATTACGAGAGAGATCTCCATAAGGAGATCGTGGAGTTGCTAGCGGAAAAACTCGGCTGCAGTCCCGATGAGGCTAAAGCTAAGCTCAGGGCTTTGAGGAAAGATGTTGCGAGCATAAGTTGGTGTTTAATAAAACTCGGGATAAACCTGAAGGAGTTTTATGGGGAGCTTGCCAAAAGGGTAAACCCGTCCAATTACATAGGAGAGGCAAAAGACGTCAAGATTTTGCTGAGAAAGCTTAAGGAGGCCGGATTCAGGCTAGCAGTACATACAAACTCTGGCAAAGCGCTTGCCCTTAAGGTACTCGGGGCCCTCGGGATAGATCCCTCGATGTTTGACATAATGGTCACGAGCGACGATGCAGAACCAAAACCTTCCCGCGATGGGTACCTGAAGATCCTCGAGCTCGCAGGCACGACCGCTGATGAGGTTGTGTATGTCGGCGACCGCTACGACATCGATTTGAAGACAGCAAAGGAGCTCGGTATCAAGACAGTAATGGTGGGAAAAGGCACTGCATCAAGCGACGCGGACTTCAGAGTTGAAAGCATTCTTGAAATTGAAGACCTGTTTCTAAAAGACTGAAGGATAAGGTACAATTCACGCTGGCAAACTCAAGTATAAAAGGAACAAATTGGAATAACACTATTTTGGGGAGAGATCCCGGGACGTAAACTTATGAATAGAGGTTCTGACACCGTTGAAAGGTTCATATCCGAGTTGGAGAAGCTAGGGGCAACCGGTAAGCTTCTTAAAACGTATGCAGATGTTGTTAAACACATCTCGGGACTCGTAGTGGAGAAAGGGGCTAAGCTAGTACTCATGGGTGATCTGGAGCGCAGGCTGTCTTCTGAACTCTCGAAGGCCATAGCCTCGATTGGCGCATCCTGCTTTGACATAAGGGATGTTGACAGACGTGAACTACGTAAGCTCCTTGAAAAGGCGGACATAGGAATAACGGGTGCAGATCTAGCAGTCGCCGAGACGGGCTCGCTCGTCATAGCAAGCGAGAACGATGCAGAAAGACTCCTGTCTTGCCTACCACCGATCCACATTGCCATAATTTCAAAGGAGAACATAATCGATAACTTCTTAGAGCTTGCCGAGCGGCTTAGGAGAATGCAGAATACGGGTACGCGTACAATATCCATAATAACTGGACCGAGTAGGACTGCCGACATAGAGCTCGAAATCGTAATGGGTGTTCATGGGCCTTGTGAACAACACGTGATAATCTTGGAAGGGGATGTCGAGTGAAGGGTAGAAATTTAATCGCTGAAGTTTCCGAGGCACTGAAGAACAGGAACCAGATCGAGAATCTGAGAACCTCCATGCTGTGCATGAGGGACAAAAGAGATGCCGCCATGGCGGGATATACCGAGAGGGATGTTGCCGAGTTAAGGAGCATAAGGCAGTCATCGTTAAGCTCACTCAATGAAAACATCAAGATACTTAAGGAGAGGCTTGAGAGAAATGGATGCAATTTTTACTTTGCTAAAACAGCAAAAGACGCATGCGAATATGTTGCCAGCTTGGCAAGATCCAAGTCTGTTAAGAGAATCGTTAAAGCGAAATCCATGACCACAGAAGAGATAGAACTGAACAAGTGGCTTATAGCTGAAGGTTTTGAGGTTATCGAGACAGACTTGGGCGAGTGGTTAGTTCAGATAGCCGGCCAGAGACCGTCGCATCTGACGGCTCCAGCCATACACCTTTCCAGGTATGAGATATCCAAGCTCATAGAAGAGAAGATTGGGGTCAAGCTACCAGCAGACCCTAAAGAGGTTACTAAATTTGTTCGTTCATTCCTCAGAGAAAAGTTCCTCACTGCAGATATGGGAATAACTGGCGGGAACATTCTAGTCGCGGAGACTGGAAGCTTAGTGATAGTTACGAATGAGGGGAACGGTAGGCTTGTTACATCGCTCCCTCGCATTCATGTAGCGATAGTCGGTGTAGAGAAGCTGGTAAGAACATGGAATGATGCGGTAAGGATACTCGATGTTCTACCGAAGAGCGCCACTGGACAGAAAATGGCCACCTACATTACAATACTGAACTCTGGCTCTGAAACACCATTGCCAAACGATGGGTTAGCTAAACGAGAGTTCCATCTAGTTTTGCTGGACAACGGAAGACTTAACGCACTTCAAGACAAAGTCATGTCCGAGGCGTTGAAATGTATAAGGTGTTCCGCATGCTTCAATGTCTGCCCAACTTACAGTGTTTTAGGCGGTCACGTCTTTGGATACATATACAGCGGCCCTATAGGCATACCTTGGACATATATATCGCATGGTCTCGAGAACGCGGCAAGCTTTGCATCCCTTTGCATATCTTGCGGATTATGCCGCGAGACGTGTCCCATTAACATAGACACGCCGACCATGGTTTCCGAGATAAAGCATAGGTATGGGGCGCGTAATGGTTACCGCTGGGTTGACAGAAGGCTTGCCGGGTATGAGGATCTCATAAAGCTTGCGAGCATTGCACCAGATATGTCAAACTTCTTACTGGACACAGGTACAATGAAATGGATTTTGGAAAAATTCATCGGTATAGATAGAAGGGTAAGTCTTCCGAAATTCTCAAAGAAGAGTTTGCGTGAGCTATTGGATGTTGCGTTTGCTTCACGTACAGAAGGTGAGAGAAAGGTCGCATACTTCGCGGACAGCATGGCTTACTATATAAATACCGATGTCGGGTTAGCCGCAGTTAACGTGCTTCGGAAGAATGGTTTTGAGGTTACGATGCCGCCCCAGAGGGGTAGCGGCATGCCTTCGTTCCTTTATGGTCTTTTAGATTCCACGAAAAATGTTGCGGAGTACAACGTGAAGCATTTATACGAATACGTGTCTAGAGGTTACGATGTGGTTTCTACAGAGCCGACAGCTATCTACTGCTTCAGGTTTGTATATCCTAAGCTGCTCGGAACAAAAGAAGCGCAGGAAGTAGCAGAAAAGAGCTATGAACTCTTCGGCTATCTTTTAAGAATGCTAGAGAATAACAAACTCGACTTAAGCTTTAAGCGGTACAAGGACGTAAAAGCCATTTACCACCTTCCATGCCATTCAAGACACCTGAGCAAAGACAAACCCGTCTTAAAATTTTTGGAAATGCTCGGGATAGAGACGGAATTCATCGACTATGGTTGCTGTGGCATGGGAGGCACATGGGGCATGAAGAGAGGTTACGAAGGGTACGAGATAAGTAAGGTGATCGCCGAGCCGCTTGTTTCTGCTATATCCGAGTCGGACGTGGATTTTGTCGTTACGGAGTGTAGCCTCTGCAAGATTCAGATAGAACGATTTACTGGCAAAAAGGTCATCCACCCGATATTGCTGCTGGACAAGGCATATAAGGGTCTGCCAGTACCCTAAAAGTACGTTTACAAAAAGGCTGGGAGCGAGGTTGAAGTACGGTAGCGGTGATGATGGCACTACCGGGCTTTTGGGAGGTGTTAGGGTTCCAAAGGACGACCCAAGGGTCGAGGTGTTGGGAACCCTCGATGAGCTGAACTCCATCATAGGTCTTGCCAGAGTCTTAACTGGGTACCAAGATCTAAAGGACACTTTATCGCATGTGCAAAAGTCGCTATACCTCGTAGGTGTTGAAGTGGCCTCTATTGGAACGCCAGCGTATAAAGAGACAGTTAATGAAGGGATGGTAAAGGAGCTTGAAAGTTTAATCGAGCGTTACGAATCTGAAGTGCATGAGACGCAAGGATTCATAATACCTTACGGAGCTGTGAGTAGCGCAGTATTGCACGTGGCAAGGTGCGTCGCCCGAAGGCTCGAGAGAAGAGCCGTATCGCTAAAGGCAAGCTTTTACGTAAGCAAAACCCTTCTCGCATATTTGAATAGACTCTCTACGTTCCTCTTCATACTGGCAAGGGTAATAAACGCTAGGGGATATGTCGAGGAAGAGGTTCTAAAAATTAAAAACATGATGCATGATTGATTCTAACGCCGCTCAAGTTGTGTGTATTTATTCGCTTCCTTTTCTAGCATGTCTACCAATAATAGAGATACCATTCCAAGCTCGCGGGCTGGAAGAAACCTGTCGGAATTTGCGCTGAATGAAACATTAGCCACCGCTGGTACATATTCCTGCCTCTCAGCCGCCCAAAGCTGGCAAAGTATTCGAACCCTCGGAAGCATTACGAAAGAAAAGCTTACACCTCCCAACTTTTCCCGCTTTCCGCCCAACGTTTTGCAAGCATATTCATATACATCCACTACGTTGCCGAACCTATTAACCAACCGCTTTAATACGAAATCCTCGAACTCTCTAAGGTAGGGGGCAGCACCAGCGATGTCCTTGTAGTTTATCCACATGGTGCCTAGCGGCGTACCATCACCTGTTACAAGGTATTTGAGAATTATGTACTGGATGTTTATTGGTGCAGACTTATCGGTTAGCAGGTCAACGACACGTTCTTCTGAAACCTCGACCGAGTATGTTCTGTTGAGGAAAGTTATTATGAACCTGCCCTTGACACTCGAGCCCCGAGGGGGTATGTAGGCGACGGAACATTTTCTGGCAACATCGTCGAGATTTCTTTGAGACAGTTCGGCAAACATCTTCTTGTTTTCGGTAGCTAGGAGGTTGTCAGGCATCTTGATCGAACGGTATCCCGACATTCCAAGCCGCAATTAAAATGTGACCCATGTTTCTATATGAATTTTGCCATCCAATGGATTTAAGAAAAGTTTTAAGGCATGAGTTGATAAAGACATACAACGGTGCTGAATGGTTGAAACGTAAAACCCAGTACAAACAAACCACTTTCGAGATAATATGTGTCGGAAACGAGTTGCTGATAGGCAAGGTTGTTAACACGAATGCAAACTGGTTGGCTAAAAGGATTACAGAGATTGGTGGGTTTGTCAGGAGGATCACAGACGTCAGGGATGATTTGTCCGAAATCTCCTCGGTTGTGAGGGAGGGTCTGAAAAGGGGTACGGATTGGATAATAACAAGCGGCGGCCTCGGGCCTACCTTTGACGATATGACGCTAAACGGTGTTGCTAAGGCTATAAGGAGACCATTAAAGTTGAACAAGCAAGCCTATCAAATGATCCTTGAAAAGTACAAAGATATGTTTGAACGCGGCATCCTAAAGAGCTTGGAGATAACGCCAGAGCGGAGGAAGATGGCGGAGCTCCCTGCAGGCGCTATTCCCTTACGAAATCGTGTGGGTACCGCACCAGGCGTACTCATAAAGTTCGGCCGCCAAAGGATAGCTTGCTTACCTGGCGTTCCGGCAGAGCTGATGGACATTTTTGAAAACGAGTTACTGCCGATAATTCAAAAATCCATAAAGCGCGTATGTACCATCGAAAGGACATTGATTGCAAAGGATGTGATAGAATCCGCTTTAGCCCCTGTGATAAAGGAGCTCGTATCGAAATATTCTGCGATTTATATAAAATCTCATCCGAAAGGCAGGGAGTCGGGTGTATCTATAATAGAGTTGCATTTGACAGCTACGGCCCCATCGCCTGAGAAAATTGAGAAAGAGATGGAGCAAGTTGTGCAAGAACTAAAGGAAAAAATAGCGGCGTTGGGTGGAACGACCGAGCAATGATGCTGGATGAGCTTAACTTATATGAAAAGTCAGAGGCGAGGGAGTTCCTAGCTCAGCTAAGGGCTGAGCTGGATGGTTTCTTGGAGGGCATGAAGTCCGCCGAAGCTATTTCACTCAAACCGCATCGTAACATAAACTCGATAGTGTTCCTAGGGGTTGGTGGCTCTGGGATAGTTGGCGACCTTTTGTCAGACATCACAGCAAAACGTAGGGACTTGCCGATTATCTGCCACAAGGATTACTCCCTGCCTCCTTATCTAACGAAGGATGTCCTAGCCGTTGCGGTCAGCTATTCGGGCAACACCGCTGAAACGCTGTCCGCAATCGTTGAGGCTTACGATGCGGGCTTGCCTATGTTCGGCATTACGTCAGGAGGTTTGATGGAAAAAATTTGTAAGAAGATGGGAATACCGATTGTTAAGGTTAGGGATGGACTTCTACCGCGAATGGCCGTTCCCCATATGCTCGGAGCTGCCGTTTCAGTTTTGACGAATGCCGGACTCATAAAGATGTCTGCCGACGAGCTCAGGAATGCTGTTGAAAATGCAAGGCGCGCACAGGAGTCTGTGGAAGTTCATGTAGGGCTGGAATCAAACATAGCAAAGCAGGTTGCAAACCAGATATACAACAAGGTAACTTTCATATACTCCCATGGGCTCCTCTCTTCCGTTGGCTACCGTTTAAAGTGTCAGTTGAACGAGAATGCTAAAATGCTGGCGGTGAATCAGTGTTTGCCAGAAATCCTGCACAACGATATAGAGGGTTGGAGTCCAGCATTGGCTAACTGCTTGGCGGTTGTTGTGCTAAGGCATAAAGACGAACCCCTGGCTGTTAAGGAGGCGCTGGATAGGATGGAGACCTTCCTAGGAGAACAGTTAGGTATAAGTGTGTCGAGGATTGTCGGTGACGGAAACGATGATGCTACCAAAATCCTCTCGAGTATGGTTATATGCGATTATGTAAGCTTCTACACGGCAATGATGAGGGGGGTAAATCCTATAAGGGTTGACAGGATAAAATCTATGAGGGAGGGTATCATAAGCAACTCGAGGCTACTCGAGCAAGTTGCAAAGAGGTTTGAGGTCAAACCATGATGCTAGGTTCCATCCAAATTAAGAAGAGAGCGTTGCTGTTCATCATTACCACGATAGCATTGATGGTGGTTCTTCTATCCGGGTCTTTGGTGACTTTAACCCAAGAAGAGAGCGAAGAAAAGATTCAGCAGGTTAGCGAACTCCTTCGCGATATAACTGTTTGGAAGATCTTCTTCAACAATTTTCAGATAGCTTTGCTGATGTTTATTCCAGTGTTTGGTACTTTTATCGGAGGATACATAATTTACTCGACGGGAACGGTCTTTGCGGCATACTCCGTTCAGTCGAGCATACCGGCCGTGTACCTCGTCGGGCTTAGCCTGTTGTCGCCGTACGGCATATTAGAATTCTTGGGTTATGGGCTGGCGATGTCGGAGGGATTTTTGATAATCTACTCGGCCTTTAAGAAAAAGTTAGGGTCTGAAGCTAAAGCACTTCCGTTAATAATTCTGGCAGTTGCTGGGTTACTGCTTACGGCGGCGGCATTAGAGATGCTGACTATAGAGATTTATTCTCAAGCACCAAGCAGTTTGTGGAGCATCAATCCCAGCAGATCTCCATAGAATACGGAGACCACGAAGCCACAGGTTATAAAGATCAACAAAGGTATGCCGGGTGTAAGCCATGCCCTGTCCCTGTCAATCTGTGGCTCAAAATCAACAAGAATGTTGAACGTAAACTTGCGCTTACCTTCCAGAACGTCTTCCATGGGCATCCAGAACTTTTTAGCCTTCGCATTGTCGCAAAGTGTTCCAAAGAAACAGGCTAGAGCCTTCTTCAGGACGTGCTCGTGCTCTAGGCCCTCGAAGATATTATCGCCTTTGAGTATGCGTATAAGGTTGTAGATCGCAAAGCTCACCGGTAAGATTGCGGATATCAACAATCCATTCATGAAAGAGTGAATTGCCGTAAAAGGATGAATGGCAGCGGCTGGCCAGTATATGGGCATGATCACGGAGATCGCAGTCAAAGCTTTTGCGTCCGCTCCACCATAAAGCCTAGCATAGTATAGACCAAAGGCTAAGGCAGCACTCACACCTATCGAAATTAGGCCCAAAAAAGTGTAGTTAGATAGTCCTGCAGTCATAAAGTCGTACGCAGTTATGATCGCACCGATGGAACCGCAGAGCACCCATAGTTTGTCGCTAACCTCCCTGAACCTAAAATCGCTGTATGATGCATAGCACATCATCATCAATATTAGGGCTATCCTAATGACGTCTAACGTCAGCATGATCGTAGTTTGATTAGAACCAGCTACCTAAAGCCTTTACTGCTTCCGCAACCCTCTTCACGGCAACAATCATTGCTGCCTGTCTTGCATTCACGGCATACTCTTTGGCGGTCTTCATGACATCGTTAAACGCCTTCACCATTTTCGTATCCAAGTTCGCCTTAACATCTTCCACAGACCACTTAGTGCGCGTAAGGTTCTGGACCCATTCGAAGTAACTGACAGTTACACCGCCTGCGCTAGCCAGCGTGTCCGGTACGACGAGTATGCCCTTCTCGAACAAAATCTTATCCGCATCAGGCGTAGTAGGTCCGTTAGCCGCCTCTATTACGGCCGACGCATTAATCCTATCTGCGTTCTTTGCTGTTATCACGTTCTCGATGGCAGCAGGGATTAGAAAGTCGCACTCCAACTCTAGAAGCTCCTCGTTCGTTATGTTCTTAGCCTTTTCGTAGTTTATGACAGAGCCCGTCTTTCTTTTGTGCTCTGCTATTTTTTCAACATCGAGCTGATCTTTGGAGTATATGCCGCCCTTTGAGTCGCTTACCGCTATGATTCTGCAGCCCATCTCCTGGAGTAGCTTAGCGGATATGGATCCCGCATTACCGAAGCCCTGTACCACGACCCTCGCGCCCTTCAATGGTTTTCCCAAGTACTTAGCGACCTCTCTCGTGACGATGGCCACGCCCATCCCGGTGGCCTCATTCCTACCCTCGCTACCACCCAAGGCGATTGGTTTACCAGTTACAACAGCGGGCGTCGGTTCGCCATACATCTTACTGTACGTGTCCATTATCCAAGCCATCGTCTGGGCATCCGTGTAGACATCTGGGGCGGGTATGTCTAAATAGGGGCCTATGACCCTTGCAATCGCCATCGTATATTTCCTAGTGAGCCTTTCGAGCTCCGCTTGGCTCATGCTCTTTGGATCGCATCTTATCCCTCCTTTCGCTCCGCCGAAAGGTATGTCGACCACCGCACACTTCCAGGTCATCAGCATGGATAATGCCGTAACTTCCTCAAGAGTTACGTCCGGATGATACCTTATGCCACCTTTGTATGGTCCCCTCGCGGAATTATGCTGAACCCTGTACCCGGTGAAAACCTTTACCTCACCATTGTCCATTTTACAAGGCAGAGACACAATGATGGTGCGCTCAGGCTTCTCAAGAACTTCACGTAGCCCTTCGTTTAAATTTAGTATCTGCGCCGCCTCTTCGAATTGCGCCCTCACATACGATAGGAAGGACATGTTCGACGACATGTTTACCAGAAATTCGGCAAAACATCGGCATTAAATCTTTTTTGTTTTTGTAAAGATTTTTGTTATATATTACGCAACTCGTAAAAATTATGTAATTCCTAAACGTTTATAGACCGTCAACCCTCCACATATATTCCTCTAGGTCCTCGCGGGCATACGCCTCCGTAGCTACGTCTATTGCACCCTCTCTCAGTAGCATTGCCTTCTTGACCCTTCTCTTTGCCACATCTTCGGCAACGATTCTGGGAGGATTGTTTGAGTTAGCGGCCTCTATTAGAACCCTCTTCACATTGGTGGTTATCTTGTACTTGATCAGCTCAAAAGCCTGCATCTCAGTTCCGCCTATATATTCAACATAAGATCCAATGACACCGCCCGCATTAACGAGGAAGTCGGGTATGATCCATACGCCGTTTTGCTGCAATATTCTTTCTGCGCCCTTCGTCGTAGGTATGTTTGCAGCTTCGACGACCATCTTTACCTTGGAGGATATAAGGTGGTGCACGGTTCGCTCATTTATCGTATACGAGGTTGCGGCGGGTATGAATATGTCCGCTTCTTTCTCAAATATTTTATCCCTAGGCTCTTTTGGTACGTCATTTAGGTCATTAAGCACAGGAGCTTTCATTTTTGTTCTTAAGAGCTTTAGCTCCTCCATTATCTTCGGTATGTCCAAACCATTTGGGTCGTAGATACAAGCTGAGGCGTCGTTTATGGCGACAACCTTGTATCCCATTTCGTCAAGAAACTTTGCTGTGAATGAGCCCACATTACCGAAGCCCTGTATCGCGATTCTGGCCTCCTTTGGATCAATATTCAATATGTTTAACTTGTTCAGAATCTTGAGCGATAAATCCGTCGCTATGGCTACACCATAACCCGTGGTTCCGAGCTCATGCGGTATGCCTCCCAACTCTGTAGGCTTGCCGGTGCAGGCCTTCATGTCACCTATCTCATGCGCAAATACTGCCATATCCATCTCAGTCGTTCCCATATCCGTAGCAGCTACGTATTGTAGCGGCACGTACGGTTTAATGGCCTTTGCAAATGCCCTAACCCATGCTACCCTATCAACCTCTAAAGGATTGCCCCTAATGCCCCCTTTCGCTCCGCCGAACGGTAGTCCGGCTATAGCACACTTCCAAGTCATGACTCTTGCGAGCTGAAAAATCTCTTGGGGCGTCACGGTTGGCTGAAACCTTATCCCGCCTTTTCCTGGGCCCATAGCTGTGTTGTCAATTACCAAGACGCCCCGCATCTTCGTATGTGGATCGTAGACCTGTATGACCTTTTCTGGTCCCCATTCGTCGGCTAAACTCCATACATCAAAATACTGGCTTGACATTTCTCATCACCTTTACAATCTCAAGAAGCTTTTGCTTCTCGCATTCTACATTGTTGGGATGCCAACCTAATACCTTTAATAACGCATGAGATTCATACAACCATGAATCCCTTTTATTATTGTTCCTTCCATGTTTATCAATATTTTTTATACACTTACAACTATTGTACAAAATTAAAGCGTCTTTTTGACGTCGCAGTATGCGTTGGGTTGTATAAAATAACAAGACCCCTCTGACAGCGTGTCGCTACGAACATTTTGCAGATGCTTTGCAGATTTTTTAACACTATAATAAACCTTAGCGAAATTTTATATATGAACGCTTGAGCTTTGGTTGAAGATGAATGCATCCGCCCACAGGTTCAGAGGCAGGGACTTTGTACCAACGATTTCCCATAGGTTGCTTATGGAAAAACTCGATAGGGGTTATGCCAAGCTAGCTAATGTTGACCAGAGGCTGTTGCCCCTTTCGCATGAATCCGTGCCAGAACCCACAATATACGTTAACGGTGAGCCGGCATCCGTACTCAGCATAAGTTCTGAGTTTAAGCTGGGTGAGGATGCCCAATCCGAGAAGTTTTCTGTCGTCCAGTGGGTGACAGAGTTTGTCTCAGGACTTTATGGACCATTCAGGATGAGTAAGTTGATAACTGATGAAAGAGGTCTAAAATATTTGGCAAGCGATGTTAGGACCATTCTAAGAAAAGTAGGATTGGCACATCCGATAGCCCAGCTCATGGCAGGTGCTGGTTTGACGATGTCTAAGACTGCGGGCGACGGGGCCGTTTACACCATAATCTTGGGCGGCAAGATTTTGGAAAGATGTCGGGAACTCATGCTGAAAGGCCTTAGTGTATCTACAATACTTGACGGGCTTCTGGATGCGCTTAACCAAAGCTTGCACATGCTGGAGCGTCTGTCAATTGATGTTTCATCTCAACGCGAAAAGATGTTGATGTTGGTTATGAATACGAGTGTGATGAACAGATTACCTGAGCACATTCGGCATAAGTTTGCAAACATTCTAAACAGGGTGGTGGAAATTGTCGGAATAGATGAGCTGGCATCTGTTGACGTGGACAAGGTGGTCGATATAAAAGCCGTTGAGAGCGGATCGCTCGATGACTCGCTTGTTTTAGATGGTGTTGCTGTCTTCAAAGAAATGGCACACCCAGACATGCCGAAAAAGATAGAGACCGCGAGGGTTGCCGTGCTTAAAGATGAACTGAGAGTGCATGAAAAAATTGGACGCCAGCTAAACTATTCCTTGGAACTTGAGGGTGCAGGATTAAAGGAGTTGCTGGAGAGTAAGAATGCGTACGTATCCAGTCTAGTTAAAAAAATCAAGGACCTGAACGTCAGCTTTGTCGTTATTGAAAAGGGAGCAACACCTATCGCCATTGAGCAGCTTGCAAAAGCGGGAATTGCTGCCATATATGGGCTTCCACATCCTGAGGTAGAGTTGATAGTTAGGGCAGTTAATGCGCTACCAGCAAAAACGACGCTACTAGAAGACTCAGACCTTGGATGGGCAGGACTCATAGAGGAAGTTGACTTTAATGGTAAGAAAGCAGTGCTTATTCATAAATGTAAAAAACCAAAAAGCGTTACTGTTCTGCTCAGAGGTGTAACAAATTTGCTGCAAAGTGATGTGGAGAGGAGTCTTAAGCACTCCCTTCCGATTTTCTCCCTCATCAGAGAATGTTGTAAGGTTGTCTATGGCGGCGGTGCCTTCGAGATAGAACTATCGCTACACCTCAAAGAGTATGCCGAGAACATTCCAGACAAGAGGCAGCTGGTCATTAAAGCCATAGCGGATGCATTTGAGGACGTTGTGTCTGTTCTCTCTACGAACCTAGGTCAAGATCCATTAGAGGTTTTGAGTAGGCTAAAGTCAGAGCATATGTCTGGAAAGGTTGATGCGTGCGTTAACTCTGAAGGCGGTGTTGCGGATGCTAAAGGTTTAGGCTTGTACGAGTTGTCCGCTGTTAAGCAGCAGGCTATCAAAACTGCCTTTGAGCTTGCTTACACAATCCTTAGAATAGATGGGATAATAACCGGCAGGAAACTATCAGAATCTGAGTATTACTACGTGAAAAGGACTAAGGGGACGTCCCCAGAAAGGCTGAGGGAGCTTAAGAAAGAGTACGGTCTTGAGACTTTAGAATAAAATAAAAAATTAGGGATTGCTCTAAACTGGGAGTGCGGCCTTTAACTCCTCGAACTTTCTCACATAGTATTCGTTGTTGTCAGGCAGGTCCGGTGACAGGAAGTATCTTGTCATCCTTTGCTTATCATCAACGGAGCCAAGGTCCCTAACGTTGCCTCTTGGATGCGGCGTACCCTTTCTTGGCGGCTCACCGGTCCAGAAGTGCTTGAAGTATACGTCAGGTAAGAAGAGCGCGTTCTGTAATCTTTCTGGTAGCGTCGCAAACTCTGGCTTATTGGGCCATATAATCTTCATCACTTCCTCTATTGGTAGATACGTGCTCTTGCCCTCATAGAACCATCCGTAGAATTCATCTCCCATAGCATTCTTGTAATCCTCCCAAGCCCAAGCAGGCGACGGGTATCCCTGTCTAGTGTAAAGCATCTGTGTGTAAAGCTCGAGGTGCCAGTTGAGTAACCTTATGCCCTCTTCCGCGACCTCAGGTGAGACCAATGAAGAAACGTAGCCAGAGTTGTACCAGAAGAACGGTCCGTGTTGTAGCGCTGCGTAGTATGCAGGGGTGCCAGCTTTTCTCGTATCAAAACACACAGGCTGCCAAGTGCTGGCTAGCCACACTTCTCTAGTCGAGAATAGCGAAACGATGTCTCCGTAGGAGAACCAGAACGTCTTGATGAAGCCCTGCTTAACATACGGTAGGAGGTAATTAAAGACGGCATCAACCTCTTCCTCAGTTAGAGAGGTTATAGCACCTGAAAACGTCATCTGCTCTGTTGCTTCTAAGTAGTTTGCAGTCTCGCTAAATACCGTGAAAGCCTCATCTTGCATTCCGGTCCTTCCTTTCCATTCTGGGTTCCAAAGTTCTGAATAAGCCAACGTTCTTTTCGTACCGCCACGCTCTTCATAGGGTAAGAACTCAGGTAGGTATGTTACGGAGTCGAAGTTCCACATTACTGGAACGGCTATGAGGGTCTTTCCATATTCGTGCCATAGCAAATAGTTGAATCTCTTTACCTGTGCTGGCTTAAAGTACTTCTCGACGTGGTAGAACATGTCTAAGACTTTGTCTGGCCTCCATCTAGGTACTTTCTCAACAGGTATCGGCCTCGCCAACCCCTCAGCTATGATGGGCCTGTATCTTCCCGAGGCGGCCACATCCCACGCAGTAGGGTCAGCCAGTTGTTTTTGAGTCATGACAAAGAACTCTAGATAAGTGGTTTCTACATCAATGCCTGTTATCTTCTCGTATTCTTTCTCGGCATCAGGTGGGAAGTAGAATGGGTGCGTTGAGTATCTGATTCTTGAAGGTCTCGCCGCAGTAGGTGTCGTAGTTGTTGCAGTAGGTGTCGGAGTTGGTGGTGCGCTTGTATAGAGGTACCATGCCACTCCGCCGACGACGGCAGCGGCAGCTATTCCGCCAACCGCGGCTAGGAACTTCCTCCTGGATATTTTTTCCGACATTGTCACCTAATTTTTTGCAAGAGATATTTAAGCTTTTTAACGAATTTTTGTTATAAATAAATATAAATTCCGTTTACCGGACTCTTCGGGACATTATGTAAGCGAATATTGCTAAACCTATGAAGGCCATTATCGCGATGATGGTGCCGGCGGCAAACCACTTTGGAGTTATCGGGTTTATAGAGAGCTCGTTTCTGATATAAGTCGCTAAAGTCCCTGTACCTTTCATGACAAATTGTGTCCTGATTATTTCACCCCATGAAAGTAGGAAACCCATTATGGCTGCCGATATGACCTCGAATATTATCAGAGGCAACGTTATGTGTCTGAATACTTTGAGCGGGCTTGCCTTTAGTACGCTAGCCGCGTATTCGTATGTGGCTAGATCAGGGTCGAATCTTGACATCATGAGTATGAGGCCGAAGGGCACAGTGTAGACCGTAACAACAGCCGCAACAGCAAGAAGGGATGATTCAATACCGAAAAGCCTAAACATGAAGTTTACACCCAAGCCAAGTGCGACGCCGGGAACTATGAAACCCAGTATGAACAGATAGAACAACAGGTCCCTGCCAACGAGTCTCCTCCTAAGGGCCAACGCGGTTGTAGTGACCAAGAGGCAGGTAAGTAGCGCCGTTATGATCGATACGTATAGCGAGTTGTTTAAGGCAGTAAAGAAGTTCTTGTCATGTAGTATTGAGATGTATGCAGAATACTCATAACCAGACGGCGGTTTTACGTACCAATCCAGCGTAAAGCCCTCTATGGGGAAGCTCACCTTAGAGCCGCTCTTGAAGGACAGGAATATCATGAAGAAGACTGGAAGGTATATAAAGAGTATGATCAAGGCGATGTAAACTTTTGCTAACCTATCTCCCCATCCCATTCTTAACACCTCACTAATACACCAACTTCTTTATATCAACCACCTTCAGAAGCAGGTAAAGTATGAGCAGAGCTATCGCCACCAAAATTGTAGAAAGCGCGGCAGCGTAAGGCCATACGAAGTTGGCGGCGTAGTTGGCCACCGATAAGCCAAGCGTCTGTATACCTCCAGCCCATAAGGCCGGTGTTATGTAGTCTCCTAAGGCACTTACGAAGACGAATATGAAGCCCATCACGACACCAGGAAGTGAAAGTCTGAACGTTATATCGAAGAATACACGGTGCGGCGGAGCCTTTAATACCTTGGCCGCGTTTATTATGTCAGGATCTATTCTCGTTAACGCAAGATACGACGGGAATATCATCCAGAGCAGATAGGTCTGGGGCCAGATTATGAGTAGGGCACTGCGCCCGAACAGTAACTCCAAGGGTTCTTTGATCACGCCTAAATACATAAGGGTATAGTTGACTATGCCGCTCTCTCCGAGTATCGGTAGCCAAGCAACAACACGGACGCTCCAGTCGATCAGGAATGGTACGAGTAGCAAGCTGACCACGAAAAACCTAGTGCGTGCACTCTTAACCCTAAACACCAGAAAGTATGCCATAGGATAACCAAGCAGGAACGTTATCAAGCATGCGAGCAAAGACATCCCGAACGTGTTCCACAGTATTACCGGTGTTTGGGGAGATGTGAAGAATGTAATGTAGTTTTTCAACGTGAAGTTTTCAGGACCTGCGACCGTAAATCTTTCGAAGAAGCTTATGCCGATTATCATGCTGAGGGGTATCAGCAAAAAAAGCAGTATCAACACAAACCCTGGGAGGAGCAATAGATAACGAGAGTACTTGGCAACCTTATCAATCAGACCCAACTTCAACTGGGGCGTACTCAAGCCACACACCTACTTTCCGTATATCACTTCTTCTATATCCAGCCCTTCTATCATGCATGGTTTCTCTATCAACAGAGCATCCTTTGCATCCCATCCCAGAAGGTATATGGACCCAAGGGTAAGGTTGCCTACCTTCTCCGTAGGAACGGAGACCTTTATCTTCGTGCTATTGCCTGCCTGGAACACATACTCCATATAGTGGCCGAAGTAGTAATAGCTGACTAGCTTTGCATCTACTTTGTTGTCGCACAGCTTGGCCTCTTCTCCTATCTTTACACGTTCAGGTCTTACCGCGTATGCTACCTTATCGCCAGATGAAAGGGCACTCTTGTTTTTGGGATTTGCCTTAAGTTCGCCTATATCAGTGTTAAGGTAGCATAGCCCCCCATCCCAAGACTTAATTTGCGCTGAGAACAGGTTTATCTCACCGACGAATCTCGCGGCGAAGACTGTAGCAGGATTATTGTAAACTTCTTCGGGTTTTCCAATCTGCTCTATTACTCCCGTGTTCATAACCATGACGGTATCTGCAAGGCTTAGCGCATGTTCCTGAACATGGGTCGTTAAGATGAAAGTGTTGCCCACTTTTCTGTGAATTTCCTTAAGATCCTCCATCAACTTTCTCTGTAACCTGTAGTCTACGTGGCTAAGCGGCTCATCGAGTAGAAGAATGCTTGGGTTAATGACCAACGCCCTCGCCAGCGCAACCCTCTGCCTCTGCCCACCGCTCAGCTCGAGCGGCATCCTTTTCTCAAGTCCGGCTAAACCGACGAGTTTTAGGGCTTCCTTTACCTCTCTTTCTATTTCCGACTTGTCCTTTCCTAACATCCTAAGACCGAATGCTACGTTGTCGAAAACGTTCATGTGGGGAAATAGTGCATAGTTCTCAAGCATCATTGAAACGTCCCGCTTGTAAGGTGGGACGCCCTTCATATCTACGCCGTTTATGTAAAGCTTCCCAGAATCGTAGTCCAATATACCCGCGATGACCTTCAGGAGAGTACTCTTACCGCATCCGCTAGGACCGACTATGACGAAGAAGTCTCCTGCATCTATATCAAAAGTTACCTTATTAAGGGCTAAGACCTCCTTTCCGTACCACTTCACGAGTTCTTTGGTTTCTAAGGCCTTACCCATGACGGTACCACGCCTTCCATTTTTAGGATATTACGCTTTAACCTGTACTTATATTTTTTACTCTAAAGCAAAAATTTCTTGTGCCGTTTTACATCCAAAAGGGAGGCTTTTCCAATTCGCTTACACCACGAAAAATTTATAAACGCATCCCTCCTCATTTTGCCCGTCGGAGGAATTTAAAATGAGGATTTTAAGGGAAAGAGAGCTGAAAGACATCGTATACGGTGCTACTTTGCTTGGAGCTGGTGGTGGCGGTTCGCCTGAAAACGGGATGCAACTCGTTAATAGCATACTAGAAATTAGCGAAGAGGTTAAGATGGTCAGCCCAGAAGAGGTGCCGGATTATAGCATGATAGCGGTCGTGGCGGGTATGGGTGCTCCGGAAGTATTGCTCAAGAGGGGATGGAAAAACGAGGACATACCTGCCCTTCGATTGTTGGAGCAAGTACTTGGCAGGAAGATGGATTACATTATCGCGATTGAAACCGGGGGCTTTAACTCTATAACACCACTCCATGCCGCTGCGGCAAGCGGCGTTCCAGCAATTGACGGCGATGGTGTAGGAAGAGCTATACCGCAACTGGAGATGACGATGTTCTACGTACACAACTTGCCTTTAGCTCCAGTCACGCTGGCGGACGCTCACGGGAATTCGGCAGTTCTTTATCCTGTAGACGCCCCGATGGCTGAAAAGATGGCTAGGGGAATAACTGTGGCTTTTGGTATGCAAGCCGGCATCGCATGCCATCCCATGGCAGGGTGGCAGATGAAGAAAGCGGTAATAGGCGGAACCTATACGATGGCTGAGAAAGTTGGCAGGGCTATTAGGGAGGCGAGGGACAAAGGCAAGGATCCCGTCAAGGCTGTAGTGGAAGTCACAAACGGTTTCGAAATCGCAAGAGGAAAGGTTACTAAGAAGGAGGTAGAAACCAAGGGAGGCTTCGATTACGGAAAAGTCTACGTTGGTGATATACGCGTAGACTATAAGAACGAAAACATGATAGCTTGGAAGGCAGGAAAACCGGTGGCAATATCGCCTGACCTAATATGCTGGTTAACGACAGATGGCCGTCCCCTTACCAACGCTGATATAAAAGAAGGCTTAGAGGTTGCTGTGATAGGAATAAAGGCTCATGAAAGGTGGAGAACACCGGAAGGGCTTGCCGTGTTCCGTCCGGTTCTTGCTGAGCTGGGCTACACCGGAGACTACATACCAATAGAAAAGCTCCTCTAAAACCAGAACCATCCGCTGAAAGACCTAAAACGCCTTTTATCTTAAAATCTTATATCAAACTTTTTTATTTAAAACTGCATGCGAAAAATAAGAGTATTGGTAGTTCTCCCTATACTGAAGAATCCAGCGCTTGAGGAAGTTACACGAAAGGAAATTGAGCAGATTCGAGATGAAACCCTTGAAGTGAATTTGGTCAGCTTGGAACAAGGGCCGGCATCGATTGAATCGGAATTTGATGATAGGATAGCATCGCCTTGGGTGCTAGAGAAGGTTAAGGAGGCCGAGGTTAATGGATTTGACGCCGTGTTCTTAGATTGCATGGGAGACATAGCTCTGAATGCGGCAAGGGAAATCGTAAGGATACCCGTGATTGGTCCATGCCAGGCCACGATGGCGATTGCCTCGATGCTCGGCGATAGGTTCTCGGTAATCACAATCCTAGAAAATGTAGTCCCGCTTTTCTGGAGAAAAGCCAGAGAATATGGCTTCATACAAAACCTCGCCTCCGTGAGGTCTGTGGAGGTACCGGTACTTGAGCTGGATACTAAGAGGGAGTTGGTTAAAAAGAAGCTGGCCGAAGAATCAAAGATTGCAATAGAGAAGGATGGGGCTGACGTAATAATCCTAGGATGCACCGGTATGGTGGGAATGGCAAGAGACGTTCAGGAGGTTGTTGGCGTCCCCGTCATAGACCCGGTACCAGTATCGATAAAGCTCGCCAAACTTATGGCGGAGCTCAGGCTTATTCACAGTAACAAAGCTTACCCAAAGCCGCCATCGAAGTTGAGGAAGTTTCCGGGAGTCTCGGAACTGTTATTCAAGGGACTTTGAGGTCGGCTGACTCTATTTCAACCATCCTTCGTCAATAGGTGGGGGCTCGTATCCGTATAACTTGCTATGAGCTACGCCAAGATTTCTGTAAAGGTCTGCCAGCATCTCAGCATATTTCCATGCGATAACTACTGGATCCAGAACAGGGACGCCCAGTCTACAGCTGAGCTCTTTCATGAAGCCCGACTCTGCCGTGCACCCCAATATTATGACCTCTGCACCGTCTTCTTTTATGGCCTTCTCGGCCTCCACGATTATAGCCTCCTTTAATTTTTCTGGCTCCTTCATCATCCTTCTCACGCTAAAACCGACTTCTCTGAAGGATGCCAGCTTCTTCTCTAGACCATAGAGCCAGACGTTCCCCTCCATCTTTGGTATCCACTTTCGCCTCCCCACTATAATGGAAAACTTGTGCCCAAGAGTGGAGGCAACATGCAAACAGGCCTCCGCGGGTGCCACGACGGGTATTGAGACCAATTCTCTAGCTTCTCTCAGGCTCGGGTCGTAGAAGCATCCTATAACTACGGCATCGAAGCCATCCGATTCAGCCTTTCTTACAACTCTAAGGAGCTCATCCGCCACAAGGTGCTCGTAGTAGTGGTATTCAAGATGGTCCGGTCCTTTTTCTAGATGGGTAACGAAGGGCTCGACATCGGGTCTCTTGATGCCCCTGAGTATCCCAAGCATGTGCTCATCATACAAAGCCGTTCCTACGGGATTGATCCATAAAATTTTTAACATAAAACCGTAACTTAACAAAAATGTATTTAAATTTTTGGAGCTTTATTTTGACGATTTGCTGTACTCCTCCTCCCTCAAAAGCCTTCTATGGACCTTGCCCGCGGACGTCAAAGGCAACTCTTTTCTAAACTCTACTTCCTTCACCACCTTATACGGCTCTAGCCTCTCTTTCAGAAAGCTGATGAGCTCATCCGCCGTTAGCTGAGCTCCGTCCTTCAGTACGACGAATGCCTTCGGTACTTCACCGGCAATCGGGTCGGGCTTGCCGACGACGGCGCAAAGCTTCACAGCTGGGTGTTCATATATGACGTCCTCAATCTCCCTCGGGTATATTGAATAGCCTTTATACTTGATAAGGTCCTTCTTCCTGTCGACTATGTAAAAGTACCCGTCCCCGTCCATTTTAGCCACGTCTCCGGTGTACAGCCAACCATCCTTCAGTACCTCTTTAGTCTCCTCAGGTCTCCTCCAATAACCCAACATGACTTGAGGTCCCTTTATAACGAGCTCCCCTACCTCCCCTGGAGGTAATGTCTTGCTTCCAGTTTCAAGGTCGACGATCCTTGCATCCACGTCAGGCCAAGGTAGGCCGATGGAGCCTATCTTAACGGTCTTCATGGTAGGGTCTACAGGGTTTGTATGAGTTCCTGGCGAGCATTCTGTCAGACCGTAACCCTCCACGAGCACACCGCCCGTAAGCTGAATGAACTTTTTCTGAACTTCAGGAGGAAGGGGTGAGCCACCAGATATGCAACATCTTACCGACCTGAGGTTATAAGATTGTACATCTGGTGAGGCGACGATTAACGCGTACATCGTGGGTACGCCGCAAAAAACTGTCACGCCATAATTCTGAATGGTGTCTAATGTTTTTTTCACGTCAAACCTTTGAAGTAGTACGATGGTCCCAGCAGCATAGATTGGTGCATTCATCGACGTCGTCATCCCGAATATATGAGAGAGCGGTAAAACGGTCAAGAAGACCTCTTCGGCAGGTCTGCACTTTATCCAAGAAGAGAATGCAATAGCGTTTGAGACCATGTTAAAGTGTGTGAGCATCGCTCCCTTAGGCGTACCCGTCGTACCGCCAGTATACTGAAGGCAAGCAAGGTCGCTCTTCGGGTTTATCTCGACCTTTGGTGGCTCTTGAGAATGCTTCGAAAGTATTACGTCAAAGTCGTAAAAGCTTCCTTGTGGTAGCTGTGGGGGCTTGCTTGTATCGCTGCTCGTCACGAAGATTCTTTTAATGCTAGTGGATGATGCAACCTTAAGGAATACAGGGAGTAAGGACTCATGAATGACTAAGGTCTCGGCCTCCGAATCGTTAAGCTGGAAGAGGAGCGTCCCCTCGCGTGCCAGCGGGTTTATGGTGGTTACTACGCAACCGGCCTTGAGTGTACCGTAGTATGCTATTAGGAACTGCGGTATGTTGGGTAAGAAGAGGGCTACTCTATCGCCTTTGGTAGCGCCCATGCTGACCAGCGCGTTTGCAAAACGAGATGCAAGGCTATCTAGCTCACGGTAAGTTAATCTGTATCCGCTCTCACCCGACACGACCGCAACCCTTTCTGGATACGTTGACGCAGAACGTTCCAGCAAAGCGTGCAGCGGTATCTCCGGGTAAGCTATGGATCTCGGCACACCCTCAGGATAAAACCTATACCAAGGCCGCTCCATTTCGCTCGTTAAAGGAAAAAATGGTATGTATATAATTTTTAAGACATGTGGCAATTTTGCCGGCAGGAAGCAGTTCAGCACATATGGAAAAATTTTTCCGCGGTGCTAAACTAATAACTCTATATACTCTAAGAATTGTTAGTACCTGACGCTGAGATATAGCAGAATTATGAGCGCAGCAAACGTGAACAGCTCAGGCAGCAGGGCAAAGGGTCCAAGACCGAATGGCCTAAACCCGAAGGCCAGCATCACCATTGGGTTAGAGGTAAGAGCATACAGAAACAGTATCACAGAAAATATTATCAGCCCAATGGTAAACTCCGACCTAGTTTTTCTGTATATGTCGACGTACACCGCCAACAAGATTATTAAGAGGGCCATGTTGATTGTTGAAAAAACAGTTTTTGCTATGTAGAACAATTCTATGTCCCCCAGTATGATGATATACGGGTGTCTGGGATGCAATAGGAACTGCAAATACCAGAATTTTGTTGCCGCCCATATCATCGCCAAAACTACTGCTATCACAAGAATCGGAAGGAGTATGAGTAACAACCAGGTTTTTGACCTTTGACTCATTTTGTTATTCAGTAGTATCGCCCCCTTTTCTACTTTTTCCAAATTTTACTCACAATTTCCTCGAACAAAGCATAATTTTCCTCCATGACTGGAGATAGAAAGTACGTGGTGCCGTAACCTTCTCCCGTAGACACTACCAAGTTGTTCCTTTCAAGGACCTCAAGATGGTGTCTTATGGTTCTATAATCCATTTTAAGCTTACTCGCCAGCTGGTTCGCATTCTGCGGAGCCTCCTTTAACATCATGAGTATCTTTGCTCTCGTTAGCCCACCTCTCGTGCCTGCAATCAACCAGCCAAGCAGGTACTTCAAGGGATTTTTGCTCTCAGACATATGTGCGACTCCAGCTTCAATCAAAGTTTGCACCGTCCTGATTATAAGCATGTCTCCAATTTGGAAATGAATTGGAATTAATTTTGAAAAACGCTTTAATTCAAACGGGCCGTTAACCAGATAAAAATGGAGGTGAAGAATGATGGATAGCAAAAAGATGCTGATAATCTCGCTGAGCATGGTTGCCGTCGCCGTACTTATCGCGGTAATGGTGACACAACCGCTCGTTAGTGCCACGACACTCTCCATCAACGGAGAGCAGAAGAACTTTCCAGCATTTGGCAACGGAAAACCGAACATCATGCCGAATGGATGGCCGCATAGGATGATGTGCTTCGGACCCATCGAGGTCAGCGAGGGCTTTAAAGAAAAGGTGATTAACATAATCAAGAGTGACAAAGACGTACAGAACCTACTAAATGATGGATACACTATCATCAATGTAAGACCGGTAGTAAAAACCATAGTCGGAGATGACGGAAGCGTCACGATGAAGGCGACCGGCGCTATAGTGACGCTAAGCAAAGAGTCAACGAGAGTAATAGTAAAGGTTGATGTAGAAAACGCCAAGGTAACCGAGATCGTGACTTTTACAGAGACAACGATAACAAAGCCTTAGGAAGATGCCCCTCTAATATACCTCAAAAATTCTGATTTTTTTATGCTTATATAAATCTGACATCATTAACGATATGGGATGATGAGCAACGTCCGAGTTGATTCATGATACTCGACGGGCAGGCTGACCAAGCTACAGCTTTATGCCACTCATGCTCCTTACATGATTTTTAGGGGGCCTGTGAAGAGCAGTAAAGAAATAAAGCTAACAAGCGGTATAGTTATGTTGTCATCGATCAAACCAAACTCAAACTTCTCCACAATGCTTGCAAGTGCTGCGGAGATTAGGCCCGCATAGCTAAACACAGCAAATGCCATCGGCGCGCATACTGCGAACATAGCTAGGTTCCCCCACCATGACTTAGTCCTCTTTCCATAAAGCAAATTCCTTACGATGCCTGTAATACCATCTCCAAAACTCATGAAGAGTATTGGGATTATGGCAACCCATATGTTGTTTATTAAGAAACCGACCATCATTACCAGCCCCCACATTATTATGAAGTGGACTTCGTATGCGTTTTCCTTTACTTGATACCAGTAGAATAGCTTATTCAACCTATGCGGCAGATAGTTGCCGATCGCCAGAAAAATGACCATGATGCCTATGGGTATGAAGCTTTTGTATAAAAAGGGGACGAGAATGGCAACCAGCCCACCAGCTAGCATATGTATGATCTTCCTGTTGTAGTAAACGGCGATGTTATGCGCGCATCCCCGTGAAACGAACATTTCGTAAGTTTTCTTGGTCAGGAAGAGGCTGACGAATAGTACCCATCCCGCTAACAGGAAACTGATCAATAATTCTTCGAGTGTCGGTGCGTGAAACACAAGTTTTACTGCCAGCTTTAAAGATATATAATTTTCCAAAAAGCGGGAACCGCTCAAGTGTCATACATAGCGCCCAACAATATTAATATATTATGTGAGGTCATCATAGGAGCCGCTCCAAAATAGGTGAGGCATTTGAACAACACCGTCCAAGAAATTAACAGGTTGAAAGAGGGACTCGGCGCCATTATACTCGCCCACAATTATCAACCTCCTGAAGTACAGGACGTGGCGGACTTCGTTGGCGACAGCTTAGAACTCTCGATAAAGGCCATGCAAATCGATGCCCGATTTATTGTTTTTTGCGGTGTGGACTTCATGGCCGAGCAGGCGGCCGTAATTAATGAGGGATCTGTGATCCTTCATCCAGATCCTGAAGCAAAGTGCCCGATGGCATCGATGATATCTGTCGAGGACATTCGAAGAGCTAGAGAACGTCATCCCAAAGCACCAGTAGTAATCTACGTGAACAGTCCGGCTGTCGTGAAAGCCGAGGCCGACTATGTAGTCACGAGTGCGAATGCCATGGACGTTGTGAGTAACATAAGTAGCGACACAGTCCTCTTCGGTCCTGACAGGCATTTGGCCGAATATATAGCTAAGAAAACCGGAAAGATAGTAATTCCAGTGCCCGAAGATTGTTATTGTCCGGTGCATGTGAAGTTTAATCCGAATGAGATAAAGGTATTGAAGTCTATCTATAAGGACCACGTGTTTATTGCCCATCCGGAGTGTCCGGCCAGCGTAAGGGCTTTGGCCGATTTTGTAGGTAGCACCAGCCAGATGATAAAGTTTGTCAAAAGTTGTCCAAACACGCGTTTCCTCGTAGGTACCGAGGTAGGCATAATTTATCGCATGGTCAAGGAGTGCGTAGGCAAGTCGTTCGTCCCTGCCTCTACGAGCGCCATATGTGAAGATATGAAAAAAATAACCCTTGAAAAGCTCCTACAAAGCTTGAGGAACAAACTCTACAGGGTTGAAGTTGATAAGGAAGTGGCTATAAAGGTAAGAAAGGCCCTCAAAAACACCTTTGATGTTCTTGGGGTCGAGTCGCCGTGGTCCAAGAAGTAGTATTCAGAAAGTTTTTGAGCTTTCTCGAAGAAGATGTGCCGTTCCGGGACGTCACTACAGATGCGCTGATCCCCGAGGATGTCGTGGTTAGAGCACATGTAGTAGCCAAGCAAAGCTGTGTTGTCGCTTGTATAGATGACATAGTTTACTTCCTCGAGAGGTTAGGATTACATGTAAAAGAGTTAGTTAAAGATGGTGCTGAAGTCGAGAAAGGTGCTGTGCTCTTGGAACTCGTTGGCCCTGCTAGAGTTGTTTTAGGTGTCGAGAGGTTAATGCTCAACATACTAATGCATTGTAGCGGCATCGCCACAGAAGTTAGGAAGCTGGTCAGGTTGGTGAGGAAGGTCAATAGCAAGATCAGAGTAGCGGCGACTAGGAAGACTTTGCCCGGACTGAGATACTTTGAGAAGAAGGCAGTACTAGTGGGCGGCGGGGATGTTCACAGATACTCGCTGTCAGATGCCATACTCATCAAGGACAACCATATTAAGATCATCGGTAGTGTCGAGAAAGCCTTGGAGGTTGTCAAAAACAAGGCCAGCTTCGTGCAAAAGGTCGAGGTCGAGACCTCAACGATTGAGGAAGCAATTAAGGCCGCCGAGAGCGGTGTGGATATAATAATGCTTGACAACATGAAGTCTGAGGAGGTTGCTAAAGTAGTCGAGGAGCTTAAAAGGAGGGGCTTGAGAGAGAAGGTCTTGATAGAAGTATCAGGTGGCATAACTTCTGAGAACATTTTAGAGTACGCGAAGCTAGACGTCGACATCATCAGTTGCGGTTACATAACAATGTCTAGCAGGGCAAGTGACATGAGCTTAGAAGTAGTCGAGGTGATTAAGAAGTGAGAATAGGAGTGATAGGTTGCGGAGCAATAGGCTCCGTTATAATGAATGCCATAAGTAGAGGCGAATTAAAGGCCGAACTCGTGGGCTTAATGGATATTTATCCAGAAAAGTGCGAAGGGCTGTTGAGGGATTTTGTCGCTAAGAATGAGGTCCTCGTATGCAGAGATCTCGAAGAATTCTTAAAGGCAAGGCCCCAGCTGGTCGTCGAGGCAGCGTCGCAACAGGCTGTCAGGGACTACGTCCCCAAAATACTTAACGAAGGAATTGACGTAGTCCTGCTAAGCGTAGGGGCTCTACTGGACGAAGGGCTCTATAACGAAGTCGTTGAGGCAGCTAAGAGAGGAAATGCAAAAGTGTACATACCTACTGGCGCCATAGCTGGCATAGATGCCATAAAGGCCTTGAAGCCCCTCGGTATTAAAAGGGTCGTGTTAAGAAGTTATAAGAACGTTAAGGCTTTCGATAGGGAAGTATTGAGACGGCTCGGTTTCAGCGAGGTCAAGGAGACAACGAAGATATTTGAAGGGGAAGGAACTGTGGCTGTAAAGTTATTTCCAGCCAACGTGAATGTCGTAGCGACGCTAGCCCTAGCCTCAGGCAAGATTCCATGGGTCGAGATATACGCAGATCCCAAATATGATAAGAACGTCCACGAAATCGAGGTAGAAGGAGAAGTCTCAAGGATATGTGTGAGGGTTGAGAACGTGCCGCATCCAGACAATCCGAGGACTAGTTATTTAGCGCCCCTCTCGGTAGTTCGGTTAATAAAGCAGCTAACTGAGGGCTCAGGCTTAGTTATCGGCACGTAACACTTTTCGCCCGCAAGAGCATGAGTGCGACATCTTTGACACTTTTAACACGGCTAGGGGTAATGAAGATTGAACGTCGCGGCTGAGCCGGCCAATGCATTACTCCCCTCTTAAGAGGGCTATTGCCTCTAGGTGTGGTGTCTGTGGGAATTGATCTATTAGGGAAAGCCGGTCAATCCTATATTCAAGCTGCTTTATGTCCCTAAGCATTGTCTCGGGGTTGCATGATATGTAGAGGATCTTTTTCGGAGACGCTTTTCTCAACCTCTTCACGAGCTTGTAGCTCAGCCCGGAGCTCGGTGGATCAACGACTATGCAGTCGTACTTTAGTGAGACGCTCTCGGCCCTCTCATTAAGCACCTCGACAGATTTTACCCGGTTAAGCTTGAGATTCATCTCGGCGATTCTGGCGGCGTCTGGACTCGCCTCAACCGCCGTCACCCTTGCATGCCCCCGTGCGGCGAGGGGTACCGTGAATGTTCCCGGACCTGAAAAGAGCTCAAGAACTCTCTCCCCGCCCTTTAAATCTAGGAAGTTCAGCACAGCCCTCATCATATTCTCCAAGACGTATGGGTTTGGCTGGAAGAATACGTTAGGGTGGAGCAGGTAGGTGAATTCTCCGATTCTCTCCAGTATGGTCTCAGATCCGCATAACACCCTAATGCTCTCCGCCCTAGCATCGTTCCTTACATCCTGATTTATCCCTAGCAGGAGGCTGTTGAATGGTATGCCCGCCTCCTTGAGGTCCTCGAAAAATTCTTGGAGCGGAACTTCATTATAGGCTACGATGAAGACCATCCTCTCGCCCGTGAATTTCCCCTCGATTATCGAGAGGAACCTTACGTCGCCTCTGCGCTCAACCCTATTCCACCCGGATATGCCGCGCTCCCTAAGATGCTCTCTGAACATGTTCCTGATGGTATTCGACTCAGGTGACTGGAGGAGGCATTCCTCGATGTCTACTGTCTCGCTCCAGCTTCCCTTCCTGTTGAGCCCTATGACCGGCCCTTCGCTGACGACGAAGTCCATTCGATTCCTGTAATAGTGCTGTCTCGGTGATGGATGGATCTCCTCTGCTCGCATCTCGAGGAGCTTCTCGGCATGCGAGACCTTCTCATCCAACTGCTCCTCATATGGTTTATCTAGGTAGGTACATCCACCGCATTCCCGGAAATGCTTACACATTCTGGCGCTCATCCTTGAGCACATTTTCCATGGAGAAGGTTGTAAAGGTTACGGAGGTTGATTCCTTTCTGGTCTCATACGTATTGGACCATGGTACGCTTTCTCCTCTAATTAGAGTATGAAGAGTATTTATCCAAGCATCCGGGAAAAATTTTTCCAAGGGTGCTGAACTTCCTATGCGCTTTCCCCGAAGCCACAGTCCATGAATCCTTTACCAGTAAAGTATGCTGGGATGAGATTTTAGGCTGGAGTCTTAAGCACAAGAAGCCTCTATAATCCCTGAAGGAGCTAGAATTGTGAACATAAAACAAAACATATTCGAAGAACCAGAAAATACGCCCAAAAGATAGAAGCACTTTATCCCGCATAGTATCAAATAATGAATACGAAATCCTCAAAAATTTTACGAGATTTAGATACGAAATAAAGCAAATATCATAAACTTGACGATGTTTTTCGTAAAGTTTAAATATTACGTTTTCGTTTTCAAGCGAAAAAAGTGGTAGACAATGTGCGGGATAACTGGTGTCATGTGTTCCAAAGAGAGCAATGTGGGAGAATTATTAATAAAAATGCTAAAAGCATTACAACATAGAGGAACTGAGTCAACAGGGGTTGCGATCTACAGTAAAGAAGCTAATTCAGAAGATGAATACATCTTCAGGATCTTTGTAAAAGATATAGTAGGGGCTATTAGTAAGATTTCGACAGCTATTGCGTCAGCTGGAGGTGACATCAGAAATATTTCTATTCAATTGGTTAATGGATATGGTCTCGATAAATATCTAGTTAAAGTAAAAAGTAATTCATTGAAAAACATAGTTCAAAACATTAACTCGACTGGAATAGCGAAAGTCATTAGTGTAGGACGGAATATGGATATCATAAAAGATACTTGCTCAGTAGCAGAATTTGAAGAAAAATATAATATTTCAGGAATGAAAGGGATTTTCGGTTTAGGTCATGTTAGATTCTCTACTGAGAGCAGAGTAGACCTCTTACATGCACACCCATTTCAATCTTTTGACTACCCAGATATATCTGTAGTACATAATGGGCAGATTACAAATTACTGGAAACTAAGAGGTATGTTAGAAAGGCAGGGTATTAACTTCATGACTGAAAATGATTCAGAACTAATAGTCCACTATATAGTTAGAAAACTAAATGCTGGGCTCTCCTTGTATGAAGCCTTAAGTGAGTCTGTGAAAGAATTAGATGGTCCTTTCTCGTATATAGTCGCTACATCTACTGAAATAGGAATGGTGAGAGACAAACTTGGATTAAGACCTCTTCTAATATATGAAGATGAAGACGTTCTCGCAGCAGCCTCAGAAGAAGTAGCTCTAAGAATAGTAGGGCGGCATGGTATGATTAGGAACCTAAAACCCGGTGAGGTAGTATGCTGGAAACAAAAAAATTAATTGACGCATCTGAACTTACACCTCGGGGTATTAACAAGCTCCTAAAGGAGCTGGCTAAGAAGTATAGGAAAATTGGTATAGAGAATCCAGGCAGTAAACACTACATAGCTGCAGGCATCATAGACGATGTTGAGATTGAGATCTACGGCTCAGTTGGATATTATCTTGGAACGATGATTGAGAAAGCAAAGATACTAGTCCATGGCAATGCTGGATGGTTTGCTGGAGATAACATTACTTCGGGAGAGATAATAATTGAAGGAAGCGGAGGTAATGGCGTAGGTCAGGGAATGTATGGAGGTCTTATAGTCGTTAGAGGAGACGTTGGTGAGAGAGTTGGAGCATTAATGAAAGGTGGAAAAATAATAGTAGGTGGGAATACGAGTCTTATGACAGGTTTATACATGATGGGTGGAGAAATTATAGTTTTAGGAAGTTTAGGCGAATACGCTGGTGAATCGATAATTGGTGGTACAATATATTTTACGGGTAGCGAACCAACGCTCGGCAAAAATGCTGTGGTTGCCGATTTAGATGAATTAGAAGTAAAGAAGATCCAAGAATTACTAAAAATTTACGGCTTCACAGCCCCGTCAAAATTTAAGAAAATTATTCCTAAAGATCCAAGACCTTTCTATAAACCAAAACCTCTAATCAAGAGTAGAATACTAAGATCAAAGAATATGTATCAAGTTAACATAGATCATAAGCTCTGCATTTTATGCGGTGTATGTGTAAGATTCTGTCCTGTTAATGTTTTTAAAAAAGTAAAAGAAGACTATATTGCACCTGTAAATAGTTTTCAATGTGTAGGATGTCTAACATGTGAAGAATACTGTCCTATGAAAGCTATAAGAGTCATACCATATCCGCAAGACACAAAGTATGGTTACTCACAAGATACTATTAGTGAAATTCAACTAAAATCTATATACGGAAGGCCATTGGTTAGAGGTAGTGGCGCATGGAAGAGATTTCCACATTTTGATGATTTCATAATCTTATGTGCTCAGACATCTAGACCTCCAATAGATCATTTTAGAGAACCTTGCGATATGGAAACAGTTCTAGGAGCTAGATATGCAGAAAAGCCTTTGAGATTAAATGCGCCCATAATTATAGGTGCTATGTCTTTTGGTGCAATAAGTAGAGAAGCAAAAATAGCCATAGCGAGAGCTGCATCAAGAGTGGGCATAGCTGTAAATACTGGTGAAGGGGGGTTGCTACCTGAAGAAAGAATGGAAGCCCCTACTCTCATAGTCCAATATGCTTCTGGAAGGTTTGGTGTATCAGCACGTTATCTACTATCTGGTGATGCTGTAGAGATTAAGATAGGTCAAGGTGCAAAAGCTGGTCAAGGAGGTCTGTTGATGGGTGAGAAGGTAAATCAGGAGATTGCAGAGATTAGGGGCATACCTATTGGAACGGACGCAGTTAGTCCAGCAAGACATTTAGATATAGTAGGCCCAGAAGACTTGAAAATGAAGATAGAGCAATTGAGGGAAATAACTGATTGGAAAGTACCCATAATAGTGAAGTATTCAGCAGGACATGTAGCAGAAGATGTAAAGATTGCCGCTAAAGCAGGTGCAGATATAATCGTTGTTGATGGTTGTCAAGGTGGCACAGGCGCAGCTCCAGAAATAGTTCTTGAGAATGCTGGTATGCCTACTCTTCCAGCACTCATAGAAGCAGATAGAGCTCTTAAAGAAATAGGTCTAAGAGAAGAAGTTAACTTAGTTGTCTCTGGTGGTATCAGGAATGGGGCTGATATAGCTAAAGCGCTGGCATTAGGTGCAGATGCAGTAGCGATTTCAACATCCGTCCTCATTGCGATGGGTTGTAAAGTTTGTGGACTATGTTATACTAATAAATGCCCAGTAGGAATTGCAACACAAGATCCAGTATTAAGAAAGAGGTTAAAAGTTGATGTTGCAGCAGCAAGAGTAGAAAACTTCTTGAGGGCGACGATGGAAGAGCTCAAAATGCTGGCGCAATTGGCTGGTAAAACACATGTAAGAAATCTTGAAAAAGAAGACTTAAGGGCTCTAACTTTGGAAGCTGCAATAATAACTGGAGTAAAATTGGTTGGGACGGATTTCTAGATTCGGCTATCCAGCAGTTTGAAGATGTAGCTGACATACTAGGTCTTGAGGATAGATTTAGAGAGATGTTGAAGATAGTGTAGCGCGTATAGTAGTTCATCCTTCGGCATCAAAAAAATAAAAAAGGAATTTATTCGATTTTCTCCAGAAACTCCTTGCGCGTCATTACCTCGGCTATCAATGGAAAGAGCTTAGTCTCGGCGTACCTCTGCTCCTCCCAAGACGTGGCCGCGGTGCAATCCTTGACTATTATCACATGGTAGTTCAGGTCGAATGCGGACCTTGCTGTCGATTCAACGCAGACGTTTGTCAAGAAGCCGCATATTGCTACGTTCTTGATGCCTCTATACCTGAGTATCATGTCGAGATTTGTTCCATGGAAACCGTCCAAACCTCTCTTTCCTTCCACGTAAATATCCACATACGGTTTCAATTCATCTATGAATTCTGCACCTTTCGTTCCTTTCCTGAACGTCCCGGTCTTCTTAACGTTAGCCTTTATACCGAATTCCTGCCCAAGGTCTTTGTAGTCTGGCTCGAAAGTTATCGGGCATCCGACGACCAAGACGCCCTTAGCCTTTGCTCCCTTGGCAAGCTCTACCGCATTCTCTATTACCTTGTACTCCTTCAGTATCTGCTCAACGCCAGGGTATAGAGGAAAGCCTGGCTTGCAAAAATCGTTCTGAAACTCTATCATAACTACGGCCGTTTCTCTTGCCTTAAAGGCCATAAAATTCTCCTCAAAGAATCTGGGTCGCATTTCTTATATAAGATTTTTGTATCCTTGAATTCTGACAAGCTGGCGGTGCTTCATCCTTGAAATCGGGAAGTACTAAAGCTCGTCTAACTTTCTGAAGATGAAACGAGCTATTTTCTTTGCGAGTAGCGGCGGAACAGCCTCGCCGACCTGGTCGAACTGAGTATCTATGCCGCCATAGAACACGTGGTCGTCAGGAAAACTCATCAAGCGCGCCTGCTCCCTCACGGTTAACAGCCTATCCTCGTACGGATGAATGAATCTCGATTTGCCGTGAATCGTTAGGGCGAGTTTCTTTGGGTGTAGCCTAACCCAGTTCTTGTGCACCCGGTTCAAGGCATCTCTAAAGTTGAACAACGCCTCGCCCCACTTCAGCCTCATTATCTTTCTTTGTCTAACGGCACCAACTTTGACGAGAACGTGGTTTGGTGCCTCCCCAAGGGGTGGAAGCCCTTTCAGTGCCTCTTCAACGCACTTGGCTTTCTCCTCCATACCGCTTAAGTCGATTTTCACATTGGAAACGAATACCCTGTGCCTTCTGGATGGTACGCCGTAGCGGTGTGCCTCAAGGAAGTTGAAATGCGCCTCATAACCAATCCTCTTGAAAAAATCTTTCAAAAAGCTTCCAATGGGCTCCTCAACCAATTCAGGCACATTCTCCATCACGTATATCTTCGGCTTGAGTTCGCCAACTAAGCGGATGAATTCCAGTACTAATCTTCCCTGAGCATCGGACATGAGCCTATCTAATGGATTCTTTTTCCTCTTTCGATTCATGCTCGTAAATGGTTCGCATGGTGGACCGCCTATAACAACATCCACCTCTCCAACAACCTCTAAAACGGCCTTACCGTCAACCTTCTTGACATCTTCTGAAAAAACGTGAACCCAAGGAAGATTGTAGGCATAGGTCCTGACGACATGCGGGTGATTCTCTATGGCCACCTTGACGGCCTCGCCGAAACCTAAGCTGAAACCTCCTCCGCCGGCGAAGACATCAACGACCCTTACATCCAAGCCTAGTATTCTTTTTCGTATCCCTTAATTTAAAATTATAACAAAGACAAAATCATGTTTCTCTCCAGACAGACTTCCTTCTCGCCAGCATTAGGAGGATGACTGTCCACAGGAGCAGAATTGTCAAGCTCATCAACCTCTGGTGTTCTGTGAGCGATATTATACCGATGGCTTCTTTCGCGAGCAGCGCCGCATGCGTCGTCGGGACGAGCATCGAGACCGCTTGAGCCCATTCCGGCAAGAGGCTGATGGGATAGTATATCGGCGGGAGCATGCTGAGCATTATCGAGATCAAACCCTCCAGTGCCCACACATGTCTGATATCGGAGATGCGCGTTGATAGGTAGAAACCGAGGGAGAGCGCCGAGAGCCAGCATAGCAACATCGAGAACGCAAGCATTGGAATGCTCGAGATTTTCAGAATATTTCTGAGGGCCATGAGGGCCAAGAAGAGGGCTATTGCTGGAGAGCTGTATACGAGCTCGGAGATTGCTATACCCATCATGTAGACTGTCGGCGAGATGGGAGATGCCACGGCCATGTCTTGAAACTTGAGTTCCACCCTGTACCAGACTACGTCTGCTTGAAGAGCTACACCGCTCATCACGACGAGCGATATCAACCCGCCTACCAAAGCCTCCGATACCGCATATTCCGCGAAGATCTGTATGAAGAATACCAGTATCAGCGGGTATGCAAGCATCACGATAAGCCAAAGTGGACTCCTTATGACAGGTTTAATACCATTAAGCATCACGAGCGCGAATATGGCTCTAACGTTCTTCATCAGCTCCATGAGCAAACACCCTCCTGATGAATACATCCTCCACACCAACGGGCGAGAAAGATATTTTCAGACCCCTTTCGGTGCAAAACTCGTAAAGCCTTTTAGATTCTTCCTCATCCCTTGGATAAACGATCAACCTTCTGCCCAACATTATAACCTCGCCGAACTCTGAGAGCTCTTCTGGGTTGGACGCGGTAACTTGAACCTCTGCCCTCATCTTGTACGGAAGCATACGTTGCACCTCGTCCACATAACCTTGGGCTACAAGTTCCCCCTCGTTGATCAACGCGAACTTATCCGCGATTGCCTCAACTTCACTCATGTTATGGGTAGTCAAGAAGATCGTTCGGCCAGACTTCGCAGCCCTGTTTATGACATCCCAGACGAGTCTTCTGGCGATCGGGTCAAGACCTGTTGTCGGCTCGTCGAGAAATATCACGTCTGCTTCAGTAGCAACCGCCATAGCCACAAGCACTTTCCTCTTCAGCCCGCCCGAAAGCTTCATGCAAAGCGTGTCAGAATACTCATTAAGGCCCAGTTCGTCCAAAACTTTGCGTGTCCTCTCGGATGCTTCGGACATCGAAAAGCCCCTCATCATCAAGTAGTACTTCACGTGCTCCTTGACTGTAAGGAGATACATGGGCTTGGATTCCTGGGGCACGACAGCTATCCTTTTCCTCACATCGGCCACCTCTTTGACGATGTCGTATCCCAAAACCCTTCCGGTTCCGCTCGTCGGTAAAAGCTGAGTAGTCATTATCCTCAGGAATGTCGTCTTTCCTGCACCGTTTCTGCCGAGCAGGCTGAATATCGTTCCAGAATCCACACTAAGCGTAATGCCCTTCAGGGCACAGAAGCCGTTCCCATAGACCTTTACTAAACGCTCAGCAGATAAGGCCTCCAAGGCAGCATGATATGTAAAGGCCGACCTATTATCCATTTAACAGCCAAGAAACGATAGGTTTTTACGTAAGATCTGTGGCAAATTTAACGCCTGATCTCAGCCTTGGGCATTATTATCGTCCCCTCTTCCTTATCGCCCAAGGCCACGTACTCTCCCTTCAGGTAGAGATAACCTACGAATGCGCACGTAACGGCATCCAGCTCATCGCCGCTCATGTCGCGTCTTAATCCCTTAATGCCGAGCCTTCTAAGACCTCGGAGCAAGCCTTCAAGGCTAACATGCTTCCTCGGTATCCGTAAGACGTCCTGAGCACCCCCTGGATATACTTCGATGACCTCAACACCAAGCTGTTCGATTATCGGCTTAAGCCTCATGCCCCTCTCCGTCAGCCTCCTCATCGGCCCTAGCGTAATCGGAAAGAACCTAATCCTCATTTTCATGAGTTCACGGTCGCATTCTCTCAGATGGTATGGTTCCCTCGCCTCGAGCGACGCCCTTCCGCGTGGCAAACTAAGCGGCGCGTCTATGGCTGCTACCCTTGGCATCGTACTCTTGATGAGGTCAATGATCTCGCAGTCCTTGTAAACAATATTTGTTTTGACAACGAGTTTTTCGGTCATCGCACAAAAACCCGTAGGCCTATTTTCCGAGCCGGCCAAGTCGATGCCGACGACTTTCACTTCCATGGAAGGGATCAGTCGAATACTTGTGATAAGTTTTTTCATGTCGGATGCGGGCCCGGCGGGACTTGAACCCGCGACCTCCGGCTCCGAAGGCTTGCGCGCTTTACTCGACGCCCTGTCCATTCTAGGCTACGGGCCCATTAAACAATTTAGACTCCTGACTTAAAGTCTTTTAGAATTCATCTAGAGCCGAATGCTAACTGCTCTCTATGGATTCCTAGGAGGCTTCTAATCCTTTCCTGGAGTATCTCTATCTGCTCCTCTGCTATCTCATTGGGGGCCATGATTGTTCTCCAAGACTTAGAGAGTGCTTCTCTAACTATTACTTCCTCGGGTGTTGGAGCCCTATCATGGTACGTTACGGTCGATCTTCCAGCCTTAGGTTATTCCATCATTCCTCTCATAGTAGCCTCGCGAGTAGAAATAGTCGCCCCTAGAAGGTATTTAAAGCTTCATTTGGACATTATCATTGAAGGAAAAGAAAAAGTTAGATTAAACTTGGTAGATCAAAACAGTGATGGATAAGCCGTTAAGAAGGGAACTTATAGATAAAGGGAAAAGATTCATCGCTGAATTGGATAGAAGCAGTTTAGAGATTGCTTGGAAGAATCATTCAGAGTTTCTCAAGAGATATCCTTTTAGGGAGCATCCAGAACTTATTGACCAGTTACCTCCTGAGAAGATATATGCGAGAGGAGCGGAAGACTATTTCTTCTTATGGGTTGAGCATAGGACGAAGGAGCTTGGCGCTATCTTTACTTATGGCGGGCTCGTGTATCCGAATGCTATAAAAAGTATTGATAAGTTTAAGCAGCTTCTTAAGATTGCTGTAGACGATTCGAAGTCTCTATCTGAGAAGATAGATGCTCCATGGGAGGGTATTAATGGTTTCGGAGGAGATAAGCTGATAGCCAAGAAGATAGTATTCCTATACTATCCTGACGCAATTGTACCAATATTCAAGACAGACCATTTAGAGTATGCAGTAAGGAAACTAGGAATAGAAGATAGGGAGCTTGATGAAAGGGCTAGAAGGTCTTACAAGAAAGAATACAGTGGTCTAACGCTTGGACAGAAGTATGAACTCTTAAATAACCTGCTTCTAGAAGTTAAGAATAGTGTAGAAGAGTTTAGGGATTGGGATAATGCCTGCTTTATGAAGTTCATATACGATTTTTGCTCTATCCCTAAAAGGCTTCCTAGAGAAGGTAAACTCTTAACACCTCTTCGCCGTGAAGGATTATTGTTCTCACCCGTAGATGAGCTTGGAGTTGCATGCTTATTCTTCACACACCATAAGGAGTTGGGCTTCCCATATATTGTGAAAGCTTCTAGTAAATTTCCAGACGTAACGGCTATCGATAAAGATGGTGAGACAACCTACATCGAGTTAGAATATAAATCTTCAGACTTCATTCTACATGGTCATTCACCAGAAGAATGCGACTATATAGTATGCTGGGAGGATGACCTTGAAGAGAAACCTGACAAATTCCCAGAAATAATATCACTAAAAAATGAAATACCCAAGCTAACTGGAATCCGATCTGAAAAATAAAGAAAGCTCCCAATAAATACTCAACACACCTTATTTTTTATTTAGATTTTTCCAAACATGAAAACCGCTGAGCTCGCTTCAGCTCCAGTGATATTGCTCTTAAATAACTTAGATTCTGTATATTAACATATATGCTAAATTTGCCAGCTAAAGAAAAAGAAATGATCAATTTAATTTAAAAATAATGCTGAGAATTTAACTAATTCTTCATAAGTCCTTTTGCTTATTTCTGAAATAAGCAAAAAGCTTTTCATCCTAAAAAGTACTTGAAAACGTTTGCTCAATTGAACTTAAGTTTGCTAGGAAAGGTAATGGAAGAATAAAGCTAAAGATTCTAAGCAGATGTTTCCTAACGTAAGAGACAAGTCAAGCTGGAAGCTTAAAAATAAAAAGAGGGTTTATAGGAGTAAGTCGTAATCAAATGAGTCGCTTATCGTTGGCTTTTGTGATACAACAGTGGGGACATTAGCTCTAGCGTAGTCAAAGGCCTCTTCAACAGTTACTAATCCATCGCTTGGAGTAGTATCAGCCTTACCTTGGTACATTCCTTCATCGACGAAGTAATATGTAAAAACTCCATTTTGCAAAGTGCCGCTTTCATAAGCTACTCCTGACTCTGTTGAAGCCATACAGATAATCCTTCCGCTTGCCTTAAGGTCTGTCATTCCGCCTGCGTAGCAGCTATCGAATATGAATATTATCCTTGAGGTATCAAAGCTTGAGAACATTTGCTTAAGCTCTCCGTCCCAAATCAAAGCATCGGATGTGCATTCATAGGGAACTATCGCCTCATCTATTACTTCTTTATCTCCATCGTTGGCTATTCCCCTTGCGCCATGTCCGCTATAGAAGAAGACAACTCCATCACCAGCAACTTCTTTATCCCTAAGCCAATTAATTGCATTAATTATATCAGCACGCGTTGCGTTATTAACCGTGTAATCTGATATTAAGAGGAGAATATGCGTTCGATCATAGCCGTATACTTCTGTTAAAGCCTTAACCATATCTAACGCATCATTATCAGCATATTGAATATCATTTTCAGTACCAGCGTAATCCGATATGCCTATGATCACTGCCCATCGATGCTCCGGAGGTGGTGGCGAAGCACCTAGGATGCCTGTTGCAGCCTTAGTAGTCGGTTTATCTTTGCCTAGAGGACCTTTGACGGTAACCTTAGGTGTTATTTCAACGCCCGTAACCTTTTCTATGGTAACCGATAAAGAGCCACTAGCTTCATAAGTTCCTTGAATAATTGCTGGGAATGTATTTTCAACGCTAAATTCCACCTTTAACGAGTGCTCATTAAAGGTAAGCGTCCCAGCGAAGATTATCTTGTTGGAGGAGACTATTACCTTGCCATTAAAAGTAGCTTCATATGTGCCAGGTTCGATTTGCTCAGGTAACTTTGTGTCAAAGGTTGCTTCAACTGGAATAGTATAGCTTTCTCTATTATGCGTTAACGTCACAGTCCCCTCAACGGTTACCTCAGCCCAGTAGAAGCTTGGATGAGCCATTGCTGGAGTTGCCATTGCGACCAAGAGCAGCAAAGAAAGCGATACAACAAGCAGGTTTTTCAGTTTCATTTTTCTTGCCACTTTTTTAGGTCTTAAAAATTTAACTGACCACCGACTATTAAACATTGCTTTAGTAAGTTTTGAACTGAAAGCTTTAGTGCTACTATGAAGAATGCGAGCAAGGAGATCATTGAGATTAAGATGTCGAAAACACTTTTTCCTTTGGCGATCTCCCGTAAATCCAGATTAAAGCTATTGTTATAACTAGGAAGCCTAGGATTTTGCTTTTGAACAATTCGCCAAGAGTTATCACAATTATGGGGGTGAGCAAAACTGTCATGACTGTTGGGTTCAAAGCTATCTGGTAGAGAAATTGTGTCCAAAGCCGAAATACTCATTAAAACCGCTACTTTCAATTCTCTTTTTGAGATTCACTTGAGTTTTTGAACATAGCGATGGGCGACCCGCATGTTCTTTCAATTCTCTTTTTGAGATTCCAAAGCCTACGTTTCGACCCTGACGAAGACGCCTTAATTCTGGACTTTCAATTCTCTTTTTGAGATTCGCTCAAAAAATTGTACTACGAAAGCGGGTTGCCAGTATCCTTTCAATTCTCTTTTTGAGATTCGCATGGCTGGCAATGGATAGCTGGGTATCAGAAGTTAAGGCCTTTCAATTCTCTTTTTGAGATTCTCGGTATAGCCGAGTAGGATTCGCGGGACGCCGAAAATCTTTCAATTCTCTTTTTGAGATTCCTGGTAGATATGGCCAGAGCGCTGATAGATGTTTATGAAACTACTTTCAATTCTCTTTTTGAGATTCGCAAGGCTGGCCGTGAAAACTGCGGAGACTCGAAAGGCTTTTCAGACTTTCAATTCTCTTTTTGAGATTCATAGCATTTGCGGCGTGGTGGTCACGTCGCCGTAAAACGCTTTCAATTCTCTTTTTGAGATTCTAAACGTTAATGTTGGCCCAGGAAACCACTACGTTATATTCTTTCAATTCTCTTTTTGAGATTCAAAAATCGGAAGTTCATAAAGGGATTTATACATGGCGACCGTGTATCTGGCGATCTTTCAATTCTCTTTTTGAGATTCTCTAGGAGATATTCGCTACATACAATCGAGCGTGATATAACTTTCAATTCTCTTTTTGAGATTCCGAACCGTTTTCTAGCCTTCTAGGCCTTAATTCCGGGATTTTATTCTGAGGGTTTGATTAGAGCCCTATCGTGGGATTCATTTATAAACATCCATCGGTTATTAATAAACCTTTACTCGAGCATCTTCAGAATCTTATACATACCAAAACCCGCTGTTCTGTTTACCCCAACCTGTGTCTTCTCTCCTACCTTAAGGAGAACGTTTACAGCTTTTGCACTATCCTCTCTAAAAATATCAGCTGGAAGGCTAAGCCTAACCCTCCCAGTAAATCCCACAAAAAACATTCCTTTGGCACGATTAAAGAGCTTATATGTTCTTATATCACTGACGCCTGAGATCGCGACTCCGCCCTCTTCTAGCCATCTGCTGAATCTATGAGTCTTCAAGCTCAAGCCGGCATATTGATCCCACTGCCTCTTCAAGTTCCTCAGCATTAGGATGGGGTCTGGGAGTGGTAGAAATCGGTAATGCGACTTTGGCTTGCCCATGAACCTCATAAAACTGGCCATGAGCCCCATAGCATGAAGCGGGATGTATGGGCACGGTCTCCTAAAACATGTTGGGCTAAGGAACTCAAGCTCGTACCTTGTATATGGCTTGGAATCCCTCGTGAGCCTATCAAGATCCAATCTTGCATACGAAATCTCGAGAACGCGGAAACGTTTATTTAACAGCTCGACCTCGCTCAACCTACCAAAAGTCCTGACAAGCATATCGCTCAACTTGGTCAAATAGGAAGTTATCTTGAAAAGATAAAGCCCAGGACCAACCCTAATGAGGGGGGATACCGAAAATGGAGCCAAGCCCCCATACTCATGAAGCCAACTCGAGAAGCCCGGATCAACGGATTTTAAAGTCTTATAAAATAGGCCCCTTATATGGAAACCTGAAGAGAAGCTTGGCCTAAAATCGGGATTACACTCCAGCAAAACCCCAAGAAAGTCGATGGGCAAGTACTAACACCGTCCACTAAAATGAATAATGTATTCTGCTTTAAGATTTCTATGACGACCTAAAACGGTACTCTAGGAGACTTCCTACAACCCTTCTAGCACCCTTGCTATTGCTAAGATAGGGACATATGATGATGCTGGAATTGAAGATTTCTAATGATTAAAAAGGTAAAATTTAAAAATCCTCGGACTCTGGATAAATTGAGTCTGTATTTGAAGGTTCTTGTGGCTACGTGGGGTAACCCTGCAGAGTGGAGGGAGACAAATTATCTACTAGATAGTGAATGTGAAAAGGGAAGGACGTCGCTTAGATTGATTAAGAGGAAAGTGAATCCTGACAAAACTATATTGATAGGGCTAGATACGTTAGCGAAAGAAGGATCGACATATGAAGAAGTAAGAAGTTCAGCTAAGAACATCTATATGAGGCATCTGAAAGAATTAGATATTCCATCTGATGATATTGAGATAGTGGTGGCACCCGGTGTTGGAAGCTTTGATAGGTGGGACTTCATAGGTAGTATGGAGGACTTCTACGGATACTCCATTTACATGCTTGTAGATAAAGTTTCAACATTAAAATTAGATGCAGGTTCAGAGAATCTAGAATTCCATCTCGATCTTACACATGGAGTTAACTTTATGCCTGTATTAGCGTATAAAGCTGTGAGGGAGGTTGCTGAGATAACTCCTATGAATGTAAGACTGTATGTATATAATTCAGATCCTTATCGGAGGGAAGCTACCAAGCTGAAGATACATTTGGTGGAGTCGAGCAATATATCGTGGAAGCCGAGTTTAAACATATTGGAGAGGAAACCAAGATTTCTCAAAGCCATAGATGAATCGGTCGTAAATGATGAGTCTTATAGGAGGGAGATTAGAGAACTTGAGAACCTAAACGTAGATAGGTTGAATGCGTTTGTAGGATCGATTGTAAATGGTTTACCTCTCGTATTCTTCACTTTCTATCCAGACTTAGAGATGCTGAGGAAGGTTGTGGAGAGGGTGATTATGCTCTATTTTAGATATACTGTTGTTTGGGAAGATGGTGTAAGTGGTAGGATCGAAGTGAGAAGACGGCTATCACTTGGCAAAGACTTCCCATCACTTGTTAAGGTAACCTTTCTTGCTAGAATGCTGGAAGGATTTAGACCAGAATGTGGAGAGATAGAGTTGGAGAAACTGGAAAATCTTAAAAATAGATTTTTCTCAAAGAATGAGAAAGTGAACGCAATGATAAGTAGTGACCTACATAGGATTGAGCAGGTTCGTAGCAAGTTATCAGATAAATGGGGTAAGCTTCGAGACTATTTTGAAGAGCCGGGAGGCTACGACCCTAGAAACTTCCTTGCTCATTCAGGACTGGAGAAGAATGTTACTGAGGTAAGAATAAATGGGGATAGAATATTGTTGAGATATTGTACAGACTATCTTAAGGATATAGCCAGAGACTCTGCTAGAGGTTTAACTCCAGCATAATTTGAGGAGACCTATTTTAGTAAATGTAGAGAAGATGAAAACGATAACAGTAGAAGCTAGGTTATCGGAAAACATGGATTGGAAAGCTTTAAGCTGGGATAGGTTCTACTCGATTGAAACTTCTAATGTATCTCCGACAGAATAGCCTGGCGTGTGCGTCTCAACTATAACCCCTCCACCAATCCTAGGATCATATACAGCGATGAATTTAGTTGGATGGTAAAAGTGTGTTAGAAAACAGTATAACCATATGGGGCCACGTCCACTTAGAACCACGCCTTTTTTGTTATCCACTTTGGGTGGTGTAAGCTTCTTTAATATCTCTGGTGAGATAATGTGCTGTAGCTCAAAATGTACGACGACGTATTCTTCCCTCACGATGCTCTGGAACTTAATCACATCCTTATTATCCATACTCCCTGACAATTTCTTGTCAATCTTAACCATGCTATTTTTTAACCTTAGTCTTAATTTTAGATGTGCTGCGGTCTTAGACCTTTAAAATCTTAAATCGTATAGTGGAGATGTAGTTAGAAGGTCATGGGCGGTTGGGCTCACATAATACTTGTTGGAGCATCGATCGTATCTAATGCTTTTAGGGATGGGGCCATAGTAGAGGATGCCCGACGGCTTGAAGAGAGATTGAACATTGAACCCAACCTGTATGATTACTTAGCTGAGAGATTATATAGCTACTTAGAGCAAGACTGTAAAAAGGCTAGTGCTGAATTGAATACCTGCCTAGACCTCATAGTAGAAGGATACACGAGTGGTAGACAGCAATGGAGTCACTTGCTAGCCTCGGAGACTAACATTGGAAGGCTGTGCAGTCAGGTCTTAGCTAGATATCTGAGGGTTTTCTCCAGCAGTAAATTGGATGGTAAGCTGTCTGTGTTGGAGCCGAGGTTTATAAAGTATCTGGGAGACCCCGGGAGGTTCACTGATGGGTTGGCTAACCTATTCGATGAGATTGTGAAGCTGATCACTTATCATAAGAGTAAGGGTGACGTGGTCTTCGTACATGCGACTGGAGGGTACAAGCCTGAGATAGCGATAGCAATACTTGCAGCTAACTCTCCAGGAGCGGGAGCACCAACATTCTACATACATGAGCATTTCAACCAGCTCATCAGGATCCCTGCATTACCAATAACCTTCCGTAGATGGAGGAAATTCTCTGATATGATGAACAACTTAGCAGGCGTTGAGAAGGTAAACAAAGAACAGTATACTAATATCTTTGGTAGAAGGGCCATCGAAGAAGCGATAAGGCTTGGATGGATTATAGAAGAAGACGGCTCTCTAAAATTAACCCTGTTTGGGAAACTATTATGGAAGAAGATCAAGAGGTAATACATCACAGTATCCAAGAACTAGGATCTGTCTTGATTTAGTTAAATCGGAAAAAGTAAAACTTGCCGACTATTTTTTAATAAAACTTTATAAAAGCTTTGCGACATAATTAAATTATGGTCTTAGAGTACTCTACCCTTCTAGATTATGCCGCAAAGATAGGTATGCAAGCCGCACTCGAAAATATAACCAAGACGCAAGTAGAGAACTTGCTCGCATCTCTAGACCTCGTCGAGGATCCAAGGATAAGCTTCCCACTAGTATCAGCATTTGCTTACAGACAGGCTGCTAGACATAAAAAGGGTTATAACACGGCTAGAATAGTTGATGAATTAATGGATAAACTGTATAAGAGTGGTGAGGAGAAGGAGAAAGCAAAATTTGTCCTGGGTCTCGCCAAATGGATCTATGAGATAGCGGATAATTACAAATTACCTAAGATTGTACCTGAAATTAACGTTAATACGCTGACATTCGAGAAGTTTCTTGAGATCTTAAGGGGCAGGCGGCATAAATGAATTTCAAGGACTTTCATAAATTAAATTCATTCACGAAGATTATGGGGATACTTGTAAATGAGACGCCTCTGAGGATTGGTGTTGGAAGAGAGCCACCTATTGGTGCACCTGTAGACATAGCCGTCTATAGAGTTAACGGTAAACCGATTATTCCAGGGTCGAGTTTAAAAGGCGTATTCAGGTCTTTCATAGAATCTATCGCAGCCTCCATGGGGTTCAAAGTACATGACCCGTGGGATCATCAAGCAATAGAGGATGAGGCAAGAAACAACGATTTCTGTATTGTCTGTGGGATCTTTGGTAATACGGAGCTCGCTAGCCATGTTAGGATATACGATGCTGAACCGTTAAACGAGGCGAGAACCTTCATTAAGACGGGGATAGGAATAGATAGGGAATTTGGAAGCGTAAGACCTGAAATTCTATTCAATGAAGAATTCATATGCCCTAGGTTAGAATGGAGTTTCAGGATGGATGTATACAACATAAAGCTTTTCCCCACACCTATAGATGAGGGTGAAGATAGGAGGGGAAGAATTCTAAGAGTCCTCCTTGACACATTAATGAGCACGGGTATAAGCGTTGGGGCAAGAAAGAGCGTTGGATGCGGATTGATAAAACTTAAGAAATTAAAGTGGGAGGTTTATACGATTAAAGACTTTGAGCTAAAGCTTCAAGATAGGAGTGAATTATAATGGTTCTCTGGGTATCTTCCTCAACACTTTTGAGGGAGATGCTAATACAAGGATACATAACTAACATAGAACCGTTACGGATTGGTGTGGGAGAAGAAGCACCACCAGGCTCTCTAGTTGATCTAGCAGTACTTAGAATTAACTATGGGGGGAGAACGATTCCAGTTATACCAGGTTCCAGTCTTAAAGGCGTATTCAGGTCTGCAGCCACAGTTATACTTAGAAGCCTGCAGCTAAAAGCGTGCAGCGGTTTATCAAAGGAAACCTGTATGGATGCTATGATCCCGGACCAATCACACCAAAGAAGCTTAAGGGAGGTGATAGAATCCCTTCTAAGGATGAGTAAAACCTTGGAAGCCATGGAGTGTTTCTATAAGAATTCATGCCTCCTCTGCAAGATTTTTGGAGCGCCCTCATACTCTTCAAAGATAACATTCAGCGATGCTTATCCACTAGGCGAGGGTGGAGAAATCTTACCCTTCAGCTTCAATACAAGGACGGGTATAGCAATCGATAGAAGGTCAGGAGCCGTGTTTAAAAGGGCATTGTATACAGTAGAATTCATAGAACCTGGAGCGAAGTTCAGGTTTCTTATAACTTCTAGAAACCTGCCGAATTATGCTCTCGGACTAGTAAGTACGATAATCCGTATGATAAATTCAGGGGAAGTCAAGATAGGAGGGTTCAAGACAAGGGGCTTCGGAACAGTTAAGATAGATAACCTATCATTCAAGGTTAAAGATTATCAAAGATCAGAGGAAGCAGTATTGAAGCCATTAGATGATAGAGATCAGAGGGTAGAGCTTACTGGTCTAGTTAGAATGGAAGATGGCTGGCTAGTTGCGGAGGATGAGAATGCTTGGGTTATACTAAAGAAACTGGAGGATGCATGGTATGCATACGCTAAGAGTTGAGGTATTAAGGAGGCCTCCAAGAGACCGAAGCATTGTTCAATATCTCGCAGGAAGAATACATATCACATTAACCTCACTACAATATCTACATGTCGGCTCTGGAGAAGAGTTAAAGATCGAGGAAAGCAAGATCAGTGAAATATTGAAGAGGGTGAGAGATCCAAACTCGATAAAAAGTGAGATGCAAAGACAGATACAGTATTTATCAGCATTCTCATCTATAGGTGATACTCTATTGATACCTGGCAGCACAGTAAAGGGGAATGTAAGGTCGAGGTTAGAGTTGAGCTTCAAGAATGTTAACGGTAAAGTCGATTCATGCTTTCTAAAAGCAGGTGTTCTTAAGTCTGAGCCTCTGGAAGGTATGCAAGGCTGGAGACATTACAGGTTATGGAGGGATAGAATCAATGAGGATAGAGGTCCCCCATGCGATTATACTCGTTCAGAGTCGGTCTGCCTAATCTGCGACCTATTTGGAACGAATGGGCTAAGAGGGTTGGTGGAATTCTCCGACCTAACATTAGAACATGGTGGAAAAGAGGTTCTAGACCTCCCCTATAATATGAGGCTGGAGGCCGTAAAGCCGGACTCGGTCTTTAAGGGATCCATAAACTTCTTCAATATCATGCCCGAGGAGCTAGGGCTTATCTTAATTGGCATGGGATTAACAGATAAGAGAAGCGGTAAACCCGTACTTCTAGGAAGGCTAAAGTACATAAAAGAGATAAGTGGAAGAAGATTTGGCAGGGTCATATACACGGTGGAATCTTTAGAATTATCGAAATATTCGAGACCACTGGATATCGATGGCTCAATCTTGCTAGAGCCCGGTCAAAACGTCTCAGGAGAACGTCTGGAGAAGATAATCAGCCAATTAACCAGCTATGCTCTTCGAAGATACCCTGGTTTAGATGTAATCGATGAGGTGGAGGCTCTTGAGAGAGTTACATGAAGTTGAAGTGGAATTCCCGCGATATCCGCTATACAAGTCCTACATACTTCCATACAGGCTCGCTGGAAATGAAATAGTAGATGTGCTCGAGGTCACTCGAGAAAACATAGAAAATTGGAGATTGATGCTATCTAATCTTAAAAAGTTTTTGAGAGAATGCATGGAATATGCTACTCGTCGCGAAAATAGGGTAGATGAGGTTACCAAGATCGAGTTATTGAATGACCTTGTAGTGCTATTCTTTAGGATACCCCTAGTCAGAGAACTTCTACCATCAATAATACCTGGCCCCCTTAAAGCATACCTCTTCTACAGGCTCTTAGAAGGGGGATTTGAGGAAATAGAATATGGTGGAGAGGATATCCTAGAACGCGTCTATGCATTCTATGATAGGGTTGTTAGAGAACGCTTTCTAGAGATGGGTGTTTCAAGATTCTTTGACGATCCCAATATATATAATTTAATTGAGAAATGCTGGTTCGAAATTCCCGCAGATACTAGGCCTGGATTAAATACGAGCGGACTTATACCACATTTGATCACCACAGCGGCTATTGTTTGGGCGTTAGCTACATCAGAGAAGCTAACCAGAGAGGAGAAAGCTATACTGGTCTTAGCTGCGCTCTTCCATGATATAGGCAAGCCGTTCAAATATCATGATCATGTAGATGCCTCGGTCAATGTATGTAGATGGGTTATCGGAGACCTGGTGCGGCCGGATACCCTGGATAGGGTGACTTACCTTATTAGGCACCATCATATAGATGCTGAAGATAAGCTGGTAAAGATTCTTAGAGCCGCGGATGCAAGATCCTCGGAAATAGATAGGCTGCAAGAGCGATTCCGCAGCCTTCTCCAAGGAGAGATAAAGAATCTGGCAGATAAACTAGGCCTAAGTCCGGAAGGATTCCACAAGAGAATGGATACTTGGGAGTTATGGGAACAGATACATAGGCAGGACCAAGAAGCCATTAGAAGATTAAGCCAGGGATTCGTCGCAAAAGTTAGAGAGCTTCTGGACAATTTTCTAAAACTAGGTACACAGATTGGGGAAACTCCTATAGCTGGAGAAGCCCGGGAAAAACTACTCATAGGTCTAGTAGATATAGGCTCCATCCAAGACTTTGTTACATCAACCTCTGAGCTTAGATGCCTAGCTGCAGCAAGCTTGGTAATAGATACGGTAACGATGTCGTACATTCCCTACACACTCCAGAGATCAGCCCATCCCGACGGCCCACTTCCCCTAGCCAGCATACTCTATGCAGCCGGCGGCATAATAGAATTCATGATACCTGAGGTCATCAAAGATAAGGTTGAGGAAATACTAGGGGAACTTAACAGGACCCTCTCAAGACATGGTATACCTATCAAATGGAGCCTAACACCATTGCTAGACGATTATTCATTAAGCATGCAGAAGCTCGGAGAGAACCTAACTCTTACAAAATATAAGATAAAAGAGTTTGAGTACATAATCCAGCCAAGTGCAGGGAGAGGAATCAGGCGAGTTTGCAAGATATGCTATAAGCGGCCCATAGAGGTAGGAAAATATATACGCACACCAGAAGAAGTGAAAGAATCATGCAGCACATGTAAAACATTATACGACGTTGGTTCGGAGATACATTTCAAGAACAGATACGAGTCCAAGATAATATTTAATGGGTTAGAGATATCACCCAAGGATGCATTCGGCCTTGAATGGAGTGAAGCAGGAAGAGTAACAATAGAGCTAATCTCAGGTCATGATGGAAAAGAGCTGGAAGGCATCATTAAAGGTGAGCCGGGCTACAAGTATAGGAATATTGCAGTGGTTAAACTTGATGGAA